>Ga0209473_1001248_pt1 | contig 14294 bp, 12 predicted proteins | sample GraSoiAngelo_133_FD_185890 | JGI IMG/M metagenome (GOLD analysis project Ga0209473, IMG submission 185890) | Grasslands soil microbial communities from the Angelo Coastal Reserve, California, USA - 14_0929_05_20cm (SPAdes) (version 2) | ecosystem: Environmental > Terrestrial > Soil > Grasslands ...
GGCATTCCTCGGAAGCGTCCCGGAGCGGCGCGTCGCGGAGCTTGAGGCGATCGCGCGGCGGATCGCAGAGGCTCCAGAGGCCGCCCCGCTGCTCGTGAGCTTCGATCGTCTCGTCCATTGGGCCAAACCGCGGATCCTCTGCGCGCTTGACGCCCTGCCGTCCGCAGGGACCGAGGCGGCCGGCGCGCCGCGCGTCGGGGCGCTGGCGGGAGCGCCCGCGCTCGCGCTCGCGGAGAGTCTCAAGAGCGAGACCACGGCCCGAGGTTTCAGTCCGGATCTCAAGCCTTTCCACGCGCATGTCACGGTGGCACGCAAGGTTGCGCGCGCGCCCGCTGCGCAGCCGCTCTCCCCGGTGCAGTGGACCTTCGACGGGTTTGCGCTCATCGAGAGCCGCACCGAGCCCACCGGCCCCGTATACAGTGTCATTGAGTCGTATCTACTGGGTAAGACGGAGAATGAACACGAGTAGCCAAGAAACAGCGCGGCGAGCGCGCACCGATCGCCGCAGGTTTATGGGATAATTCGCGCCGGGAAATTTCTCCCTCACCGCCCCAGCGCTCGGGAAGATTCGCAGATGGAAGAGAACCGCAAGAAGGCGCTCGCCGCCGCACTCGGACAGATCGAAAAGCAGTTCGGCAAGGGCTCGGTGATGCGGCTCGGCGATGCCGTGGCGAGCTACGACGTCGAGACGGTGTCCACGGGCTCACTCGGGCTCGACATCGCGCTCGGGGTCGGTGGCCTGCCGCGCGGCCGCGTGGTGGAGGTCTTCGGGCCCGAGGCCTCAGGCAAGACCACACTCACCCTGCAGGTCATCGCTGAAGTGCAACGTGGCGGCGGTACCGCGGCGTTCGTCGACGCCGAGCATGCGCTCGACCCCTCGTACGCCGAGAAGCTCGGCGTGAACATCAACGAGCTGCTGGTCTCGCAGCCGGACACCGGGGAGCAGGCGCTGGAAATCACCGACATGCTGGTGCGCTCGAACGCCGTCGAGATCGTGGTGGTGGATTCGGTCGCAGCCCTCACGCCGCGGGCCGAGATCGAGGGCGAGATGGGCGAAATGCAGGTGGGGCTCCAGGCGCGCCTCATGTCGCAGGCGCTGCGCAAGCTCACCGGCAACATCAAGCGCTCGAACACCATCGTGGTGTTCATCAACCAGATGCGCATGAAGATCGGCGTGATGTTCGGTAACCCGGAAACCACCACCGGCGGCAACGCGCTGAAGTTCTACGCGTCGGTGCGTCTCGACATCCGGCGCATCGGCGCGATCAAGAACGGCGAGGAAGTGACCGGCAACATGACGCGCGTGAAGGTAGTGAAGAACAAGGTGGCGCCGCCGTTCCGCGAGGCGGAGTTCGAGATCATGTACGGACAGGGCATCTCGCGCGAAGGCGAGATCATCGAGCTCGGGAGCTCGCTCGGGATCATCGAGAAATCCGGCGCCTGGTATGCCTACAAGGGCAGCCGCATCGGCCAGGGCAAGGACAATGCGCGCGCCTATCTGCAGTCGAACCGGGAGGTGGCGCGCGAGATCGAGGAGCAGGTGCGCGCGAGGCTCCTGCCGCCGCGACAGCAGCGCAACGGCAACGGCGAGCAGGCCGCCAACAGCGCCTGAGGGCCCGCGCGCCCCGCTGGGGGGATCACTTCCCCGGCGCTGTCATCGTCCGCTGCTGCCTCTGGATTTCCTCGCGCGTCGAGGCCTGCTGGGCCTTGAGGTCTGCAACCGTCCCGCAAATCTCCTTGCCACCCAGGCGCGAGCCGAGCTCCGGCTCCGTGCGGCAGAAGACTTTCTCGCCATGGCGCATTTTCGCGCGATACCCCTGCGCGATGAGACGTTTCTCCTCCGGGTCGACGGCGGGCTTTGCCGGCGCTGGAGTCTCGGTGGCCGAGGAGGGCGTGGTCGCCGGTGGCGCGGTCGCCGGTGGCGGGGTCGCCGGCGGGCTGGCGGGCGGATCGCCGAGCGCCCCGGAGGCGGCACCGACGCCAAGGCACGCGAGCACTGTAGCGGCGAATCGCATGACCGTTTCCTCCCGAGTGGTCTCCGGAGCAGCTGCACCGAGCGAGCCGCCGACGGCACGCTCTCACTATACTTCAAAACGATGACCGTACGCCGATCGACCAAACCGATGAATGCCGAGCGCCGCGCGGATCCGGAAGCGGTGCGTGCGGCGGCTATCGCACTGCTCGCCCGGCGCGATTTCGCGAGGGCGGAGCTGCACGCGAAGCTGCGCTCGAAGGGTTTTGAGGCTGCCGCCGCGGAGGAGGTGGTCGCCGGGCTCGCTGCGCGCGGTGTCATCGACGACCGGCGTTTCGCGGAAAACTACGTCAACTGGCACGCGCAGCGCGGACAGGGCCCGATCCGCATCGCCGCCGAGCTCCGCCGGCACGGGGTGCCGGATGCCCTGGTGGATGCGGCGCTCGCGGGCGGGCCGGATTGGCGCGCGCTCGCAAGCCGCGCGCGGCGCGCCAAGTTCGGCGGGCAGCCCCCGGCGAGCTGGACGGACAAGGCGCGACAGGCGCGTTTTTTGCAGTATCGTGGCTTTTCGTCGGATCATATCCGCGCGGCTACGGGCGCCGACCTGGATACGGACTGAAATCCCTTTGAACAAGCCTTCTTACATGAGCGCCGCGCAGGTGCGCAGCGCGTTTCTCGACTTTTTCCGCGCGCGCGGCCACGTGATCGTGCCCTCGAGCTCGCTCGTGCCCGGCAACGACCCGACCCTTCTCTTTACCAACGCCGGCATGGTGCAGTTCAAGGACGTGTTTCTCGGCCGGGAACGGCGCGACTACCTGCGCGCCACCTCGAGCCAGCGCTGCGTGCGGGCCGGCGGCAAACACAACGATCTCGAGAACGTGGGCTATACCGCGCGCCACCACACTTTCTTCGAGATGCTCGGCAACTTCTCTTTCGGCGAGTATTTCAAGCGCGAGGCGATCCATTTCGCGTGGGAGTTCCTCACCCGCACGCTCGGGCTCGATCCCGCGCGGCTGTGGTGCACGGTGTACCGCGACGATGATGAGGCGGCGGACGTCTGGCTGAAGGACGTCGGCGTCAGCCCGCAGCGCTTCGCACGGCTCGGCGAGGCGTCGAACTTCTGGGCCATGGGCGATACCGGCCCGTGCGGGCCGTGCAGCGAGATCTTCTACGACCACGGCCCCGGGATTCCCGGCGGCCCGCCGGGGTCCGCCGAGGAGGAGGGAGACCGGTTCGTCGAGATCTGGAACCTGGTGTTCATGCAGTTCGAGCGCTCCGCGGACGGCAAGCTCACGCCGCTGCCGAAGCCCTCGGTGGACACCGGCATGGGACTCGAGCGCATCGCGGCCGTGATGCAGGGCGTGCATTCCAACTACGACATCGATCTGTTCAAGAACCTGATCGGCGAGGCGGGCAGGCTCGCCGGGACCTCGGTGCTCACCTCGAGCTCGCTGCGCGTGATCGCGGATCACATCCGCGCGAGCGCCTTCCTGGTGGTCGACGGCGTGCTGCCGACCAACGAAGGTCGCGGCTACGTGCTGCGGCGGATCATGCGGCGCGCGATCCGCCACGGCTACAAGCTCGGCATGCAGCAGCCGTTCTTCCACAAACTGGTGCCGGTGCTCGCCGAGCAGATGGGTGAGGCTTACCCGGAGCTCGTGCGCGGGAGCGACCATACGCAGCGCGTGCTGCGCACCGAGGAAGAGCGCTTCGCCGAGACCCTCGCCAACGGCATGGTGCTGCTCGAGGGCGCCATACGGAGCCTGCACGGCGCGAAAGTGATCGACGGTGATACCGTGTTCAAGCTCTATGACACGTACGGCTTCCCGGTAGACCTGACGGCCGACGTCGCACGCGAACGCGGCCTCGGCATCGATCTGGCGCGCTTCGAGGCGGCGATGGAGGAGCAGCGACGCCGTTCCCAGGAGGCCAGCAAGTTCGTTGACTTCGAGCGGCGCGGCGGCGCTTCGCTCGATGCGCGCACCCAGTTCCAGGGCTACGAGGGGATCAGCGGCTCCGGCCGCGTGGTGGCGCTGCTTAAGCGACGCGCCCCGGTCGACGCGCTCGCCGCTGGCGAGCCGGGCGAGGTGGTGCTCGATCAGACGCCGTTCTATGCCGAAGCGGGCGGCCAGGTGGGCGATGCGGGCGAGCTCACCGGTCCCGGGGTGCGCTTCGTCGTGGAAGACACGCAGAAGGACGGCGCCGCGCATGTACACGTCGGCCGCCTGGAGCAGGGCGGTATCCGTGTCGGCGATACGCTCACGGCGCGGGTGGACGGCGCGCGCCGCCAGGCGACGGCGCTCAATCACAGCGCCACCCACCTCCTGCACGCGGCGCTGCGCAAGGTGCTCGGCAAGCACGTGCAGCAGAAGGGATCTCTGGTGGCGCCCGACCGGCTGCGCTTCGATTTCTCGCACTTTCAGCCGGTGACGCCTGAGGAGCTGCACGAGATCGAGCGGCTCGTGAACGCGCAGATCCGCGCCAACATTCCCGCAGAGACGCGCGTCATGGACTACGAAGGCGCGGTGGCGGGCGGGGCCATCGCGCTCTTCGGCGAGAAGTACGACAAGGACGTGCGGGTGCTGCGCCTCGGGGAGTTCTCGATGGAGCTGTGCGGCGGCACTCACGTGCAGCGCGCCGGCGACATCGGACTCTTCAAGATCGTGAGCGAGAGCGGCGTCGCGTCCGGCGTGCGCCGCATCGAAGCGCTCACCGGGGAGGGAGCGCTCGACTACGTCGAGCAGAACGAGGCGCTGCTAAAGGAGGTCGCGGCCCTCGTGCGCGGCACGCCGGAGGAGCTCAAGGACAAGGTGCGCGAGCAGCTCGAGCGCACCCGGCAGCTGGAACGCGAGATTCGCTCCCTCAGGGACCGACTGGCGTCCGGGCAGGGAGTCGATCTCGCCGCGGGCGCCGTCGACGTGCAGGGCGTGAAGGTGGTGGCGACCAAGGTGGATGGCGCGGATGCCGGCGCATTGCGCCACGCCGTGGACCAGCTGAAGGAGCGTCTCAAGTCCGCCGTCGTCGTGCTGGCGAGCATCGAGAACCCCGCCAAGGTGGTGCTGGTCGTGGGGGTGACGGCGGATCAGACCGCGCGCATCAAGGCGGGCGAGCTCGCCGGTGCGGTCGCCGCGCAGGTGGGAGGGCGCGGCGGCGGTCGGGCGGATTTCGCGCAGGCCGGCGGCAGCAGGCCCGAGGCGCTCGATGCGGCGCTCGAGTCGGTGCAGGAGTTCGTGCGCGCACGGCTCGCGGCCTGAGGGCGGAGCGCCGCGCGAGCGCGGAGTCCGAACGCTCTTTGCCGCCCGCGAAGCGCTTCAGTATCATGGCCGCCCCCGCGCGGCGGGTCCGTCGGACAGCCGTCGGTGCAGCCGACTGACACAAAAGCATTTCCCAGTGCGGAGAGATGGCCGAGTGGTCGAAGGCGCACCCCTGCTAAGGGTGTAAGGGTCAAAAGCCCTTCGAGGGTTCGAATCCCTCTCTCTCCGCCAAAATTATCTTTACAAATCAACATGTTGTGAAGATTTACACGGCAATCGTCGGTTTTCAGGGCTATTCCCGATTCTCGACTGTTGTCAGAGCGTCTTGCTCCGTGTCGCAGTGCCTCAGGTAGCAGTGGGGATATTTGCTGGTATCAGAGTCTGGTAAACCGCAAATACAAACACGTGCCAACAATTTTTAGATTGCGAGTCGCAAAGCAGCGTCGCCATTTCTTCTTGGCGGGCGGTTGTTGATGGCCTTGAGCTCGCAGCTATCGCTGCGGCCCGGATGGTATTGCGGGAGATCGATCGCTTGGCGGCCGAACGAACGGATTTTGCCTTCGAGACGTAAGCGCTTAAGGAAGCACGTTCTTCCGTCGTGAGCTCGATGCGGGCAGTGTACCTGCCACGGGGATGTGGAGGTACGCGATGACGGAGACACTGACGGAGAAGCAACGGGTTGCGATGGAGGCGTTGGAGGGAGCGCGCCGGGCCGGAGTGCCGCTGAGCGATTATGCGGAGGCGAAGGGTCTTGAGTTGCGACCGGTGTACGACGCGATCGCGGCGCTGCGCCGGCGCGGTGCACTGCCGGGGACAGACCGGCCGCGCAAGCGCAAGAGCAAGTTTGTGGCGGTGCGGGTGACGAGCTCGCCGGTAGCGGTCGCCGAGGTCGCGCGGGCGTCGCGCAGCGCCCTGGTGTGCCGGCTGGTGTGCGCGCCAGGGTGGGCCATCGAGTGCGGCGAGTGGCCAGCGCCGAGCTGGGTGTCAGCGGTGCTGGCGGGGCGAGGGGATGCTGCGCCCTGACCGGGGCATCGAGCGGGTGTATTTACACCGGGCGCCGGTTGATATGAGGAAGCAGATCGACGGGCTGGCGATTTTGGCGCGAGACGTGATCCAACAGGACCCGTTGGCGGGGCCGATGTTCGCGTTCATCAACGCGCGCCGTAACAAGCTCAAGATCCTGGTGTGGGAGCGCAACGGCTTCATTCTCTGGTACAAGAGACTCGAGCGGCATCGCTTTCACTGGCCGCGTGTTGGGGAGTCGGTGCTCACGCTCTCTGGTGTAGAGCTCAACCGTTTGCTCGATGGTTACGATGTGTGGATAAAGCCGCACGAAGCACTGCATTTTTCAGTGTTAGGTTGAGGTACGCTGCTCACGGTGCGGTATAATCTCTTGCGTGCAGTCACCCGCACCGCCCGCCACCGACACCGCGACGATCGCGGCTCGCCTGGCGGCGCGCGAGGAGCGCATCAAGCTCCTTGAGGAAGAGAACCGCTGGCTCAAGGCGCAGCTCTTCGGCCGCTCCTCGGAGAAGACCCCCGCCGCGCAAGCGGCGCCCGATCAGCGCTGCCTCTTCAACGAGGCCGAGACGCTCGCGCACGCCTCGCAGTCGGCCCCCGAGAGGATCCTGATCCCGGCCCACGAGCGCAAGAAGCGCGGCCGCAAGCCCCTCTCGCCGGACTTGCCCCGGATCGAGGTGGTTCACGATCTCACCAATGACGAGAAGGTCTGTGCGAAGGACGGCACGGCGCTCGAGCGCATCGGTGAGGAGATCTCCGAGCAGCTCGATTACCAGCCCGCGCAGGTGCGGGTGCTGCGGCACATCCGGCCCAAGTACAGCTGTCCGTGCTGCCGGCAAGGAGTGCAGATCGCGCCGACCCCGCTCACGCTCTTCCCCAAGAGCCTTGCAACCCCGGCGCTGCTCGCGCACATCGTCACCGCCAAGTTCGTCGACGGCTTGCCGCTGTACCGCCAGGAGACGCAGTTCGCCCGACTCGGTGTGACCTTAGGGCGCGCGACTATGGCCGGCTGGATGATCCGCCTCGGCGGCACGCACCTGGTGCCGCTCATCAACCTCTTGAACGAGCAGATGCTCGAGCATCCGCTGATCCATTCTGACGAGACGCGCCTGCAGGTGCTCCACAGCGACAAGGCGCCCACCGCCGATCACTGGATGTGGGTGAGAGCCAGCGGTCCGCCCGGCCGCAGGATCGTGCTCTTCGATTACGACGCCTCCCGGGGAGGGGCGGTACCCAAGCGCCTGCTGCAAGATTACCGGGGGATTCTGCTCACCGATGGCTGGGAACCGTATGCGGCACAGGAGCTTAAGCTGGTGCACGCGGGCTGCATGGCGCACGCGCGCCGCAAGTTCGATGAGGCGCGCAAGGCGACCCCCGGTGACAGCAGCCACGCGAAGAGCGCGCTGGATTTCATCCGCGAGCTCTACCTAATCGAGCACACGCTGTGGGATCGGGAGCATCCGGTGACGCCCGCGCGGCGGCTTGAGGTTCGCTCGATGCGCTCGGCACCGATCATGACGCGCTTCCACGCCTGGCTCGAGGCGTTGAGCTCCCAGGTGTTGCCCGAGAGCCGGCTCGGGAAAGCCGTGCACTACACCCTTGGTCAGTGGCCGAAGCTGACCACCTTCCTCTCTCACGGCGAAGTGCCTATCGACAACAACCGCTGCGAGAACGCCATTCGCCCATTCGTGCTCGGTCGGAAGGGCTGGCTTTTCTGTGACACCGTCCATGGCGCTGTCGCAAGCGCCAACCTGTATTCCCTGGTCGAGACCGCCAAGGCCAACGGTGTCGAACCCCACGCCTATCTGTCGCGGTTGTTCGAGCGCCTCCCTTTTGCCGACGCTGTCGAGGACTTCGAAGCGTTGCTGCCGTGGAATGTGAAGACGGTGCTGGCCCAAGCTTCTCTCGATGTATAGAACTCAACTGACACGCTGATATGCCGCTATACCCTCCGCGCTCGCAGGAGCCTTACAAAAAAAAGGAGCTTCTTTTCAAGCGGGAGGAACAGTTGCGGCATGCTCTGTCTTCCGGGCTCGCATCTGTGAAGGTGCGTCGCGCCGCCGAGAATGTGCGCGCAGCTCAGCTGATGATTTTGAAGGCGGAGCAAGAGCTCATTCGATATGATTCAGAAACGGAAGAGAGAACGCGCCAACTCGCGGCGATCGAGAAAAGGCGAAACACATGGCAAGGTATGTCCGTTGAAGCGATCGTTCAACAGTACTCTGCCAAACCGAGCCTCTGATCCAGAGCATCGATGACTGAACGCGGTTCCTTGAGCGCTTACTTCGAGACGACGTTAGCGGGTTGACGTACGTGCGCCGGCTCCAGGCGTGGAAGCAAGCAGGCTACCGTATTGAGATGGTCTATCTTCGGCTCCGTTCCGTTCAATTGGCGCTGCGGCGTATCGCTGCCCGAGTGCGCCAGGGCGGCCACGATGTTCCGCGGGCTGACGTCGTCAGGAGGTTCTCAAGAGGCTGGGAGAACTTTCAGCGCATCTACCGCCCTTTTGGCCGACAGCTGGGCGGTGTACGACAATTCGGGCCGGGCACCACGATTACTGGAGAAAAGTCCGTGACGGCTAAAACGCGAACGAAGGCAAGCCGACCCCTGAGCTTTGCTGCTGGAGTCGGGCGTGCCTTGCGCCGTGCGGCTAAGGATGCGCAGAAGACTGCGCGCATGTACGGCACGCCGCTCTACGTGTGGGAAAACGGCAAGGTTGTGGCGAAAAAGCCGTGAGACCTTAGTCATCGGCAGCCGCCAGTTCGCGGTTTTTCGAGACTATTCCCGTACATCCGAGAACTGACTGGCGACTCGCTCCAGTGCGCCGAAGAGAAAAAGGAGGGTTAGAAGCCAAGGGGATCTGCTCGACAATTCCGACCTGATGCTGAATACCATTAAAGCCATTCTCGAAGCTCTGGAGAAGCTGCTGTGAATCAGGCGCAGTGCCGTCGGGCAGATCAAGCTCCCTGCCCCCTGGGACAGTTGAATCGCTGAGGTCACACGGTCGCTGTTTTCCTTCGGGGTCGACCGCCTTTGCGACCGTTGGCTCGCGAGCTGATCCGCTTTGCACGTGAAGTCGCTTGGCCGCCGCGGCTCGCGAAGAGTGTGGCGATGGTCCTCGAGGGTAGCATCGCCGGCAAGATCGCCGTCAACAGCCCGTGCACACTGATCTGAATGTCTCGATGGTCGAGTTCGATCGCCGAGCCGTCAGGCCAAACTTCCAGTTTATTCAGCTCTGCTGTTGGCACGTCCTGCAGCACGCCGATCCACTGCCGTGGGATCAAGAAGCCGGCATTGCGGTTCGTGACGATCTCGATTGCATCCCGCTCGGGCACGTAGCGGACGGCTTGCGCCCGAATCTCAGTCTCTGCTTCCGCCCTACCGGCGGCAAGCGCTGCAGCGTACTCGGCGTCACTGATCTGGTGTGGGTTCATGATCGTAATTTCACCTCCGCAGTTGTGCCCTTCCGAAAGGTGATGTGAAGGCTTTCGTGCTCGGGATCGTACTGAGCCTCGGAGATCTGCTTGGCATTCGTCCCTGGCTCCGAGAGGAGCTCAATCTTTCCTGCTTTCGTCACGATGGCCCATTGATTCTCCAAACAGGTAGTTCTCCGCGTTATCCACCAACTCCGTCGGCAATCGGGCAGTTGCTTCTGAATATCGCTCAAGAGTCGGTTTACTACGCGTTGTCGCGGAACGTTCTTGGCAGGCGCGATGCTGATCAGCTCCACAGCGCCGCTGACGTACGAAAATTTCACGCGTGCAATCCAGCCCTCGCCTCGGTGGCGGGCGTGGACGTGCGCCGGGCAATGGTCATCCGAAAAGACGTAGATAGCCGCTCCTGTGCTCTCAGAAACGAACACTCGACTCATGCGGCAGCATAACCTATCGGCTTAGGTTAATCAAGAAAATCGTGTGCGCTGAAGTTACGCAGTTGCCGTTCTCTTTCGGGGTCGACCGCCTTGAAACCCCGTGCAACAGTGACCGCGCTCACGGCGAACACGTCCGCCGAGGCGCTCATCAACCTTAATTCCCATATCGCTCTGATGCAGTTGCACCTGATGTCATATGGCACTACAATATATGCCATGTGGCAGGATCGGAGTCGAGCATGTCCGCAAACCTAATGCAGGTTCTCGGGGGCCGCCAAGTCTTCGGGGCCCGCGCCCATCGTGTGGACTTGCTCGCGGAGATCGAACGAGGCCTGCCGATCAAAGCCTATGAGCGAGTTGCCCACACGCTTGCACTGAGCCCCGACGAGGAGGACCGGCTGCTTCAGGTCAGTCTTCGGACCCGGGCACGCTGGAAGCGCCGTTCTCGCTTGGATCCTGCAGTTTCCGACCGCGTCGCTCGCCTTGCGCGAATCTTGGCACTCGCGGAGGAGGTGCTGGAGGACCGGTCACACGCGGTCGGTTGGCTCCGCGAGCCCAGTGAGTCCCTCGGCGGGCGCAGGCCCCTCGAGGTCCTCGCAACCGATGCGGGTGCCGAGAAGGTGAGTAACCTCCTGTATCAGATGGAGTACGGTCTCTACGCTTGACCACGGTCTATCGGCTCACCAAGCGCCGGCATCAAAGTGAGATCTTCTCCGGCAGAGGCGGGCTGCACGCGAGCGGCCGCTGGACACCTCGCGGGAACCGGGTGGTCTACACCTCGGGCAGCATCGCGCTCGCCGTGCTCGAGTACACGTTGAACTATAAGCACCGTGGCTGGGTGCCGGCGTCTGTGATCGCGAGCGCAGAGTGGCCCGACGATCTCAAAGTAGAGACCGTCGCCATCGATCGGTTGCCGAAGAATTGGTCCAATGCCGAGGCGCCGCCGGCGCTGCCGGAGCTGGGACGCGTTTGGCTTGAGCGCTTGGAGACCGCCGTACTTCAAGTCCCCTCAGCTGTGGTCGTGGAGGAATGGAACTTTCTCTTGAATCCCGCGCACCCCGACTTTCGACGCTTCCAGCTTTCACCGCCGAGACCGTATTCTTTCGATCGCCGCCTCGCGCGCACGCGGAAGCGATAGCCCGACTACGTGCGGTGGTACGAACGTGCGGACGGGCCCGGTCGGTAGTTTTTTCGGGCATCCACCCTTGAAATCCGGTCTTAAGTCACCATTTATACCTGAAGGATACCCCCACTGCTTCAAAGGAGCGTTCAGTTATGAAGATTCGTCCTCTTCATGACCGCGTCATCGTGAAGCGCCTGGAAGAGGATCGTACCTCGCCTGGCGGCATCGTAATTCCCGATACGGCGGCTGAAAAACCCATTCGAGGAAAGATCGTCGCGGTCGGCAAGGGCAAAATCCTTGAGAACGGACAAGTGCGTCCCTGCGACGTCAAGGCCGGCGACAAGATTCTCTTCGGCAAGTACAGCGGCACCGAAGTGAAGGTCGACGGCGAAGAACTCGTGGTCATGCGTGAAGAAGACGTCATGGCTATCATCGAGTCGAAGTAACTCACCCGAAGGACACGGCAATGGCAGCGAAAGAAGTACGGTTTAGCGACGATGCGCGCCAACGCATGTTCAAGGGCGCCAACGTCCTTGCGAATGCGGTGAAGGCGACACTCGGCCCGAAGGGCCGCAACGCGGTGCTCGAGAAGAGCTACGGCGCCCCGACCATCACGAAGGACGGTGTTTCGGTTGCGAAGGAGATCGAGCTCAAAGACAAATTCGAGAACATGGGCGCGCAGATGCTGAAGGAAGTCGCTTCCAACACCTCGGACGAAGCCGGCGACGGTACGACGACGGCCACGGTGCTTGCCCAGGCGATCATCCGCGAGGGCCTGAAGGCGGTCGCCTCCGGTCGCAACCCCATGGACATCAAACGCGGCATCGACAAGGCGGTGCTCGTCACGACGGACGAGTTGAAGCGCCTGTCAAAACCCTGTAAGGACCCCAAGGCCATCGCGCAGGTCGGTACGATCTCTGCGAATTCTGATGAGTCCATCGGCAAGACCATTGCCGATGCAATGGAGAAAGTTGGCAAGGAAGGTGTCATCACCGTCGAAGAGGGTCAAGGACTTGACAATGAACTCGAGGTGGTCGATGGCATGCAGTTCGACCGCGGCTATCTTTCCCCGTATTTCATCAATCAGCAGCAGAGTCAGACGGCTGAGTTCGAAAAGCCGTTGATTCTCTTGTGCGATAAGAAGATCTCGAATATCCGCGAGATGCTCCCGCTCCTGGAGGCGGTCGCGAAGGCGGGCCGTCCGCTGATCGTGGTCGCTGAGGACGTCGAGGGCGAGGCGCTCGCGACGCTGGTCGTCAACAACATCCGCGGCATCCTCAAGGTTGCAGCGGTGAAGACTCCGGGTTTCGGCGATCGCCGCAAGGCGATGCTGCAGGACATCGCGACCTTGACCGGCGGCACCGTGATCTCCGACGAGGTTGGCCTGTCGCTCGAGAAGGTGACCCTGAATGATCTGGGCGACGCCAAGAAGGTTGTGGTCGAGAAAGAGACCACGACCATCATCGACGGAGCGGGCAAGGCTACGGACATCAAGGCCCGCATCGAGTCGATCCGCCAGCAGGTCGAGGAAGCGACCAGCGACTACGACAAGGAGAAGCTCCAGGAGCGTGTCGCGAAGCTCTCCGGCGGTGTTGCGCTGATCAAAGTCGGTGCAGCCACCGAAATTGAGATGAAGGAGAAGAAGGCACGCGTGGAGGACGCCCTGCACGCAACCCGTGCAGCCATCGAGGAAGGCGTGGTACCGGGCGGCGGTGTCGCGCTGATCCGTGCCCTCAAGGCGCTCGATAAGTTAGAGGGTGCCAATGAGGATCAGACGGTCGGCATCCGTATTCTCGCTCGCTCGATCGAAGAGCCCCTGCGAAACATCGTTGAGAATGCCGGCGAGGATGCGGCGGTCATCCTGAACCAGGTGAAAGCCGGCAAGGGTGCCTACGGCTACAACGCGGCGACCGGTGAGTTCGGCGACATGCTCGAAGAGGGCATTCTCGATCCAACGAAGGTCACGCGGCTTGCGCTGCAGAATGCCGCATCCGTCGCGGGCCTGTTGCTCACGACCGAGGTGATGGTTGCCGAGGCTCCGAAGGACGAAGAGCATGCCCGTGGCGGAATGGGCGGCGGCGGAATGGGCGGGATGGATATGTAAGAAGGACGGACGCGCGCAGCGCGTTCAGATGGCTCTCACGGGTTGACCTACGTACGCCGGCTCCAGGCTTGGAAGCAAGCCTGGCTGCCGTATCGAGATGGTGCCGCTGGAGTCGGGCGTGCCTTGCGCCGTGCGGCTAAGGATGCGCAGAAGACTGCGCGCATGTACGGCACGCCGCTCTACGTGTGGGAAAACGGCAAGGTTGTGGCGAAGAAGCCGTGAGACCTTGTCATCGGCAGCCGCCGGCGATGCAATCGTACATTCGCTTTGTTGGTTAAACTTTCACGATGACATCGTGGGCCGCGCGGCGGCGATCGAGAAAGATCTTGAGCAGATCCGGGCGCAGCGCGTGCAGCGCCATCCGTGCCTGCATCTCGCCATCGGTGGTTATCAGGTGGTGTACGGCGCAATAGACGCGGCCGTTACGATTGTCTGGAGCGAGCGCGGGTGGAACGTGGCTCCTTTGTGACAGGTCCGCGATCAACAACCACGCCGGAAAATCCTCCGACGGCAGCTCCGGATCTGCGCTGATGAATTCCCGCCAACGTTGTGCTATCCCGTCATCCCCGGGCGCATGCGCGAGTGTCTGTGCGGCCGTTTGAGGATGCTCCCAGCACAGGCGGGTCCACAGCCGACGCGCGGCTTCGCGGCGGGATTGCCGTGCATACGCCTCGGCCAGCCGCACCAGCAGCAGCGGATGTGGGCGCGCATCAAGCTCCGTTTCGATGGATAACGCCACGCGATTCCAGGCATGAGCCTGCGCATGGGCGTAGCTGGCATGCAAATTCGGCGAGCTCGGCGTGAACAGGCGACCTTCCAGGCGCTCGGCCAGCTCCGCCCACAGCGGCGCCAGATAATCCCGCGCTCGGACGGCGAGAGTGCTGGCTGCCAAGGGGGCAACGTCCTCCTCGAGCTCCCGCATGCGCTCGGCAGGTTCGGTGGAACACCGC
>Ga0209473_1001261_pt1 | contig 14225 bp, 13 predicted proteins | sample GraSoiAngelo_133_FD_185890 | JGI IMG/M metagenome (GOLD analysis project Ga0209473, IMG submission 185890) | Grasslands soil microbial communities from the Angelo Coastal Reserve, California, USA - 14_0929_05_20cm (SPAdes) (version 2) | ecosystem: Environmental > Terrestrial > Soil > Grasslands ...
GTTGTTCAGATTCATGCGTCGGGATTCACCGGGGATGAGCTGACGTGGCCCTCGACCTGGACCGATCGCGTCGGCCGTGACCGGACGCCTTCAATCCCCGGACACGAACTGGCCGGAGTGGTCACCGCTCTCGGCTATGGCACGACGGGGCTGTCGATTGGACAGCGGGTGTTCGGCCTCACGGACTGGTATCGCGACGGCACGCTGGCGGAGTATGTGGCCGTCGAGGCACGCAACCTCACACCGCTGCCGGGCGACGTCGACTTCACCGTGGGCGCGGCCCTCGTGATGCCGGGCCTGACCGCGTGGCAGGGGCTGTTCGAGCACGGCCGCCTTCACGCGGGGCAGAGAGTCCTCGTGCACGGTGCGGCCGGCGTAGTCGGTTCGATGGCGAGCCAGCTCGCACGTGAGGCCGGCGCGTACGTCATCGGCACCGGGCGCGCTGGCGGCCGTCAGACGGCTCTCGACTTCGGCGCACAGGAGTTCGTCGACCTCGATAACGACGCCCTAGAAGACGTCGGCGAAGTCGATCTGGTTTTCGATGTCATCGGCGGCGACATCGGGAAGCGGTCTGCAGGCCTGATTCGCGCCGGAGGAACGCTGGTGACCGTCACCGGCCCGACCGAGGCGCGGCCCTCTGGCGGCCTGACTATCGACTTCGTCGTCGTACCCGATCGCGCCCAATTGAGTGAGCTCGTCCAGCGGGTCCGGGTTGGTCGGCTCCGGACAAACATCGGCAACGTGGCTGCCCTCGACGATGCGGTTGCCGCCTTCAACCGGACCGAGCGGATCAAGGGAAAGACGATCATCCGCGTTCATCCGTGAGGACTCGGGGATTGCCTAACGCCCACGAAGATGCAATTCACGCGCCTAAGGAGAGTTTAGATGTCGAACACGATTCCAAATCTAAAAGAAAAGGATAAAGAGCATCGCAACTAAAGAAGGAAAGTCTGTAACGGATTGGGAAAACGCGGCAGATTCTAGTACGCCGACCGTTTTCTATCGCACGCTTAACGTGGAGGGGCTGGAAATCTTCTACCGCGAAGCCGGTCCCCTGGATGCTCCCGTCGTTCTGCTCTTGCACGGCTTTCCGTCGTCTTCTCATATGTTCCGCAATCTCATTCCCATGCTTGCGGATAAATATCATGTCGTTGCCCCAGACTTCCCTGGATATGGCGAAACCTCAGCGCCCTCGGTCAACGATTTCGACTATTCCTTCGAAGGGTTAACGAGTGTGACCGAAAAGTTCACCGAAAAGCTGAATCTTTCTTCATATGCGCTATACCTTTCGGACATAGGTGCATCGGTTGGCTTCCGGTTAGCTGTCATGCATCCCGAACGAGTGACCGCTATGATCGTCCAAAACGGGGGAGCCCATGTTGAAGCCATAAATAAGGAGTTCTTGACGGGGGGATTATCTGACTACTGGGAAGAACGGAGCGAAAAGAATGCTCAAGTTCTACTCGACTGGCTTCTGACGATTGAAGGAACCAAGTGGCATTATCTGCATGGTGCCAGCGATCCGTCGAAGATCAGCCCGGACAATTGGGTGATCGACCAGGCTTACCAGGATCGGCCGGGAAACAAGGATATCCAGCTTTCAATCCTCTACAACGCGAAGAAAGATCTGGATGTTTTCGACGATTGGCAGCAGTATTTGCGTAAACATCAGCCCCCTACGCTGATCACGTGGGGCAAAAACGATGGAATCTTCACGGTGGAGGGTGCTGAACTCTTTAAAAGAGATATTCCCGGTGCAGACCTCCATCTTCTCGACACGGGCCATTTCGCGTTGGAAGAAGAAGTGGATCGGATTGGGTCGCTAATGCATGAGTTTGTCGACCGAAAAATAAACAAGAAATAAGTATTGAAAGGGCGCCAAAAGATCTCTTTTGATTTTGGGTCCTCTCCATCGGATGTGTAATGGAAGGACCCGGAATTGAAAGTTAGACGTTTGACGAAGTCGGACCTTAGGTGTGTCCGCCGAAAAGAACAGACCTTTTCGTCCAACGCGTAACCTCCTCTTCTCTTCGATCTAAAGGGGTTGGAGGCGCTGCCGCAAGCCTTCTTGCGACCAATCGGCGTGTTGATAACAGTTGCGTGAGTCGGACGCGCGTGTGGTGCCGACCGCCAAGTCAGCTTTTCGCTTCACTTCCCCTGTTTTCGATTCTGACGACCTGGCCAGGCTCGATGGACTCGAGGTGAGCGAGGCACACGGGCATGAGAGGAACGAGGTCTTCCAAGAGGACGGATTTACCACAGAAAATAATGACCGCAATTTTCCGATGTCCGAGGTTCTGCTGGTATTCAAATCCGCGATCCACAGTCAGGAGAACGTCGAACTTCGCGGCCTCGGCTGCGGTCAAGAGCTGACCGTTCTCAAGTCCCGCGAAGCCAGCATACCGGGCGGTTTGACATTCGTGCCCGGCGAGATAGTTGCGCAGTCCTTCGCTCACACACTCGTCGAGGAGGACGCGCATTCATGCCTGGGCCGACAGCAGCTGTTGAGCTTCTTCCAGTGCGGCGACGGCCATCTCGCGTGAAACAGTCGGATACTCTTCGAGAAATTCTTCAAGGGTGTGGCCCCTCTCCAGGGAATCGAACAGGAGTTGGAGGGGTACTCGCGTCCCGCGAAAAACCGGCGTTCCGCTCAGGATATTTGGATTTTTGACGATCACGCTGTCCCTCGAGCTCATACGGTCTCCATTACGCACAGTATAGCACTCTCTTCAGGCACGTTTTCCTACCCGTCCCTCGCCAAAATCATCGCCATAACAATGCTACAGCGGCCAAGATTAGGGGTCGGCCAGAGTTTTGGCGAACCACAGGGAAAGGCGAACTAGCGATCGTAGGGCGCAATTTAGTGGCGCAGAACTTGATGGACCACGGGAATCGCGATTGAACCTTCGCCCACCGCCGACGCAACACGCTTGACGTTCCCGCCGCGCACGTCACCGGCGGCGAACACGCCCAGGGGCACTGGTCTCGAGCAAGTACGGTCGGCGCGCGAGTGGCCACTTCGAGGCATTCAGCTCTTCCGTGGAAAGATCGAAGCCGGTCTTGATGAATCCTTCCCCATCCAACACGACACAGCCTTGAAGCCACGTGGTGTTCGGAACAGCTCCCGTCATCACGACCAGGTGAGCAATGCTCTTCTTTGTCGTCTTGCCAGTCTGCTCGTTCCGCCAACTCACACACCCAGGTACTGCGTGCCATCGAGATCGACAACTTCAGTGTGTGGAAGGACCGTGATGTTCGGAGTTTCCTCGATCCGCCGAATCAGATAGCGCGACATCGTGTCTGTCAACCCGTCTGATCTCACCACCACGAACACATGTTTTGCGGTCGCAGCCAAAAACACCGCCGCTTGATCCGCCGAATTTCCGCCGCCGACAACGATAACCTCTTCATCCTTGCATAGCTGAGCCTCGACAAGTGCGATTGCCGGTAATCAGGAAACTGGCAGCCGCGGCGCTGCCAATTGATAGCCCGGCGCAGCAAAGCAGAACGACACGGAATCCGGAGACAAAACTTTCGGAGATTACGTTTTGGATTGCCAATGCTACATTCGAGTCCACGCCTTGCGGTGGTTCCATTCGGCGCAGGTCACCTTCTCTCGAGCGAAGCTCGTCAACGATATTTGGCGGCAGCTTCATTTTTGTAAGACCCCGCTCCAAGTGTGAATCAAAGGCCCTGACCATTACGCTTCCCAATACTGCGATGGCCAGCACTCCCGCGACGCGGGCAACCGCGTTGTTGATCCCCGATGCAGCTCCGGCATGCTGCTGATTGACCGAACCCATTACGACTGTGGTCAGCGGTGCCACGGTGATCGTCATTCCTAAACCCAGCGCCAGCGAGGCGGGAAAGTACGTGTGCCAATAGCTGACTCCAGCGCCTACTGCCGCAAAGAAAAGGAAACCCGCGGCGACGATCGACGGGCCGACAATCAGTGGAATTTTTCCACCGTATCGCTTCACGAGCCCACCCGACCATCGTGACAAAAAGAACATCACCAAGATCGTTGGCAGCATCGCGGACCCGGCGGCAGTCGCCGAGTACCCTTCTTGTTGAATCAACGTCATTGGAAAAAGAAAGAAAAAGATGCCAAGCGTGGCGTACAGCAACAACGTGAAGATGTTCGCGCCGAGAAATGCATGAGATCGGAAAAGCACCAAAGGCACCATCGGTGATCGGACGCGAGCTTCCGTGGCCAGAAAAGCACCCAGCAAGGAAAAACCACCGAGCAACCCGGCCAACACGAGTGGATGGCGCCAGCCCAGCCTTGCAGATTCCAGAAATGCCGTGACTACACCCGCCAATCCAGTCGTCGCCAGCACGGCTCCCACCCAATCCACTTGCGTCGCCTCCGAACCACGGCTTTCCGGAACGTAACGCAGCGATATCGCCACGACGGCCACGGCCAGCGGTATGTTCAACAGAAAGGCCCACCGCCAGGACGCATATTGAATGAGCCAACCGCCAAGGACGGGACCGAAGGCGCTGGTAATCGCTGTGAAGCCGGACCAGGTGCCGATGGCTTCACCGCGAGAGTCTTCGTCGAACGAAGCGCTGATGATCGCCAGGCTGCCCGGAACCAGCAAGGCTGCGCCAATTCCCTGCAAGCAACGCGCGATGATCAGCTGGTGGATGCTGGCGGCGAGGCCGCACGCCGCTGACGCTGCAGCGAAAATTCCCACACCGACCAGGAACATCCGCCGACGTCCAAATAAATCTCCCAGCGCGCCGCCGGCCAGAATCAACGCTGACAAAAGTATTCCGTATGACTCAACCACCCATTGCACGTCGAAAACATTTGCGTTGAAGCTTGTCTGCAACGCAGGTATGGCGACGTTGACGACGGTGCTGTCAACGAAAGCCATACTGGAACCCATAATTGTTGCCGCCAGGATCCACGGTCGAGCAGTACCAATGCACGGAACGCCGGCGCTTGCGGAAAGGATCAAGCTTTCATCGCAAGGCGTTCTCATAAGCTATCGATGTATTCCTTTTGAGATTGGGTACTCTTTTTCGAATGGTTTGCAATGCTACACGCAGAGTTCCCCAGCTGTCTGCGATTCTCCTTCGCCCGGGACAAGCTGGAGAAATCGCGAAAACCCAGCGCCCCTGCGTGTGCATGTCTTAGCCCCGGTTAAAATGCGAACCGTGGCAATACCGAGCTTGTTGAACCTGTCCCTGGCTGCAGCAGAGGCGGTTTCAAGCCGCCTTGCGAGCCTGAACTGATTTCAAAAACTCCAGCAGGTCCGCGTTAACTTGATCTGCGTATGTGGAGAACAGGCCGTGTGGTTTGCCAGGATAGAAAATCGACTTCGCCCCCTTAATGAGTTGCATCGATTTTTTCGCGGAATCGTTGATCGGAACGATTTGGTCGTCCTCGCCGTGCAGAATCAGCGTCGCCACGTCGAGTTTCTTCAGATCCTCGGTGAAGTCGGTCTCGGAGAATGCCTTGATGCAGTCGTAGGCGTTCTTCAGTCCGGCCTGCATACACTGCAGCCAGAACTGATCGAGTGTTCCCTGCGAGACGGTCGCACCGGGCCGGTTGGCGCCGTAGAACATCAGAGCAAAATCCTTGTAGAACTGCGAACGATCGCTCGCAAGACTCTTTCGCAGTCCGTCAAACACTTCGATCGGAAGACCATCCGGGTTTGCGGCGGACTTCACCATGACCGGAGGCACCGCGCCAATGAGAACAGCTGCGGCAACTCGCTTTGTCCCATAGCGTCCGATGTAGCGTGCGACTTCGCCTCCGCCCGTGGAGTGACCCACCATCGTGACTTCCTTGAGATCGAGCGCCTCAATCACAGCAGCGAGGTCGTCGGCGTATCCGTTCATGTCGTTTCCAGACCATGCTTGGCTGGAGCGGCCGTGCCCACGGCGGTCGTGCGCGACAACACGGAAACCGTGCTGAGCGAAGAAAAATAGTTGGTTATCCCACGCATCAGAATTCAACGGCCACCCGTGGGAAAACGTGATGACGGGCCCACTGCCCCAGTCCTTGTAATAGATTGTCGTTCCATCCTTCACAGTAATCGTGCTCATGTGCATCCTCTCCTCGAATTTTCTGAACTATTCGCGGCACAGATGTGCTCGCAGTTTTGATTTAGTTGACCGGTACCAGCACGGGAGCGTTTTTGTCCTTAACCAGGAACACCAGGAATTTCGCCGGTTTGGTTTGGCTTGCGTTCCGCCCAACGACGTGAACATCATCCGGGCCTTCGTAGAAGCTCTGACCCGGTGTCAGAGTCACTTCTTTTCCCCCTTTCACTTGCATCACGATTGAGCCCTCGAGCACATAAATGAAGCCATGTGCGTTATGGCGATGTACGGGGTCCGAGGAGCCTGGCGGATACACCACTGTGATCATCAGACCTTCCTTGCCGGGAATATCCGCGAGGTCTTTTGACATAACCGGCGTCACCTTTGCCTCTTCGGGCGCCGTTTTGGGCGCCTCTTTGTGCTCCAGCGTGACGGACATCAGACACGCCAACATCAAGACCAGTTTTGTGATCGTCATAAACTATCCTTTCGTTCGAACTGTCGCTTGGATTCCGATTCCTTGTGTTCCTGTACTTTCAGTCAGGCGTAGCGGCCCATGAGTTCCTTTTCCGCCCGCAGCCAATCTTCAACATGAACGCCGTCCTGTCGGCCCCGCGATTCGTAGAAACTGTACGCGAGTTGCGCAACCTCATCGCGGGTAAGTCGCCGTCGATGCCCGGTGTACTTCCCCACGCTTATTCCGCCCGTAAAGCATGTCCTGATACTGTCGTTTCCTTGTTTCATAATTCTTTCTTCGGCTTCGTCTCCTTACTCTGTTGAGGCCGGCACTGAAAGCCGGCCTCTGTTACGTATCCGCTAGTTGATAACAGCCGCAGCTTTCTTTCCGGTCTGGGGGTTCTGTCCGGCAGATTGTTTCAGCCAGGTTTCGAAACGCGTTTCGCCAAGTCGGGCATCCTTGCCGGGGACCAACGTGCGATCACCAATCTTCGCACCGGAATATAACGCGTTCGGGTCGGCGATGACTTCTCGTGGATCGTTGACCTGAGCCAAGCGCAGGCGAACAAGTTCATCGAGACGAAACTGTTCCGGACCTCCAACTTCGACTGTGCCATTGATGGGCTGGCCGACAGCCACCCGAGCAACCGCACTCGCGACATCGTCCGCTGCCATCGGTTGGAAGAGCACTCCCGGCAAACGCACTTTTGCGCCGTCGAAACCAATGTCGGCCAGCTTCGTGAGAAACTCGAAAAACTGCGTTGCATGGACGATCGAATAAGGAATCGACGATTTCTTGATCAGTTTCTCCTGAGCGATCTTCGCCCGGAAGTAACCGCTCTCGGCCATCTGGTCCGTTCCCACGACCGATAATGCGACCAAATGCTTTACGCCCGCTTCCCCTCCGTACTTGAGCAGGTTGCGAGTTGATGTCTCGAAGAACTTCAGAACTGCCGCATCTTCGAAAGAGGGAGAGTTCGATACATCGACAACCACCGACGCACCCTTCAAAACTTCCGCCAGTCCTTCGCCGGTAAGTGTGTTGACGCCAGAATTGGGAGATGCAGGAATTCCTTCGTGCCCGTGTTCGCGCAACTTGGTTACGAGCTTTGAACCGATGAGGCCGGTCCCGCCGATTACTACGATTTTCATGATTGCCACCTTTATTTCCATTGCGATCAAGCAATTTTGTAACTGCCCGTCGTACTTGCTAAGACCGAACATCCGATCGTTTTGTGACACCAAATCAAATTTCTCTCTACATGAGTGCGCTCCCGGTGATTCGGTGATTTCACGAACAACGATTTGGCGCCCTTCACGAGTGCGAATATTTGCGGAACCAAACTGAATAAAAAATGATGTTTCTTGCAGCTCGATAGGAAGGAAGACTGGTTAGAAACTGTCGGGTATGACCGCGACCGATAAGCAAGAAAGGTTTACCCGCAGTCAAGAAGCCAGCAACTCGCTAAGCGTTTTCTGAGGCCGCCATTCCTTGTCGTACTGGCAATACGCTGTCGTGTCCGCGTTCATCAAACCGACCAGAACCTCCGCCACGATTCGGCCACCGACCGGTCCAAGACGATTTCCATCTGCACAGACATCGGCCTCGCGAAGAATGTAGTACCAAAGAGGAGTCTCACCGCGCCAACCTGTGGACACGCTGCCGACCTGCTCCGCTGTGAGTGGAGCGACCCCTATGTGACACGCTACGGACTCGCCAGAGGGCAGCCCGACACCGTGTCCCCGTTGCAGATCGCGCACGGCGAGAGAATGATAGGCTTCGATCTCGCACTCGCCGGTGACGGCCACCGGCAACTCAATTAACGCTCGCACAAGCTTCCCATCGATTTTCTTTGACCGCTGTGCTTTTGGTTCGCGCCCGTGCCGGACAGCAACCATTCCCGTTGGAGTGCCTCGATTTATTTCGGTACTCCATTCCGGCACCCTCTCGTGCAGATTCGTATCCGGCATTCTGTCGCACTCCTCGCGGACCACCGACACACCTCACCTCCCGGGGCCAGCTTCGCGACCCCGGTTTTGTGCGGCGCCTAGTTTGCCCCTAACCCAACAAGCGGTCAGTAGTCCCAGAACGCCGGTACGCAACGGAAGGCATCGCCAGCGACCGCCACGTGGCAGACGGACGGGAATGACAGATGTGTTGCCACCAGCGCCTCGCGGTTCGCTGCCAGCTCCCGCAAAAGATCGACCCGCACGCGGGCCGCCTCCACGGGGTCGTGTTCGAAGCCGTTGTACCAGTCGGGGTGTTCGAAACCAACTTCGAACACGGCGTCGCCGGCGAACGTCAGCCGCTCGCCCCCAGATGCCAGTCGGACCACGCTGTGCCCGGGCGTGTGCCCGCCGGTGCGCTGGACGAGCACCCCCGGTGCCACCTCATATTCCGATTCGAACGGGCGCAACTGACTGCCGTACTCGTCCAAGAACCGCTTGGCTGTCCGCCGAAGCGCGTCCGGAAACCCCGGCGGCATGGAGACACGGGAGAAATCAGGCGACACCCAGAACTCGGCCTCGGCGGCCGCAAGGTGGACGCGCAGGTCCGGACGCAGCCGGTCCTTCACCCCGTCGGCGAGCAGCCCGCCAACGTGGTCCATGTGCATATGGGTCAGCACCACGTCGGTCACGGATGCGAGATCGATGCCGGCGGCATCCAGTCGCTGCACCAACCGTCCGGCCCGCGGCAAGTTCAAATTCGGGTCCGCCCCTAGCCCGGCATCGATGAGTATCGTCCGGCCACCGCTCCTTACCACGACCGCGTTAAGCGCCCAATCGAACGCGTCCGGCGGCTGGAACATGTCCTTCAGCCAGGCCGCCCGGACGGCCGGGTCAGCGTTGTGGCCCAACATCGCGCCTGGCAGGGGGAGCACTCCATCGCTGACCACCATCACGTCAATCTCGCCGACCTTCAAGGCGTAGCGCGACGGGACCAACTCTTCTGGCCCTGGTCTCCCGGGATGGGAGCTGTTCTCCAAGCTCACGTTTGTCTTCTGCCGCTCGGATTTCGCGGGTGAAGCTGCAATTGCTTGCTGCGAATTCTGCATAAAATTCCCCTTTCAATTCTTGATCGGTGTGACTGATGACGACGTGACCACTAATACCGTCGCCTCCTATGACCGTGCAGCCTTCGTAGCTGTGACAAGAAATCATTCTCAAAAAATCTGGGCACTGACTGTCACAAATCGGGGCAGTATCTGGTCGTCCTTTTCATCAAGCAGAAATGTTGCCCGAAGCAAACGACTCTCCCTGCACAGCGGGGAGTCTCCATGAAGAACTACAGCACGCGACCGAGGAATTGATCAGGGGTGATTCCGATGATCCTGTCCGCGAAGAGACGGTCTCAGAGATAGTGAGGGCGAGGGTCACGGAGATTTAATCCGTCAGGAGATATACTATGGCGATGTCGCAAGAGCAGCCACCGCAAGCTTCTCCGTCCGTTTCGCTAGGCGTAGACGCTGCTGAATACGACGGCGGTCTCTCTGCCTTTTTTAAGGCGCGTCCCCGTTTGTTCGGCATCGCCTACCGTATGCTCGGAAGTGCGGCGGAGGCCGAGGACATCGTGCAAGACGCTTGGTTGCGATGGCAGACTGCGAATCGAAGCGTGGTCGAGAACCCGACGGCATTCCTAGCAACTACAACCACCCGCCTATGTATTAACGCCGCTCAGTCCGCCCACTCGCGTCGCGAAACCTACGTAGGACCATGGCTTCCCGAACCTGTGGACACTAGTTCCGATCCAAATTTAGGCGCCGAGCGCGGCGAAGCATTGAGCCTCGCTGTTCTGATCCTTCTTGAAAAACTTTCTCCCACAGAACGCGCCGCATACATTCTTCGCGAAGCGTTCGATTACGAATATTCCGAGATCGCAAACATCTTGCAAATGGAAGAAGCTAACGTCCGCCAACTCGTCTCCCGCGGCCGTAAACACATCGCAGATGGCCGACGCACCCCCGTTAGCCCTGCGGAGCAACGTCGCCTTTTGGCGGCGTTTATCGATGCCGCTCAAAAGGGAAATATGGCCGCGTTGGAGAACCTGTTCGCCGAAGATGTTGCGTCCTACTCGGATGGCGGTGGACTCGTACGCGCGGCGCAGAAACCGCTTTCCGGTCGCGAGCGCGTCGCGAAATTCATTGCTGCATTCTCTTCGCACTTCTGGACTGGCGTTACCATCGAGTGGGTGGAAGTGAATGGACAGTCATCCGTCCTTGTATTGCGCGACGGCAGCGTAGCTGCCCTTGCGACCATCGACGCGTCCGTGGAAGGCATCGATCAGATCCTCTGGCTCATGAGGCCGAGCAAACTCGTTGCGGTTTCACGATCGCGTCAACCAGTAGGCCAGCCTTATTCCTCAGGCCTCGCGATAAGCTGACCCGTGTCTGCACGCCGGTCGCCTGCTTTTCAGGGAAATCTGCAGTACAAGGGTTTAACAAGAGAGAGCCGCCTCCGGTGGTCACCGAGCATGCGATTGTGCGGAGCTTGTGAGAAAGGCCATTGCGGCCTTCACAAACGACGCGGCTCCAACCGATGATCGGACTATGCTAATTCTCCGGGTAATATCCACGATCCCTCCGTCGGAGAACGACATCGCTGTATAGTTCACCTCTTGAGGTGAGGTGTCTTCGGGTGGAAGCCGCGCGACGACACCTGGAATCTCGCAATCTATCGCTTAGAGAGATCGCACGCGTTGCCGGTTTTCGCGATGGACAAGCACTCCGTAGAGCATTCGTCCAGCAATGAAATGACGCCGAAAGAACATCGAGAACGCTTTGGCATTAGAGAATAAATATCAGGGTCCAAGCCCCGACTGTGGATGCCGACGGTCCGTACCGTTCCTTTTCCTCTGTGCAAGACTTCCCATGCATGATTAATCGAGGCGATTGCAGTACGCTTCGTTGGTCCTCGATCCATTCGACGCAAAATGAGACAACGGCAATGGCGACAGCGTGTGAGCGACAGGGTCTCGAAGGGTCCGATCACGGTGTCGAGGTGGGGCAGGCGCGCCGCGTATATTCAGGCCGATCAGTTCCCTGCTTAGGATGCACGCGTTCAATGCTAAGGTGGCCCTTGTCGATTTGCACCGGAATCCGGATTGAAGCTTCTGATCTTGACGACGACCAAAGTTCGTCGTATTTGTTTACCGGGTGGCGCGCCTTTAGTGAACAAGTTCTGAAAATTCCGCTGGCCAAATTCCGCGACTTCGGTTACGTTAAGCTGCGAGAGTTCGAACATGGCGTGGCCGAAGAGCTTCCATCCAGCTGGCCTCATCGAAAAATTAAAGCAGAAGATCGTCTCTCTTCAGCAGCAGTGGCGCAGTACTCGCCGCGAGAATGAGCGATTGCGCAAGGAAATCGAGCAATTGCGCCAGGAGCAGGGGAGGCTTCGTGGGGAACGAGAACGGTTGCGTGAGGAAAACGAAAGGCTGAAGCGACAATTGGAAGAAGCGCAGCGGGCCAACAAGCGACAAGCCGCACCCTTTTCTCGCGACCACCGGAAAGCCAACCCCAGGCCCCCAGGGCGCAAACCCGGCGCAGCCTACGGCCGGCGTTACGGCAAAGCCATTCCCAAGCATGTCGATGAAGTGATCGGGGTGCCCATCCCAGCTCGCTGTTCCTGCGGGGGCCACGTAAAACTGGAAAAGGTCGAGCCGCAGTATCAGCACGAGGTGGTGCGGAAGACCATCTGGAGACGCTTTGATATTGCCATCGGTCGCTGCCGAGCCTGTGGGCGACGGGTGCAAGGACGGGATCCGCGGCAGACCTCCGATGCCTTAGGAGCGGCGGCGGTGCAACTGGGACCGCAAGCGCTGGCGTTGGCGGTGAAGATGAACAAGGGGCTGGGAATGCCCCACGGCGATGCGGCCGCCGTGTTGCAGGACGGATTTGGCTTGCGCGTGCACCGCAGTACGATTTGCCGAGCGGTAGACCGCGTAGCGCGCCGGGGCCAAGCCACCTGGCATGCGCTGCGCGATGCCGCTCGCCGCAGCATGGTGAACGCCATCGACGAAACCGGCTGGAGGGTGGAGGCTCAACTGCTGTGGTTGTGGGTGGCGGTGAGTGAGCAGGTCACCTTCTGCGACATCTTGCCGGGACGCGGCTTCGAGCAAGCGGCTTCGCTGTTAGGGGAGAATTACGACGGTTGGTTAACCCACGACGGTTGGGCGGTGTACTACAAGTTTCTCCGAGCAGGACACCAAAGTTGTATTGCGCATCTGCTGCGCCGCTGCCGGGATATGGCCGCAGTAGCCTCGGCGTCGGCATCCCGCTTCCCGCTGCAAGTGAAAGCCTTATTGGAAAAAGGTTTGGCCTTGCGGGACCGCTTTAACCAAGGAAAGCTCTCGCAGCACGGGTTGTGGACCGCCACCGGACGGTTAGAAGCCCAACTGGATGGTCTGTTGCTGCGCCCCGTTCGGGATTCCGCCAACCGCCGTTTGAAGAATCATCTTTGGCGGGAGCGGCCCTACCTGTTTACCTTTCTTTATTGTCCCGGTCTGGATGCCACCAACAATGCCGCGGAGCGGGCCTTGCGACCGCTGGTGGTGGCGCGCAAGAACTGGGGTGGGAATCGAACTAAGAAAGGAGCTCGTGCACAAGCCATACTCACCAGCATCCTGCAGACGGCCCAACAGCAAGGGAAGAAGCCGCTGGAGGTGCTGATCGCCTTACTGGTGGGGAACGACCAGGGCAAGATTCTCGACCTGGTGCCGCGCACCCGAGAAATACCTCAGGATTCTTCGCCTGCTCCTCCGCCTCGGAAAGGGGTGGCCTGCGATCTCCGCGGGCCGTCGAAAACAGAGTTTGTACTTCCGCCGAAAGCGGTGGACGGTACGCGGGTGTCTGTCCAGCCATGACGCAGGGTTTCCCGGATGCTTCGCCGCGAGAAGAGCGGAAGAGTCTACCCGTTTCGTTGCGCTTCTGTGGTCGCCTGTTCACGGAGCCGGAGTTGGAATTGATGCGGGTGGTGGCGCAGGACTATAGCGGCCTGGCGGTGACGGAGATCGCGCGGACGGTGTGCGAGTTGTTGGAATGGAAGCGGCCCAATGGCCGGCTGAAGGATCACGAGTGTCGGCAACTGCTAGAGCGCCTGGCCGCAGAGGGCGTGCTGCGGCTTCCGGCGCTGCGGCCAACCGGTGGTCGAGGACCGCGGCGCGTGGATCTATCTCCGTTGCGTTTGCAGCCGGAGGCGGTGGAGTGCGCGGCCCGCGAATGCGAACCGCTCGAACTGGTTCTGGTGGAAGGCCCTGAAGAAAGCCGATTGTGGCGTGAACATGTGGAACGCTATCACTATTTGGGAAGCCGGGTGCCCTTCGGTTCGAACCTGCGCTATTGGGTACGGAATCGCCAACGGGAACTGGCCTGCTTGCTGTGGACCTCGCCCGCTTGGAAGATGAAACCGCGAGACCTTTGGATTGGTTGGAGCGATGAGCAAAGGCAGCGCCATCTACCATGGATTGTGAACAACGGCAGATTCCTGATTCTGCCCTGGGTCCACGTCAAAGGACTGGCGAGCAAGATCCTGGCGCACGCGGTGCGGCAACTTCCAGCGGATTGGGAAAGTCACTACGGCCATCCTCCGCTGCTGTTGGAAACCCTCGTGGATGCCAGCCGTTTTCGTGGAACCTGCTATCGTGCGGCCAACTGGATCTATGTGGGACAGACCACCGGGCGCGGTCGCATGGATCGGGAGCACAAGGCTCACGGCCA
>Ga0209473_1001270_pt1 | contig 14159 bp, 12 predicted proteins | sample GraSoiAngelo_133_FD_185890 | JGI IMG/M metagenome (GOLD analysis project Ga0209473, IMG submission 185890) | Grasslands soil microbial communities from the Angelo Coastal Reserve, California, USA - 14_0929_05_20cm (SPAdes) (version 2) | ecosystem: Environmental > Terrestrial > Soil > Grasslands ...
CGCCTCCGGCAGCGCATCATCCAGCATTTTCGCGCGCCGTTCTTTTTCTGCCGCCGTCGCGCCTTCGGGCGCCAGAACATTAATGATGTCCCATTCTTCCGTCGAACCAATGATGGCGGCCATGTTGCGCTCGTGCATATCGACATAAAAGAATCCCGGACTCCAAAGATTACCTTCGTAAGCGTAACCGCGGCTCTGCTCGATACGATAAACGACCTGGTGAATGATTTGCGGCAAAACTGTGAATTGAGCGCGATCGTTTGCCAGTTTTATGCGCAGCGGAGGCAGGCCGCTGTCAGGGGCGCTGATTTCATATCGATCTTCAATCGCACTCAAACGATAAGGCGCGGCCAGTCCCTCGTTCACCGGTGACTCGTAATGGCGGAAGAAAAAGCCGGGTCGCAGCTCGAGCCGCGGACGCTTTTCGCCTTCGAGAATGCGATAGATGACATGAACGGTGTTCTGCAAATGCAGCATCAGAACGCGTTTCTCGAGAACGAGGTCGCGTACGCGATAGGTCCAAACCGGTAATCCATTTTCGAGGCGGAACTCGTGCAAAAAATCAGCCGCGCCCAGTTGGAGTTGACCGCCAGCGCGTTCTTCTGCGCCGAGCGAGACGACATCGTCATCCGCGAAACGCAGGAATTCAGAAACGTGACTCCACATCACCATGCGACCATGGGGCGCTGGCAGCGCGGCGATGAGCAGGCCATGATAACGGCGAGTGATTGCGCCTGAGATGGTTCCGGAAGCGAACCCGCCGAGTCCATTTGCCACGAGCCACTCGCGCGCGAGCAGCAGTTCGCGCGAATGGCTCGTTTTGTCCCATGGCACGGATCGGGTGGTAAAGGCCATTCGTTCGGAAATCTAAAGCTCGTTGGAAATGATCTAGCAATATCGCAAAGGTTCGAGCGCGGCGATCACATGCTGTGCATTAGAATCGTTCGGCGTGGGTAGTGAATCCCGGGAGCGCACGCGCCTCGCGTACTGGCGATGGCGCCCTCGCCATCGCGAACTTTTTCTTCGAAGAGCATTGCGGCGAGGGGCCGCCATGAGCACGCGAGGCGTGTCCGCTCCCCAGAGGATATTGCAGCGTCCCTTACTCATCTATGTTTCAAATCGATGAAGGTCCGGCATTGTAACTCCATTCTCAGCGTCGTTTCGGTTGTTTGCGCGGCTTTGTTCGTTGCCGCGGACGGAGAAGGACGGCGGCTTCTGCGGGCAACAACCATTTTTCGTCCGTTGCAGCCTCGACCACGCCCGGTCCGCCATAGCGCTGCGATTCGCTGGCCCAAAGAATTTCCCATTCGCAATTTGAAGGCGGCGCGAGCAATGGTTCTGATGCCGGCGTTAACTCCTTCTGACGCCCGAGATTGATGATGAGTAACCGATCGTCGTTTTGCTTCGCGAAATAACGCAGCAGGAAAGAATGCGAGCCGAGCACGGCCCCGTCGATCCCGTCCTCCATTTGCAAACGCAGCCGCGAATCCTCGTGCCGCAAATTGATCAGATCGCGATGCAGATCGGACAGCACCCGATTCGTCTCGCGTTCGCTCCAATCAAGTTTACAACGATTGAACGTTTCGATTTCGTAAGGCACCGGCAGATGCGCCTGCACCTCGCTTGAGGCAGCGGAAGGAAATTGTGCCAGAAATTCAAAGCGGCCTTTCTTCACAGCCTCGCGCAATTTGTCATCGCCTGCTTCGCTGAAATAACGAAATGGGGTGGAGGCTCCGAATTCTTCACCTTGGAAAAGCAGTGGTGTCCAAGGTCCAAGTAAAAGGAGCGCTGTCATCGCGCGATAACGACCCGGTGAAGTTTGCAATCGGAGCCGGTCGCCGGTAGCCGAATTTGAAACTTGGTCGTGGTTCTCCAGAAAGGACACAAACGCTTCGGCTTTCAATCCCAAAGCAGGATGCCCGCGTGGTGCTTCCTGCCAGGAATACGACTGACCCTGGAAAAGGTAACCGTATTTCGCCGTTGAGATAAATTCCTGCGGCAGCCCAGTGTAGTCGCTGTAATAGGCTTCGTTTCGGCCCGTCAGGGCCACGAACGCAGCGTGATGCCAGTCGTCGTTCCACAAGCCGTCGAGATCATCGCCACCTTCGCTGCGCGGTCGCACCATTTTCGCCTCCTGTGTTTCACTCTCCGCAATTAAAACGATCGAGCGTTCACCCGCCGCTTCCCGCGCCGCGCGCCCGATCGCGCCAACAATGAACTCTTCCGAGCGATCGAAAATGCTTTGCGTCGCATCAAACCGAAAACCGTCGAAATGAAATTCCTCGATCCAATAGCGTCCATTAGTGATGAAAAACTCCCGGACCGGCCCGCAATTTTCCCCATCGAAATTGATCGAATCGCCCCATTCGTTTCCGCGCTGACGATTGATGTAATCGTCGGAGTAAATGCCGAGATAATTTCCGTCGGGTCCGAAGTGATTGTAAACGACGTCCAGAATCACGCCTAATCCGAGGGCGTGCGCCCGATCAATGAATGCGCGCAAATCTTCCGGCGTTCCGTAGAGGTGCGCCGGCGCAAACAGGTCGACACCGTCATAACCCCAGCCGAAGCGCCCGGGAAAATCGGCGATCGGCATCATCTCCAGCGTGGTGATGCCATCGCTCTTCAACAGCTCGAGTTTTTCCGCGGCGGCGCGCCATGTTCCCTCCGGGGTAAACGTGCCAACATGAAATTCATAAATGACCTGGCCGGCTAATTTCACACCACGCCAGTTTGCATCCGTCCATTTGAAAGCAAATGGATCAACGACATATGAGCTGCCGTGTGGCCCTTCTGGCTGAAAACGGGAGGCTGGATCGGGATGAAAATTTTCGGATCGATTCAGCCGAAATCGGTAACGCGCCCCAATGCTGCAAGTGACCGTTCCCGAAAAATAACCGTCCGGCTCTCGCGTCAGGGAATGAAACGTGCGCTCGACGCTTCTCTCCGCGGAGGGCTCTAATACGACATCAAGCATGTTCGCCTTCGGCGCCCAAACGCGAAAATGCGTTTCGTTTTTGCTGATAACCTCCGCACCTATGGGATAACGCCGTTGCATTCTGCTGTTTTTTCGTCGTGAATTAGGATGGCGGTTGTGCGCGATTTCGCTTCTCCGCCAAAGGCCGCGCGATTTAAATCGTGCCGGTGAATAACGCGCGTACCGTGGGTAATATGCATTTGCTCGAGCACTCTCTTGTCGCGGCCAAGATGTCGGTGTTGCGCGATAAAACAACCGGGACTGCGCAATTTCGTCGTGCGCTCGAGCAGATTGCAATCTTGCTTCTGACTGAGACGTCGAAAGATTGGCCGACTCTCGCCATCGAAATCGAGACTCCACTTGGATCGATGACCGGCGCAATTCTGTCCCGGCCGGTCGTATTTGTGCCAATTTTGCGCGCGGGCCTTGGCTTACTCGAAGGAATGTTGCGCGTCGTACCCGAAGCCGAAGTCGGTCATATCGGACTCTATCGTGATGAAGTCACGTTGCGGCCGGTCAATTATTATTGTCGTTTGCCGGCCGGCCTGGCGCAATCGCATGTTCTATTGCTTGATCCGATGCTGGCCACTGGCCGCAGCGCGACGGAAGGGGCGACGCTTTTGAAAGCCCAAGGCGCAACCAGTATTGAATTCATTTGCGTGGTTGCGTGCCAAGTAGGAATTGAGCAATTGCGAAGCGCGCATCCGGACATTCCGATCTATTCCGCCGCAATTGATCCCGAGCTTAACGAGTTTGGTTACATTGTGCCGGGCCTCGGCGATGCCGGCGATCGCTATTTTGGCACCTTATAGCTGCTGGAGGGCACTTGTTGCCGTGCCCCTACTTTTACTGGAAGGAATAGTCGCCCCCGATTATTCAGCTAGAGTCACCTTATCTACGATCAGGTCGCCACCCTGTTTAACGTAATGGACTTTAACCCGAAGATTTTTTGTCAGAGCGGGCGCTTGGATTGTTTGTCCATCCTTATCTACATAAGTAACTCTCTTGGCGAACTTGTAATGAACTGGTTCACCTGATCCTGTGTCGAGGACTAACGCGCTGTCCGGCGTATAATCGGTGATCTTGCCTGTGCTCTCTGTTCCGGTCACAGTCGAGACTTGACCATTTGCGATAGCAACGAAGAGAACGCCGGCGCATAGGAAACCAATTAAGGATTTAATCATACTAATTTTCCTTTCTCCATTCCAACTTTGCGCGCATCGCTCTGTTCCTAACGATGCAGCGCCTGTAAATATATCGTCCACCACAAACCAATTGAGCGTGTCTTGCGGTGAACTCGCAGCGGCCAGACGTGGACAGATGCCGGTGTTTCGGCAGGTCAATCGGGCTCTTGCCGTCATTCTCAAACAAGCCGACACCACCATGTTTGCGACCTGTTTTTATGTTGTGGCTGATGTCGAACGCGCGCAGTTGCGCTTCGCTAACGTGGGGCATCCGTCCGCCCTTCACATTCAGCACGGTAATGGGGCTGCGCACAAACTTCAGGGCAACGGACCCCCGGACCGGCCATGGGAATTTTCCCCACCGCCAGTTATGTCACGTCAAGCAGTCCGATGAAAAAAGGCGATCGTGTCATGCTCTTCACCGACGGGTTATTCGAGGTGGAAGATGCTGCCGGCACACTCTTCACCGAGGACCGACTGCACACTACCGTCACTCGCTACGCTGGGCTTCCCGCCCAGGAATTTTTCGATCGCGTCATCAACGACGTTCGCCAGTTTTCCGAACGCAAATCGTTCGACGACGATGTTTGTGTTGTGGGAATGGAAGTGCAGCACACCGGTTGAGTTTCTTGCTGTAGCTGCCGTAAGGGCGGCAGAAAGGTTAAACTGCTGCGGGAGACAGCGCCAGCTCATCGAGCTGGAGCAGCTACATCACAAAATGTTTTGCTTGTTACCAGGGAAAACGATTGAAATGCGCTCATGAACGGGCCCGTCCGCAAAATCGAAATCTTATCATCTTTCAATCAGGCAATCGAGCTAACGAGATTAATCCTATTTCGTCCGTTCGATATTATAAAATGGCTCATCATCGGCTTCGCGGCTTTCCTCGGCGGTTGGTTGAATAGCGGCGGCGGAAATATTAATCCCTGGAGTTTCCGCAGTTGGAACACCTCAAGCGCCCAAGCGCCACAGTTCCAATTCCAGTCATTCAATCTCGACCATGTTGGCGTGTTCCTCCTGGTCCTCATCGCGGTTCTGGTCATTTTCATCTTCGCAATCGTCATTCTCTGGCTTTGGATTACCTCGCGTGGCCGTTTTATTTTCATCGATTGCCTCGTGCGAAATCGCGGAGCGATTGGCGAGCCATGGCGAGAATATCGCCGGGAGGGCGATCGGTTTTTTCTTTTTCTGATTGTCCTGATCGTCGCCTCGATTGCGATCGCGGCATTGTTGGGCGGGTTCGTCTTCGGTTCCCTTATGTTGTGGCGGAATTACCACATCTCGAATACGCCGGCGTTGCTCGTTCTCGTGCCAATCGCCGTCTTCGCCTGGGTCGCATTCGCGGTTGTGATAAATCTGATCGTTTATTTCATGCCGCCGGTCATGTATACACGGCGCTGTTCGCCGGTCGACGCCGCACGCGCCATTCTGCGACTGATTCTCGACGACCCGGTCCCTTTCATTCTCTTCATTCTATTCATGATCGCGCTCTGGATCGGATGGATCATGGTGGGTTGCCTGGTCACCTGCCTGACCTGTTGTCTGGCCTCGTTGCCTTATATTGGCACTGTCATTGTATTGCCTGTTCCAGTTTTCTTCCGCTCCTTTTCGCTTCTTTTCTTGCGTCAATTCGGGGCGGAGTGGGATGTGTGGAGCAAAATCCCGGTTCCGGAGACGACTATTCCACCGCCCGTGCAAACGATCGTACCGGCTCCGTCGCCGGCACCAGCCGCACCAAGGCAAGAAACCACTCCGCCGGCGTCAGAAGTTCCTCCGGAAGAGCCGAATCCGCCCGAACGCTCGCGCTATGAGCCACCGAAGTCACCGCCGCAGCCATGAACCGGTTGGCTAACGAGAACTGTGCGGACGCGTATTCCAGGAATAATGCGACGCTAGGGCAAGAGTCACACTGCTACCCCTGTCGCCTGGGACCACGTTTCGCATTCATCGTGTCTGCATCGGCTACGCTTTTGTTTCTGCGATACGTTGATCCCGTGGTTGCGGGCAGCTGGTTGCCGTTTCATCCATCATGTGGCGCAATCACGGGATTGCCCTGTATTTTTTGCGGGATGATGCGCTCTTTGCATTTACTCCTCAATGGCGATTTTATCGGGGCAATTTATTTCAACTGGCTCGCTTTTCCCTTTCTCGGAGCGATCATTTTCTTGCTTGCCCTATTTGCCATGGAGATCGCAAAGGGACGCGTGATTTGGAGGTTAAGCATGATCTTGCGAGTGACGCGATCGCGACTAACGGTTTTTGGACTGAGCTTATTGCTACTTTGGACGTTGCAAACTTATCTTGCCGTTTCGCAGCACAAGCACGAACTACTTAATTCGCACGGGCCGCTTTACGCGCTTTTTATGCGCTGATTTTCGAGGCGACGAGTACGCGAGTGCTCAACGGTGGATCGGCCGCTCCGCGGGCGATGCTATAAATGGGTGTGGCTTGCGCCGGCACATTCTTGAACATCGAGCAGGGGACTGCCCGATCCACCGTTAGCCGCCTGGCGTTAATGCCAACAACCGCCTTTTGTCCGCGGCGGACAAATTGCTGTTTTGAATCCACGCACTTGCTGCGGCCGGATCCTTGTTAAGCCAAAAAGCTGCGATCCCATTGAGAGATTTATCGCGAATTTTTGGATCAGAGATAGTCACGGCCCATGCCGCTGCAGCGTTGGGATCTTTTCGCAGCAAACTATAAGTATAGGTGCCGAGCGCTTCGTCACGCGCCGGGCCGCTGAGTCCCTTGATCCATTCGCCGGCGGCCGGGAGGTCACTGGCGGCCCAATAGTTGATGGCGCCACCCAGTGTCGCTTCGCGCACATCGGGTGGAAGGGTAGCTGCGTATTCGCTCGCGTCCCGTGGATCATTGACCGCCATCTGAATAACTAGGACGTGTTCCGCCTGCCGGCGCGTTTCCCAGTCCGGCAGTTTACTCACCCATTCTTTGGCACGCTCCGGATCTTTGGAAAAAATGTAACTGGCCAACGTCGAGGCCATTTGACGCCCCGCTGTATCAGTCGCTCGCGTCGCCACGTACTGTTCCGCCGCCCCACGGTCCTTTGACCACCACCCATTGATCGCGCTGTTCATGGCCCCTTGGAATCCTTGAGTATCGCTATGGGAGCGCGCCCATTCGATCGCAGCCGATGGATCCATCGCCGCCCAGTTTTGCGCGATGACGGCTACCGCCGGATGGAAATGCATTGCGTCTACTTGCATGGTATCAAAGAACTTCGCGGCGCCGACGGGATCGAGGTCGGACCATTTCACGAGCAGAGAATTGAGGAAGCCGTTGCGTTGCTCACGCGTAAGGACATCGGCCGGCCAGTCCTGGATTTGTTTGGCCAAAGCCTTTGCCTGAGTGGCATCGGCGCTGGTAATTACCGATTGCACGGCTGTCGTCTTGGCCTCGGAAATTTTGAATCCTTCTGCTGCTCGCAATGCCGCGACCGGATCTAGATGCGCCCAGGCTTTAAAAAATGCGGCAATTTTGGCGTTCGCCTCTTTGCCAGCGGGTAAATTTTTCAACTGCACGGCCAATTCATTCAGCTGCTGCGGCGAGAGCGCGGAAAGAACGCCGTATAATTCCTGAAACGGAACCGTCACAATATCCCCAAGCAAGATGTTGGGATGTTCCATCTCCGATTCCAGGCGTGAACCTGATTTCCCCTTAAGATCGGCGGTGGCAGCGGAACCGCCCTTGCTAGCTTGTACGACAGTTGAGGCGCTGCGACGCGCCGGGGAGATGGTGACGCCAATCGCCAAGCCAACAAAAATACCAGTGGCCAGCAACAAACTTGCGCGAACGATCGAACTATCCATGAATCGTTAGATTTCGGTCGCGGCCCAGAATTTACGAAATGCGCCCGGCCAACTGCGGTCGATCACGGCCTGGCGCGCCTGCCGCGACATCTGATCGCGCTTGCGCTTATCATTCACTAAGTCACGGATGGCCCGGGCCAGATCTTCAACGTCATGCGATTTCGTAACTACGCCGTTGACGTTGGCTTCGACCAATTCCTTGGGGCCGCCGGTGTCCGACACAATCACCGGCACTCCCGAAGCCTGCGCCTCGATGACAACATTGCCGAAGGTGTCGGTGGTGCTGGGGAAAACAAAAACATCGGCGGAAGCATAGGCGGCAGCGAGTTCTTTGCCGCGCAAATAACCGGTGAAGATTGCCTCGGGTATTGCCTCATGCAATGCCTGCAAGTAGGGGCCGTCACCGACGAGATAGAGCTGAATGGGAAGTCCTTCGTCACGCAGTCGGCGGTACGCTTGCGCCAAAACATCGAGGTCTTTTTCTTTCGAGATGCGGCCGACGTAAAGCAAGTGAACCGCGCCGTTTTGTTCCCCGAACTTTTGCCAAAAGGCGGGATCACGATGCTCCGGAGTGAACAACGTCGTATCCAGACCACGCGGCAGGATTTTTAATTTTTCCGGCGCAAATCCGCGCCTAATCCAGCTTCGTCGATATTCTTCCGAGTTGACGAAAACGCTATCGAGCTGGCCGTAGAACCAATGCATGTAATGCCAGGCCACACTCTCAAGAAAACTGTCGTCGGTCAGAATGCGAATGTATTGCGGAAAGTCCGTGTGATAAATGCCGCTTGTTTGCAGGTTTAACATTTTCGCCGCTGCCAATGCGGTCAACCCGATCGGTCCAGGCGTGCTGATAATGATTTCAGTGAATCCCTCACGTTGAATGTAATCGAGCATGCGCAGGATCGGCGGAAAGCTAAGTTTTTGCAGCTCATATTCGGGTAGCTCGAATTCACCGATCGGTTTGAAATTTTTGATCGGAATATCGGCGATGTGAATCTCGCTGCGCGAAGCGACGACAGTGAGATCGGCACCCGCCTTCTTCGCCGCTGCCGTCATTTTGCGAATAGTAGTGGCGACGCCATTCACGTCCTCAAGCGTATCGGTAAACCAGGCGCGTTTAGTGTTGCGCAAATTCTCCGGGATCGTGCCCGTCATTTCCTGGAAAATTTCCCGCAACCATTTGCGCGAGGGCGCCTGACTGTGAAACCCGTAGATGTAAGGCGACAGGACAAGGAGAAGCGGCGCAATGGCGGTGAGCGCTTGTACGCCCTCGACCAGATTTCCCCCCGTCGTTTGCTGCACGAACCTTTGAAAGAAACGAAACGCCAATTGTTCCGATACAATATTGGCGAGAAGGAAAGCGCGACGTTCTGGTTCGGCGACGACTTCGACTTCGCGGGCGATTTTCTCTTTCACTTCAGGCCGGGCGAAATAGCGCGAGAGTTCATTCCAAAGTGAGACATTGGCGGGCTTGGCCAGCTCGAAAATTTTTCCGGAAAGCACACCCTGCGCAACGAAGGTGGCTTTCTCGCGGAGAGTGAATTGCGTCGGGTCTCGCCCTTCCATGAAGCGCGAAAACATTTGCTCGAGCAGCGTCGCGCTCGGTCCCAGCTTTTCATGGAAACGTCCCTGAATAAAACAGGAAAGCGTGTTGTAGAATCCGTGCGAAAGGGCTAGAGGCGTTCCGGCGCGACCCTTGGGCTGACAGCGGCCCGCTCTGATATGAGCGAGAAATTCCGTCGGCGTTTTTGCCTTCGGCGTTTCTGTAAAAGCCGAGGCGAAAAATTTTCCACCGTGATCATCGGAGCCGCCAACGAGGATTTTTTTCCAAGGCTCGGAGTGAGTCGGAGCGAGATCGTGGCGATTGGCGAAGTCATCAATTTTCCCCGGGGTCAATTCGCGCAGCAATTTGGATGTCAGATCGCTGAGGAGGGAATCGCGCAAGCCATTGATGCTTTCGAAATGTTTGAAGAGAAGGATTAGCCGTTCCAGATGCGAGGCGGTGAGCTTGCCGTTGACGCTGTAGAGGGGGTGGGCGATGGCGTGCGCAATTCGATTTTCTGCCAGGTATTTTTGCAGCTCAAAAACGTTGCTACGGAAGACGGAAATATCTTGATGTTGCGCTGGCGTAATTCCCCAAACGAGCACATGAGCCTTACACGTATCTTGAGGGAAATAAGTGCTAACCTGTTCGCTAATAAAAGTCTGCGATTTATCAGCAATCGCGAGACAACCGTCGATGCAGTCGTGATCGGTAATGGTGACAAAATCCATTCCGTCCTCGCGCAATTGCGTATAAAGATCAATCGGTTCGGTGCAGCTATCAGGAAAATCAAAGCGGCGGAAAAGCCAGTCTTCCGAACGCGCACTAAACTTAGAGTGAATATGAAGATCGCACCGGCTCATGTCGTCTTTCGATTTGTTCGCTGCCTATCAATCCAATCGCGGTAGGTGGTCACGTTACGGGTGCGAACGAAGCGCTGGATGAGCTGAAGGATTTGGGCCCAGATTTTCGGAGCCTCGAAATCTGGAGGATGAATACTCAAGCGCGCCAGTTCGCGGATTTCGAGACCGCGCGCGAGCGCGGCATTCCACCCCAGGCTGAAAGTGCGACGCCATTTCGAACGCGTGCTGTAAACCAGGGAGCGCGTTGCTTCACGTTCACCGGTCAGAAGATCAACTACGCTGTCGATCCGAGTGGTGTACTGCATTCCGGCATCGCGCGCCGCGCGCTCGCCTGCATGATTGAGCAGCCAGGCTGGGGCGACAAATCCAATCGGCGAGAGGCGAACGGATTCGAATTCATCACGTGCTCTTGTAATTCGCGCGAAGGCTTCGTCGTAATCGAGATCGAAAAATTCGCCTTCGTCCTGAGTATAAAATCGGGTCATGAGTTTTTCGCTGAGCCGTTCGCCCGCGCGACGTGGGCGCTCATGAAAATAACCGTGAATCGCAATTTCATAACCGCGCGCCTCGAGATCGCGCAACCAGGAAACAAAATCATTGTCCTCGGTTGCGCTCCCTTCCCGGTGATAATTCGGTACAACCAAAAGCGAAGTAGCACGAACGCCGGCGTAATGCAGTGCCTCGATAATTCTGGCCGATGCCTCTCGTGTGCATGGCGCAACATCGTGAACCGAAACCACAAATGAACGCCGCGGGGTTTCCGCAGCTAATATCGGCAGGAAATCCGCGGCCACCGCCTCCGTCATGGGTCAAACTTCCTCCTCTGACGCAAGCCGAACAAGGCAAAAATGGGGGTGTTCGACAATGACTGCCCTTTGCCGCAAAATCGTGGCTATGCCGCTAATCACGTTCGAAGGTTCCGAGGGCTGCGGAAAATCGACGCAGGTGAAACGGCTCGCCGCCCGGCTGGAAAAATGCCGGATTGTAGCGGGGGTGTTTCGCGAGCCCGGCGGGACCGCGATTGGCGAAGCAATTCGGCATTTACTCCAGCATTCTGAAGAGAATCACGGCATGACTGCGGAAACCGAACTGCTCCTTTTTGAGGCGAGCCGCAGCCAGCTCGTGCGTGAGAAAATCCAGCCGGCACTGCGGCGCGGAGAATGGATAATTTGCGATCGCTTTTTTGATTCAACCACGGTTTATCAAGGTGCCGCCAGTCAACTCGATCTTGGGCTCGTCGAAAAGCTGAACGCTTTTGCCGTTGGCGATTGCGTGCCCGATCTTACCTTCGTGCTCGACATTGATCGGGCCACCGCTCAATCGCGTCTTGGCAGTAGAAAAAAAATTCGCGATCGCATGGAGGAAGAGTCTGATAAACTCCACGAGCGCGTGATCCGCGCCTATCGAGAGCTGGCCGAAAACGAACCGAAACGCGTCATCCTGATCAGTGGGCGAATCTCGCCGGATACAATCGAGAACCAAATCTGGAATATACTTGCTCAACGCTTTCCCGACCTCGGAAAACATCAAACTCCAAAGACCAAACTTCAAACATCCTGAATGTCTTTCTCTGCCGACAGCGCGCTGGAATATTTGCAACGCGCACACAAAAAAAACCGGCTCGCTCATGCCTATCTTATTTCCGGTCCAGCTGGGAGCGGGAAATCCGACGTTGCTGCCCGGCTGGCTGCGGCTTTGAACAGGACCACGCCGGAGAAAGTTCTGAGAGCGCAGGCGCCCGATGTTTTTGTGACCGAACCCGCCTCGCGCTCGCGCAAAATTGTGGTCGATCAAATTCGCGGTCTCGAGCGTGCCTTGCAGCTGTGCGCCGCCGGAAATCGCAAGAAGATAGGAATCATTCGCGATGCTGATCGAATGCAAACACAGGCGGCCAACGCATTTTTGAAAACGCTTGAGGAACCGCCGCAGAATTCACTTCTCCTTTTGCTCACCGCTCTTCCCGAAACGTTGCCGGAGACAATCATCTCGCGCTGCTTGAGCTTGCCCCTGCGAACCGCGTCCGAGATCGTGCCGTCATCGCAGGAAATGGAGTTGTTGCGCCTACTGTGTGCGACGGCAGCGGAGAAATCGCGCGGGATCGAAGGGGCGTATCGGGTTTCGCAAGGAATCCAGGCCCTGCTCAATTCCATTCGCGAACAGATCAGGGACGAACACGCGGCGGCCTTGAAGGGAGAGGAAACGCGTTACCGTCATACCACTGACGGGGGCTGGTTGAGTGAGCGCGAAGATTATTACAAGGCGCTAACGGAAAGTGTGTATCGCGAACGGCGCAGCCGTTTGATTGAGACGCTTTTCCTCTGGTGGGCGGACGTGCTGCGCGCGAAAGTCGCGGAGGTGGGCCGCCTGCTCCAAGGTTGTGCAGAGGCGACAGAGAAACTCGCCGGGCAATTGAACACCGCGGCAGTCTTGAAACGAATTCGGCGTTTGGAAGAAATGCGTGACCAATTGAACACGAACGCGCAGGAAGCGCTTGTGCTCGAAGTCGGTTGCCTTCACACTTTTCGTTAGGAACGAGTGGAACACAGATTCCAAGTCCGTGCGCCAAACAGGCTTTTAGCATGTTTCAGGTCAGCGGGTTAAAAAACTCGCTGGGCGCACAGGCATGGATGCCTATGTTCCGCTAAGATGCCGAAACGCCCAACTCTTTCGGTTGCACTCATTGGAACTAAATTCATGGGCCGCGCCCATTCCAACGCCTGGCGGCAGGCCCCGCGCTTTTTTGATTTACCCGCTGATATTCGGATGGCAGCAATTTGCGGACGCGATCGCGCCGGCACCGGTCGCGCGGCGAAGACGCTGGGCTGGGAAAGGGCCGTGACTGATTGGAAAGCGATCATAGCCGATCCGGTGATCGACATCGTCGACATTTGCACGCCCAACGATTCACACGCGGAGATGGCGATTGCGGCCGCGGGTGCAGGCAAAGCGATACTTTGCGAGAAACCGCTGGCCCGAAACGTAGCTGAAGCGCGCCGGATGGTTGACGCGGTGAAACGCGCACGGGTCGCGAACATGGTTTGCCACAATTACCGGCGCGTGCCGGCCGTCGCCCTGGCCAAACAAATGATCGATGCAGGTGAAATCGGCCACCGCATTTATCATTTTCGTGCTCGCTACGCCCAGGATTGGATCGCCGATGAAAATTTTCCGCTGGTCTGGCGCTTGCAATCGAAGGTCGCCGGCTCGGGGGCACTCGGCGACATCGGCGCTCACATTATTGATCTGGCGCGATTTCTTGTGGGCGAGATTGCAGGCATTTCAGCGGTGAGCCAAACATTTGTCAAAAAGCGGTTGACGACAAATACACAGCTCGCCCGCGTCGACGTCGATGATGCGGTCAGCGTCATCGGCAAATTCCGCAACGGCGCCATCCTAAATCTGGAAGCGACACGCTTCGCCCGCGGCCGCAAGAATCAGCTCACATTTGAAGTCAACGGCAGCCGCGGTTCGCTTGCCTTCGATTTGGAGGAAATGAATCGACTGCGCTTTTACGATTCGGCTGATCCCGACCAGACGCGGGGATTTCGCGACATCGTTGTTACAGAATCGAACCATCCGTATGTCGGAAATTGGTGGCCGCCCGGCCATATCATTGGCTACGAGCATTCCTTTGTGCATACGGTCGTCGACTTTGTGAAAGCGGTTGTCGCCCGCAAAAAGATCCAGCCCGATTTCGCCGACGGATTAAAGACGCAGCGCGTGCTCGATGTCATCCAACGTGCGCGACCTTTGTCCCCGCTG
>Ga0209473_1001273_pt1 | contig 14153 bp, 12 predicted proteins | sample GraSoiAngelo_133_FD_185890 | JGI IMG/M metagenome (GOLD analysis project Ga0209473, IMG submission 185890) | Grasslands soil microbial communities from the Angelo Coastal Reserve, California, USA - 14_0929_05_20cm (SPAdes) (version 2) | ecosystem: Environmental > Terrestrial > Soil > Grasslands ...
CACTGGAGGTCAGGTCGAGCTCGACTTCCTCGCCTTCGTCCGCCAACTTTTGATCCAAACTCAGCCAGGGGTGCGCTGCCTCGCCCGCGAACACATCTAGCCCCTGCGTACTTACCGCGCTGAACAAATCTTCCGAATCCGGCTGGGATTGCAAATCGTTGGTGGTCAATTCATCCATCTCTTCTTCGGCAACGTAGCTTTTTGGCATATAGGTCTCTTTAAAGCGGCAGAACTGTAATCGCGAATGAAACCGGACAGCTTCGATTACTTAAGAGATTCTGAGCACCGGTCGTTTTATCATCACGGTTGTTCGTCACCAGGAACGGAAACGGCGGCAAATCTCAAAGCATCGGCTACTTCGAGCGCAGCGGATTCCCCATAAATCTGACTTATGGTATGCCGCAAAGCGATGAGGTTGCTGCGCGCAGATTCCGTGCCATGGCTGGTGGGATTTTTCGCGAACTCCAGCTCGTAGGTCCTCAACAGCAACCCGCTCTGCTCCTCTAGACGTTCAATCGTCTCCGGGCCGAGCTGTGGTTCTGGGTGCATACCCTAGTGTACGCGATTATCAGGGTTTACGGTGCCCTCATGAGTAGGACCCGTGCCAGTTGTGTGCCTCGCCGTCGCTTCTATCAGTTGCTTCACCGGTTGAACCACGGCCAGCAAGAGATCGGCTTGAGGCGCCTTTGCCGTATCAGCTATCGCTAGTTGCTGCGCGCGCCAAGATCCGGGCGATGCCTCCGATTTGTCCAAATAATCCATGGCAGCCAACCCCGCCGATCCCACATTGGAAAGTGCCTCGGATAGTGGCGCAATCTCGTGCAGGAGAAAGGATTGTTGGATAAGAGGCTTTAACTTCGAGTCGTTATCACGCCACGTTGAAAGTAATGCGCGAATTTGAGCTTCGGCGTCGTGGTCTTGATAATCGCTTTGGATGTACTTTTGTACCAGACTTTGAAAGTGCCTTCCGGTCTCACTCTCCGGATTGGCGACATCGATAAGCCGATTCAATGGCGCTCTGAAGTCCCAGGCCCCTTTTACGTTTTCAAAGCGGGCGTAATCCTTGACTGGTTCAACCACATCTGCAAGGGAACGCAGCGCGGAGATGTCTTCGACTCCCGCCATTCGATGCAACATTGGATCCTCGTGCGATCGATGCCTCAGACCCAGCCACTCAAGGCGCCAGCTCACCTCGTCAAGTCTCGCGTACATCGAATTGATGTCCTGCACTTCCTGAGGCGACCACAAACGTTCGGCAATGGCAGCCGTGCGTGGCCATATCCGCGAATCCATGTCCTCAGGACTGATCCACTCTCCCCACATGCAGGCCTCGCCTCCCAGAATGCGATTCTTCTCCTCAGGAGAGAGGGAAGCCGCCGCGCCGGACATTGGATCGACGGCGTAGTGCTGTGAGGCCGGCCACATCAAATCGAGATAGTAGCCAAAGGAGAGCATGCCGCTGAAACCTTGCTTCGCTGCCGCAGCCAACGATTCCTGACCACGCCATGACTGCACGACAATATTCTTCGGTAAATCCGGCCGGAGGATTTCATCCCATCCCACCATCGTTTTGTGGTGCTTGCTGAGTATTTTTTCCAGATGGTGATTGAAGTAAGCCTGCAGGTCCTGATTGTTTTTCAAGCCGTGAGAATGCATGAAGGCCTGAATCTTCGGGTTGTCGTCCCATGGCTTGCCGTTTACCTCGTCGCCGCCGATGTGAAAGTAGGCGTCCGGGAATAGCTTTCCCATCTCATCGACGAACTTGTCGAGGAACTTGTACGTCCTCTCCTGTGTCGGATCCATCACTGTGTAAACCCCGCCTGGTTCAATCTTGTAAGTGCCCGGAGTGCTCGCCAGTTCGGGATAACCAACGAACCATGAACGGCTGTGCGCCGGGATATCGAACTCTGGCATGACGCGGATGCCGCGGTCCCGCGCATAAGCTACGAGGGTCTTGATCTCACCTTGCGTGTAGTACTGACCATCAGATCCCATCTCGTGCAGCTTCGGAAATTGCTTGCTCTCGACGCGGAAGCCTTCATCGTCAGAAAGGTGAAGATGCAGAACATTCATCTTCACCGCCGCCATTCCATCGATGTTGCGCTCGAGCACATCCACGGGAATGTAATGACGGCCCATATCGATCAGCAACCCACGCCAGGCGAAGCGGGGTTGGTCTTTGATTGTGACTGCAGGAATCGAAAATCCGTCCGTGCTGGTTTCGACTAGCTGCAAGAATGTTTGCAGGCCATGCAATATACCGAGCGGATTTGTGGCCGTGAGCTTCGCGCCGGATTCGCTTATGGTGAGTTCGTAAGATTCGTCTTCGCCGAGTTTTTCGACACTCTCACTTCCGTGTTGCGCTTGAATTACGAGAGTTGCAGCGACTCCCTTCGCTGCAGTGGAATAAAGTCGCATTCCGGTCCGGTGGGAGAGATCGGCGACAAATCGTTGAACGCCGCGTTCCAGCGTGCCATCGCGATACCCCGAAACCGCAACCGAAAATGATTGGTTAATCAGGAGATGACCCGTCCCAAGTTGCACTCTGGACGGCATTGGCATGAGATTGAGTTGCGGAGGTGCCTGACCTGCGGCAAATGTCGCAACCATAAGAAGGAGCACAGCGATCGGGGTTCGCATGGATAAGTAAAGAACGCCTCAACTTCAAGTTTGTGGAATTACTATGTTGCTCTACGCTTCGAAAACCAGACCTCGCAGTCTATACCCACTCAACGTGTACCGGAAGATTAGTTCGGGGTTCGATTAGCCCTTGGAATCTGGTCACTTGATTCCAACAGCTGAGCGGTCCAGGTGGCTCGCTTCTTCCCGCAGAAGTTCGCAACACACCAGCAGACTAGGCCAGGCGAAATTGCCCACTTCAGATTGGCTAGGTGACGTTCGTAATCTATCGGAAATTACGCCGCACCCTAATATTAAAGATAACTACGCACACCCGCGGGTAGCCGTCTCAACTGTTCGATTACAGAGATTGAGTGAGGCACCTCCGAAATGTGCTTGCTCCGATCGCGAAGGGGTACAAATGAAGTGTCGTGTAATTGCTGTGCTTGGCACACGGCCCGAGGCGATCAAGCTTGCATTGGTCATTGACCAGTTACGCCGGCGCTCAGATGAGTTCGACACTGCGGTAATACATACCGGACAGCATCGGACAATGCTGGACAACGCTCTCCAACTTTTCAAGATCAAGCCCGACTTCGACCTTGACGTGATGCGTCCCAACCAGACGCTCAACTCTCTTACCGTCCGCGTACTTGATACGGTCGAAAATGCCTGTCGGCGTTTCGAGCCCAACATGATGCTCGTACAAGGTGATACAACAACTGCCTTCGCTTCCGCGCTCGCGGCCTATTACTCCAAAATTCCTGTGGGTCACGTCGAGGCCGGTTTGCGAAGCCATGATATTTACAATCCCTTTCCCGAAGAGGCCAACCGCCGATGTGTTTCGGTGCTCACCGGCATTCATTTCGCCCCGACCGCGTTATCGCGAGACAAACTTCTCGCCGAGGGTGTACCTAACGAGCAGATCGTAGTCACCGGCAATACAGTTGTTGACACCCTGCGGGCACTCAGTAATGCGCCGCACTCCTGGGAAAACACTCCCCTGCAGAACATTCCTACAGAGGGCTACCGCTTAATTCTGGTTACTTCGCACAGGCGTGAATCCCTGGGCGCAGATCAGGAGCATATGTGCCTTGCCTTAAAAGATCTGGTAGCAAAGCATCCTGACATTCGCGTCATTTACCCAGTGCACATGAACCCAAATGTGCGCAGCACGGTAAATGCCATTTTGGAAAACACCGAGCGCATTCACCTTACTGAGCCGCTCGACTACATCACCTTTGTCAGCTTACTCAAGAAATGCTTTCTAGTACTGACTGACTCTGGCGGAATCCAGGAAGAAGCTCCGACCTTTGGCAAGCCGGTGCTGGTATTACGCCGGGTGACCGAGCGGCCAGAGGCGTCAATGTTTGGGATGTCCAAGATCATTGGAATGTCGCGCGAAAGTATTGTGAATGAGACTTCTGCCTTACTGACCAACCAGGACACATATCTGGATATGTCGGAAGGCGACAACCCATACGGTGACGGGAGGGCGTCGGAAAGAATTGTTGAGGCGGTATCCCGGTGGTTTCAGGGCAAAACGCCACTTCTCGATGCCAGTCAGGAGTTCAAGTTACCGCCTCGGTCAGAGCAGCGCCGGCGCAAAACCGACTCCGTAGAAATACCAGTTGCAGCAGCCGCTAAAGCAGGAGGGCATTGAGTCCGGTGTTTCTGTCGAGCGGCGGCACTTACATTGAATGGTCTACTTACTCTACTCTATCGTTGGTGTCATATGTATTTACACCGCCCGCCATTACTGGTTCACGCTGAACCGGCTATTCGGATTTCAACGCCACCCGTACATTGATATTGATACTGCTGACTGGCCTCAAGTCACCGTTTTAGTAGCGGCTCACAACGAAGAAAAAGTCATAGCGAACATTCTATCGGCGTTAATGACCGTAAATTATCCGCAAGACAAAATGCTGGTAATGCCCGTGAATGATCGGTCTAAAGATAGAACGCGACAAATTATCGACAAGTTCGTAAAAGACTTTCCGGGTCGCATACGTCCTTTTCACCGCACCAGTGGCAAACCCGGAAAAGCGGCAGCGTTGAAAGACGCAATGGAACTGATCGCGACCGAAGTGACCCTGATCTTCGACGCTGACTATATACCTGGCGCCGGCCTGATCAAACAATTAGTCGCGCCCTTCTTTGATCCCGAAGTAGGTGGCGTTATGGGCCGCGTTGTACCGCTGAACTGTGGCACCAATTTGCTTACACGTCTTCTCGATCTGGAACGCTCAGGTGGATACCAGGTAGATCAGCAAGCTCGCATGAATCTGCGGCTCGTGCCGCAGCATGGCGGTACTGTGGCGGGCGTCCGGCTGAGTGCGCTGCGTGAAATCGGTGGCTGGGATGACACGACTTTAACCGAAGATACCGATCTTACATATCGGCTCCTGCTTCATGGCTGGAAAACCGCCTATCAGAACCGCTCGGAGTGTTATGAAGAGGTTCCGGAAACCTGGTCCGTGCGAATCAAGCAGATCATGCGCTGGGCCAAGGGCCACAACCAAGCAATGATGACTTACACCGTGCGCCTGCTTTTCGGAAAGCATTTAGCGACTTTCCGCGAGCGGATCGACGGCGCATTGCTTTTGGGCGTCTACATCATGGCTCCGGTCACGATTCTCGGTTGGGTTTTTGCTTTGATCCTGTTCTACCGGGGAGTGGCGCCGTTCAACGGCATCGTCGCGCTTCTGAGTATCACGACTTATGCAGCGGTCGGTAACTTCGCGGCGTTTTTTGAAATTGCTGCGGCCGTGCGTTTGGATGGAAATCGTAATCGTCTGGCTGTTCTGCCATTCCTTGCATTGGGTTTTGTGGTCAGCATCTTTTCCGTTTCTCGTGCTTCCATATCGCAAGTCTATGGTTACCTCACGAAGGCTGAGTTGCACTGGGACAAAACTGAACGTTTCCGGACGGCGCCTTGAATACCTACATGGCGGTCGCGAGTCTCGTGATGTTGACCGGCGTCCTGCTTACGGTGCCTCTAATTCCCGCATTTAAAGAGGTGCGCCGCAAGACAGATGCTGAGCCTTTGAACGTGATCCAGCGGCACGCCGGCGACATCCGTCACTTTGCGCACAGTTTTGCCGAAGTCATACAGGAATTGAAACCAGTGCTGGAGCGCTGTCAGCGTTCTGGCGCGGGGGCACGTGGAGTGCTGGCCGGCGGCAGCGAATACCTGGTCGTGGGGAACTCAAAGAACATACCAGGCCTTGTGAAACAAGGCGAAGCTTTCATGTGCTCCACAGTCGTTGCTTTCGTGGCAGAGTTTGTCTGTCCCGGATCAGTAATCTTCGGCCAAGAAATCTATGCTCACCAGCGCTTCACCGGTGGCGCACACAACCAATACCGCGCGATATTGGGAGAGAACGATGTGTCCTTGGGTCCTGCGAGCACGATATTGCGGTGGGCCCACTCCGAGAAAGTACTTACTGCCGCAGCGCGCTGTCATCTTTATGGGCGAATTTCGGCAGCGCAGCTGATCCGTGTGGAGCAAGGTTGCACGTTTTTGCGTATCAACGCTCCGCGTATTGAGCTTGGCACTCCGCTCTCAGCAAAGGAAAGCGTAGGAGTATCGAACAACGCAGTTTCTGGCAGACACCCTGGCCGACTTCTTTATGACGGTGACTTCGAAATTCCTGCTGGCGAAATCATCCACAACAACATTGTTACTCGGGGCAGATTAGTTATTCGCGCAGGCGCGCGCGTGGAAGGAAGTGTTAAGAGTAACAAAGACATGCTCCTGGAAGACAGAGTAACTGTCGAAGGCAGCGTCATCAGTGCTGAACGGATGCTAATCGGGCGGAACTGCGTTGTTCATGGACCGGTGATCGCGGAACGAAAGATGGTCATTCGAACTGGGACACATTGCGGTGATCCACAGGAACCTACCACGGTCAGCTCTCCCGAAATCGAAGTTGAAGAAGGTGTGCTGATTTTTGGCACTCTTTGGGCGCGACAATCCGGCACGGTAGTGGGACGGCAATGAAGCCACGAAAGCTCATCTACTTTGTTTCCGCGACGCTGGGCTTAGTTCTTATCGTCTCTCTGTGGGCCGTCCGCGAGCGGCTGGAGTTCAGCAGTGACCGCATGATTCTTCTTGTACCGGACGGCATGAGCCAATCGGATCCAAGAGTGACGATGTGGCTCGACGCCGCAAGTGAAGAAGGTTTGCACGTCAGTGCAGTTCACGATTCTGAGTTTGTGCGTCCTGTGTTCAGCCAGGCCAGAACCGCAGGAGTCATTCTTCCGGATTCCATTCATCAACGCGCCAGCGATGCTTTTCTTGCAAGCTTGAAAACCTTTGTCGCAAATGGTGGAAAGCTCCTGCTCGTGTACGACGCGGGCACATTGCTGCCCAACGGCGGCTACTCACCAAAACAGTCACGGCTAACTGACCTTGCCGGCGTGTCCTACAGCCTCTATGACACCCTGGGTGATAAGACGATGCAGTGGAGCGTGATCAGCGGGCTTGATAGCACTTTTGATGAACTCGAAGTCCCGCCTGGCAAGTATTATCCCTTTCGTCCTGGCGTAATGACATCGGGTGCAGCGCCATCCGATGCTCCTGCATTTCGTGAAACTGAGCTTCGTCGTTACAAGTACGGAGATCTTGAGTATCCGAGTTTTGTAACCTCGGGCACTTACGATGGCAAGGTTTTATTACATTCCAGCGCCGGCACAGTAGCGGGAGAACACCCGTATCAAAAAGGATCGGTCCTATTCGTCAATTTGCCGCTCTCGTACTTAAAGGGCAAAACCGATGGGTTGATGTTGCACGGATTTCTTAAATACTTCGCACTGCGCACGATGGCCCTGCCTCGGATGCTCACAGTACCGGACGGCATTGGCGGACTGGTTCTGAATTGGCATGTGGATTCGAATGCATCCATTAAGCCTATGCAGGAGATAGATTCGTGGGGACTGCTGAAGCAGGGACCTTACTCCATCCATATAACAGCGGGTCCGGATTCGACGGAACCAGGCGACCACCGCGGCTTCGACCTGGAAGGTAATTTGATCGGCCAAACATTCGTACAGAAGTATCTCGCACTGGGGTACACGATTGGCAGCCATGGCGGGTGGATTCACGACTATTTTGCCAGCCATGTTGATAAAGATGATCCCAAGAGCCTCGAGAAATATTTGGTGTTGAACAAAGCTGCACTGGAGAGAGTAACTGGCACAACGGTGGCGGAATACTCTGCTCCGGATGGCAATCAGCCTATGTGGGTCACGCAGTGGTTGGATGCGCATGGCTTCGTCGCTTACTACTTTACCGGCGATTCAGGAATGGGACCGACACAGGGTTACAGGTATGGAATTCGTGAAGGTCACAATATTTGGGCATTTCCCATTCTTCATTTGGATCGAGCCGCAGCCTTCGAAGAGTTCGGCGAGGACGGATACTCGACTGACGAAGTTGAGGGATGGCTGGCGGCTATCACGAATTTTGCCACAGAGCACCACGTGGTGCGGTTGGTTTACTTCCACCCATCCGGAATTTTGGATTATCACGATGTCATCGAACGCTGGCTTGTGATGACAGGAGCAGCACGCGACAACCACACCTTTCGCTGGTACACGATGACGCAAATAGCAAACTTTCTCAACGATCGCAAAAACGTGCAATGGAGAACCGCCGAAAGCGATGGTGTGCTGAAGATCACGGCCTCGCATCCGCGAAATTTGGCGCATTTTGCATGGCAAATTTCCGCAGTCCAGTACACACAGCCGCAAATTACACGTGGAAATGGCGTAGTTCAGATGGACGGCAGTAGCTGGATAGTAGTCGCACAAGCAGGCAACGAGCTGGAATTCGAAAGCCGAGTACGTCACCAATGACAACTAAAATGCAAAGCCTAACACTTCTCATGAAACTAGCGGCGGTTGTCCTCGTCGCAACGCGAGCGACCGGTCAGGTTACGTCTTCTCCTCGGCCGGAGCAAAGTTCAGCGCTTGTCGCCTCAACCGTGACGGTCGCGCCTGAAAAGCACATCTTGACCGATTACGTGGAAATCGGCAGCAGTGCTTTTCAGCTGACAAACGGCTTTGGCCCCTGGAACGGTGGTTATGTCCGCGGCTCAGTGGCTGCGGGAAACGACATTCTGAATGGCGAAGTTTCCGGGCAGCACGAGTTTGGGGATTCAGGCGCTTACTTCGCGATTGGCGACACTCATAACTTCGGCGCTAGCTCCTATGCTTCTCTTACACTCGGCTCCAGCGAGGGAGGCTTCTTTTTGCCGCGTCTTCGCGGAGATGCATTCTTCAGCCATAAATGGATGGCTCGAAAGCAGCTCATTACGACAGCAGGGTTTGGTTACTATGAGGCAAAAGACCCGCACCGGGACCATAGCTTCTTCGTGGGAACTACCTATTACTTCGGCAAACCGTGGATCCTGGAGGATGGAGTTCGTTTCAATGTTAGCAATCCCGGCAAGGTGTTTTCTCCTTCAGGGTTTCTGGCGCTCACACAAGGAAGAAATAAACAGCATTACGTCGTCCTCCGCTTGGGTTATGGAGAAGAAGCGTATCAGCTGATTGGGCCTGCGAGCGAGTTGAGCGACTTTCGCAGCGAGACGGCGACAGTCACATGGCGCCAGTGGATAGGCCAGAACTGGGGAATTAACTGGGTTGCGGATTATTACGGTAACCCTTACTACAAAAGGGCGGGCACGACCTTTGGGTTCTTCAAGGAGTTTTGAGTGAGCAGCGTTGCGAAGAAACCAAACCTCAGCATTCCCGATCTTATCCGCTTCCGTGGGCATCGGGGCGGCATCATTCCCATGCACCGCGCTCTTGCCCGCTTGGAGTACGGCCTCGCCGAGATGTCCGGCTCTATCGCTCTCACAGTCATAATCCTGTTCACATGGCTAAAATGTATTCCGTACATATGTGTGTTCTGGCAACGAATATTTCTTCTGGGATTGCATTATCTGCCGCTATCGGCGGTATTGACCACGAGTCCCCGTCACCTCGGACGTCTGCTCCGTTTTGACCTACCGTATTTTCAGATCGACGGAGTCCTGCCCGACCCTGTTTTGTGGGAAGTGACTTGCGCGGTTACGTTGGCCATTTTTGCAATGACATTTCTTCTTCCACCAAAACTAATTCCTTTGATCTATGCATTGCGCGGAGGGCTGTTCGTACAGTTAAGCGCCCTGGCATATTTCGCCTTTCGCGCCGCACAATTTCCCTACAGTCCCAACGACTATTTACAAGCCTTGATAATGACGGGACTTGCTTTAGTCTCGACGATTCCCATACTGTTCTGCCTCACTTACTATGTTTTCCATTTTTCTTTTTTTAAGAAAGCCTTCCTCACTGTTTTGACAATGGGTTACCTGTGCCTGTTCTTGCCGGTTCAAGTGTTGCTGCAAGCGCTTATAATTCAAAAAAGCGTGCTGTTCATGCCTGTTCTCTATCTCATCTGTGGCATGCCGCTCGATGTCCTCATCGTAGTCGCTTTGTACTCCTGGGGCATGACCTGGAAATTCACCGAATCTGCACCGCACTGAACACCTCAGACCATTTAAAAGCCTGCGGCATCATCACTGGAATCAATACTGGAACCAACGAAACTGCTGGCCAAGGGGACTTCTCTAGGCACCCGCCCTGGTCTCGAGTTGCTGGCCTCGGGGATATGCGATCAGTCACGACTCTGACAGTTGTGGAAAACCTGGTGGTAATGCGATAAAGTACACGCCAGAAGATTGCCAGCTGGCTATAGAGGTCGGGCAATAGCCGCTGGAGTTCCAGCTCCGCTCCGATTCTTTGACGCATGTGACGGGACCTACGATCCTGCTGCATCAACGGCAAAATTAGTTTCGCGGTTCGGTTCAATGAAATCATTTCCTCTGGGTCGCTTACCATCGAGAGGGGCTCAATGAAGCGTTATGGTTCGGTCATTGGAGTGAGGCCCGAAGCACTCCAGGAATACAAGAAGTACCACTCTGAAGTTTGGCCGGAAGTCCTGGAGATGATTAGAAAGTGCAACATTCGTAATTATTCCATTTTCCTCAAAGACGACTTTCTGTTCGGATACTTGGAATACCACGGGACTGACTTCCAGGCGGACATGGCGAAAATGGCGGCTGATCCCAAGACGCAGGAGTGGTGGAAAATCATGGGGCCGATGCAACGTCCGCTCGAATCTCGCGCTAAAGGCGAATGGTGGGCGAGCATGGAAGAAGTGTTTCACCTCGATTAAGTCATTGTGTTGCAGCGTATCTAACTCGCATGTAGCGATGGAGATCCAATGAAACGATTTTTCGCTTCGGTCATACTCCTTTGTTTATCAAGCGCGCCATTATTCGCCCAGACCTACCAGCCAAACTGGGACTCGGTCGACAAGCGGCCGACGCCGGCCTGGTTCAGTGACGCGAAGTTTGGAATTTTCATTCACTGGGGCACCTATTCCGTTCCGGCTTATGCTCCTGTCCTTCCCGGCAAACTTGCTTACGCCGAGTGGTACTGGAATGCGTTGACGAATGGCAAGAACAATCCGAAAGCCGATGAGCTGCAGAAAGGAACCTGGGCATTTCATCAGAAGGTGTATGGCGCGGACTTTCCGTATCAGGATTTTGCGCCGCAGTTTAAGGCAGAGTTATTCGATCCAGACCATTGGGCAGATGTGTTCGCGCGATCCGGTGCCAAGTACGTTGCCCTGACCTCTAAGCATCATGAAGGCTTTGCGCTATGGCCCAGTAAGGAGGCTTCAGCAACCTGGGGACGTCCGTGGAACGCTGTGGAGATCGGTCCGAAGCGGGATTTGCTCGGCGATCTCTCCGAGGCTGTTCGTCGCAAAGGCCTACGCATGGGCGTCTACTATTCGCTTTACGAGTGGTATAACCCGCTTTGGCTTTATGACAAGCCGCGTTACGTGCGCGAGCACATGTTCCCCCAGTTCAAGGACCTGGTCACTCATTACAAGCCGGCGATTATCTTCAGCGATGGTGAGTGGGAGATGACTTCGGCCGATTGGCACAGCGCTGAGCTGCTGGCATGGCTGTTCAACGAATCACCGGTTAAGGACGAAGTGGTTGTGGACGACCGTTGGGGCAGCGACACTCGCCATAAACATGGCGGTTACTGGACGACGGAATACACGGCTGGCATGAGCGGCATTGATCATCCTTGGGAAGAGAGCCGTGGCATGGGCGTGAGCTATGGATACAACCGTGCGGAAGATCTCAGCATTTATCACACTGGCAGAGAACTGCTGTTCATCCTGGTGGACACGGTGAGCCGCGGCGGTAACCTTCTGCTTGATATTGGTCCCAGGGCCGACGGCACAATCCCCGTGATTATGGAAGAGCGGCTCACAGAAATGGGAGACTGGCTGAAGATCAACGGCGAGGCCATCTACGGGACGAAACCCTGGAAGAACTCGCGTCAGTGGACGGCAGGAGAAGTCCAGAAAGTCGAATACAACAAAGAGTATTCATCCGCATACGATGTGACCAAGTTGATCGATAAGCCGGCGGAAGGAAGGGCTTCGATCGAGGCTTTCTTTACGGTGAAGGGAAGCAATCTCTACGCCATCCTGCCGCGCTGGACGGGCCACAACCTTGTGATCAAAGATGTGAATGCCGCCAGGGGAGTGAGCCTTCTGGGTTCGAGCGCGCCATTGAAGTTCAGGGCGTCGAAGGCAGGATTGTCGGTTGAACTTCCGGACCTTCCCGAAGATCTGCGACCGCAGCCGGCATGGGTTTTGAAGATCAGCCAATAACGAATTCGGCAAGCGAGAACATTGCCTCGCATCCGAGAAGAAAGTAAATGCACAAATCTATTACGAATTGGAGCCGTGCCGCAAGGTGAAGGCGCTGGTAATCAGAGGACCCGGGGAAGCCACGATCGAGTCGGTGCCGGAACCCAAACAGGTTGACGGGAATCTGCTGTTGAAGGTGCGGATGGTCGGCCTCTGTGGCACAGACTTAAATTCGTTTCGTGGTAAGAATCCGCTGGTTACTTTTCCACGAATTCCTGGGCACGAGGTGGCAGCGACAATTGTTTCGTCTCACAAGACCGATCCAGCTCTACATGCCGGCGCAAACATTGCAGTCTCCCCGTACACGAACTGCGGACAGTGCGCCTCCTGTAGGCGCGGCCGTTCCAATGCCTGCCAGTTCAACCAGACGCTCGGAGTACAAAGAGACGGTGCGCTCAGCGAGTTCATCGTCATGCCACCTGAAAATCTCTACGTTGCAGACCTCACGTTAAAGGAATTGTGCCTGGTTGAACCCTTGACCGTGGGGTTTCATGCGGTTGCGCGGGGACGAATAACAGCCGATGACGTGGTTGCGGTTTTCGGTTGCGGCGGAGTTGGACTTGGTGCCATTGCCGGGGCCAGCGCTCGTGGAGCGGTGACGATCTGCGTTGATGTGGATGATCAAAAGCTTGAACTTGCTCAAAAAGCAGGCGGCACTCACAAGATCCAAAGTGCGCGCGAGCCCCTTCATGAGAGACTGCTGGGACTGACAGACGGACGTGGGCCTGACGTGATCATTGAGGCTGTAGGCACTCCACAAACCTTTCGTGCTGCGGTGGAAGAGGTAGCATTTACCGGACGTGTTGTGTACATCGGCTACGCCAAAGACACTGTGAGTTACGAAACGCGATACTTCGTACAGAAGGAGTTGGACATTCTGGGATCCCGAAACGCTCAGCCAGAGGACTTTCGCGCTGTGATCAAGCTTCTGGAAGATGGAAAATTTCCCGTTGCGGAGGCAATAAGCTCAATTGTATCGATTGAGGACGTGCCGAGAGCGTTGCAGTCGTGGAGCAAAAATCCGGCCAAGGTCAAAAAGATCATGGTTCGCTTGGACTGAGTCATAAACTGATAATTCTGAGGGGGAGTTCAGCGTGCAGGTTTCGAGTGCCAGCAGTCAGATTCCCGTGAAACGCGGGACGGAAGTTGCGCCGCTCTTCCCATCCGGGCACCTTCTGCCCTTTGTTCTGATTACGGTGCTCTTCTTTCTGTGGGGGATACCCAACAACCTCAACGACGTTCTTATCCGGCAATTCATGAAGTCGTTCGCGATTTCGCGCTTTGAAGCCGGACTGATCCAGTTTTCCTTCTACCTGGGATATTTCCTATTGGCCATGCCGGCTGCCATTCTCATGCGCCGGTCAGGCTACAAGGCCGGATTCGTGATCGGATTGCTTCTGTTTGGCATAGGAACGTTTCTCTTCTGGCCGGCTGCAATTGTCGGTAAGTACTGGTTTTTCCTCTTCGCGTTGTTCGTGATCGCCAGCGGATTGTCATTCCTTGAAACCGCTTCGAATCCGTTCATCGCGCAAATGGGAGATCCCGACAGTTCTGAGCGCAGGCTGAATTTTTCGCAAGCATTCAATCCTCTAGGTTCCATTACAGGTGTGCTCATCGGCACGGTGTTTATTTTCTCTGGCGTGGAGCTGAACCCAGAACAAGTCGACGCAATGAAGGCACAAAATCTCTATGAGGCGTACCTGCGTTCAGAAACCCTGCGAGTGGTTACGCCGTATCTCGTTTTGGG
>Ga0209473_1001276_pt1 | contig 14137 bp, 10 predicted proteins | sample GraSoiAngelo_133_FD_185890 | JGI IMG/M metagenome (GOLD analysis project Ga0209473, IMG submission 185890) | Grasslands soil microbial communities from the Angelo Coastal Reserve, California, USA - 14_0929_05_20cm (SPAdes) (version 2) | ecosystem: Environmental > Terrestrial > Soil > Grasslands ...
GGAAGCGATAGCGGCCCTTGATCACGGCAAGCGGCGCTTCGGCCGGTCCCAACAATTGCACCCGCTCATCCCGCGGCGCGAGGGCCGCGAGCTTTCGTGCAAAACCTTCCGCGGTCGGCCGGTCGCCCGCCGAAATGATCAGGCTCGCCAGCCTTCCGAACGGCGGATAGAGGGTACGCTCGCGCGCTTCGATCTCGCTCGCATAAAACGCCTCGCGATCGCAGGCGATCAGGGCCTTCATCACGGGATGTTCAGGCTGATGGGTTTGCAAGTACCCGACGCCGCGGCCCTGGTCGCGGCCGGCGCGCCCAATCACCTGGTTGAGCAATTGCCAGGTCCGCTCGGCGGCGCGCGGATCGCCGTTGCCGAGGCCAAGATCGGCATCAATCACGCCGACCAGATTGAGCCGCGGAAAATGATGGCCCTTGGCCACCAATTGCGTGCCGATGATGATATCGACGCGGCCCTCCGCGATCTCATTCAATTCGCTGCGCATGGTCTCGATCGAGGTGATGAGGTCACTCGACAGCACCATGGTGCGCACACCCGGAAAAATGCTTGCGGCTTCCTCCTGCAAGCGCTCGACGCCGGGGCCGACCGCGACCAGCGATTCCTCCGCCGCGCAGTTCGGGCAGACATGCGGCCGCGGCATCGAGAAGCCGCAGTGGTGACAGACCAGCCGCTGGCGGAATCTGTGATCGACCAGCCAGGCGTCGCAGATGGTGCAGGCGAAGCGATGTCCGCAGGCTCGGCACAGGGTCAGCGGCGCGTAGCCGCGGCGGTTGAGGAACAACAGCGCCTGCTCGCGCCGCTCGAGCGCGGCCTTGATCTCCGCAGTGAGCCTTGGCGAGATGAAGCGGCCGCGCGAAGGCTGCTCGCGGCGCAGATCGATCGCCTCGATATGGGGCATGTGCGCACCCCCGAACCGCGACGGCAGCACCACGCGCTGATAGCGGCCCTTGCGCGCATTGACTTCGGTCTCGACCGACGGCGTTGCGGAGGCCAGGATGATCGGGATCTTCGCGAGATGCGCGCGCACCACCGCCATGTCGCGCGCGTGGTAGTGCGCCCCGTCGTCCTGCTTGTAGGCCTGATCGTGCTCTTCATCGACTACGATCAGGCCTAGATTGGCATAGGGCATGAACAGCGCGGAGCGCGCGCCGACGACGACGGGCGCTTCGCCGGCTGAAATCGCAGCCCAGTTTCGGGCGCGGGTGCGCGGCGTCAGCGCTGAATGCCACTCCAGGGGAGGCACGCCGAAACGTTGCGCGAAGCGGTCGAGGAATTGGCCGGTCAGCGCAATCTCCGGCATCAGGATCAGCGATTGCCGGCCGCGGCGGATGGTTTCGGCAATCGCCTCGAAATAGACTTCGGTCTTGCCTGAACCGGTGACGCCGTCGAGCAGCGCGACGTGGAAACTGCCGTTGGCGGCCAATGCCCGCATCGCATCGACCGCGCTGCGTTGCTGGCGCGAAAACTCTGGCTGCGCATGCGACGGGTCGGGCGCCGGCGGCGGTGAGAGCCGCGGCATCGGTTCGACCGTGAGCGTACCTTCGTCAACCAGACCGTCGATCACGCCGGCAGAGACGCCGGCCTCCTTTGCGGCCTCGGACTTGCCGCGCAACAGACCGTCGGACACGACCCCGATCAGCCGCCGCCGTGCCGGCGTCAGGCGCTTTGGCACTTCGCCTGTCAGGCGCACGCCCATCCGCACCCGCTCGGGCCCGAGATTCTCACCCATCCGCAACGTCATCCGCAGCACCATGCCGCGCGCCGAGAGTGTGTAATTGGCGACCCAATCGACCAGCGAGCGCAGTTCCCCGGTCAGCGCCGGCACGTCGAGCTTTTCACCGATATCCTTGAGGCGATTATGCAGACGCGGATCAGGATTGGCGTTCTCTGCCCATACCACCGCGACAACCTCGCGTGGCCCGAGCGGTACCGCCACCACGTCGCCGGGCTTGAGCTCCATGCCGCGCGGCACGCGGTAGGAATAGGTCTGGTTGAGCGCGACCGGCACCAGCACGTCAACGACACCGGTCGCTGCGGCGGAGGAAGAGTTCTGGCGCGTAATGTGGTCCATCGGAGAATCGGCCTTGCGGATTGAGGCTAGCGCCACCATCGCCAGTTAGCGAACGGTAAACGAAAGAGATGCGATATAATAAAGAGAATCAATGTGCCGATGGCTGCATGGCAAAACCAGTCCCCGACGTCCAACCGATCGAACTCGACAGCGCCGATGAAACCATCGCACTTCAGATGACGCGATGGCTGTCGCATCTGCGCGCCGAGCGACGGCTGTCGCCGAAGACGCTGGAAGCCTATGCCCGCGATGTCAGGCAATGCCTCGATTTCCTCTGCGAATACTGGGGCACGCGGGTGACGCTGGCTCGCTTTTCGCTGCTGGAAGCAAGCGACGTCAGGGCCTTCATGGCGATGCGGCGGGCCGACGACATTGGCGGGCGCTCGCTGATGCGCAGCTTGGCGGGCCTGCGTTCATTCGGACGTTTTCTCGAACGGGAGGGCAAAGGCAAGGTCGGCGCACTCTCCGCCATTCGCGCGCCAAAAGTCGGAAAGACCCTGCCGAAGCCGATCCAGGTGGCGGCGGCCAAACGTTTTGCAGACGCCGATGAGCGCGCCGGCGAGACCCGCGATCCCTGGATATGGGCGCGCGACGCAGCGGTGATGGCGCTGTTGTATGGTTCGGGCCTGCGGATCTCCGAGGCGCTCGGCTTGAAGCGCCGCGACGTGCCGCTGCCCGGTGCCGGCGACGTGCTCGTGGTTACCGGCAAGGGCAACAAGACCCGCATGGTGCCGGTGCTGCAAAACGTGCTGGCGCTGATCGCCGATTACGTGGCGGTGTGCCCGCATCCGCTTACCCCCGAGGGGCCGATCTTTGTCGGCGCCCGCGGCGGTCCGCTCAAGGCCCGCATCATCCAGCTCACCATGGAGCGATTGCGCGGCGCATTGGGGCTGCCCGATAGCGCGACACCGCATGCACTGAGGCATTCGTTCGCTACCCATCTTCTCTCCCGCGGCGGCGACCTGCGCGCGATCCAGGAACTGCTCGGCCATGCTTCGCTCTCGACCACGCAGATTTATACCGGCATCGACACCGAGCGGCTGCTCGAAGTCTATCGTTCCGCGCATCCGCGTTCCTGACATAATCCGGTCACATCGGCTTGCCCCTTGGGTTTGCCCCTTGCACTGGCCACAATGTTGGGGCCATCGTGGAATAGTCGGTCAGGGAGAGAATCATGAGCGCACATGAAAGCATGGAGCAGGCGGATCAGGCCAAGGAAGCCTCCGGCGAAAACCGAAAGATCGCCCTACTGATCGCGATCATCGCGCTGTGTCTGGCGCTGTCGGAAACACTCGGCAAGGGCGCCCAGACCGAATCGATCAGCAAGAATGTCGAGGCCTCGAACCTGTGGGCGTTCTTCCAGGCCAAGAGCATCCGCCGCACCACGGTGCAGACGGCGGCCGACCAGGGCAAAATAAGCCTCACCGGCGCGAGCGACGATGCCACCAAGGCGGCGCTGCAAAAGCAGATCGACGACTGGCAGAAGACCGCGGCGCGTTACCGCTCCGAACCGGAGACTGGCGAAGGCACCGAGCAATTGTCCGAGCGCGCCAAGCACGCCGAGGAAGAGCGCGACCTCGCCACCGCGAAATATCACCACTTCGAACTCGCCTCCGCCGCGTTCCAGATCGGTATCGTGCTGGCGTCGGCGACGATCATCACCGGCATCATCGTACTCGCCTGGATCTCGGGCCTGCTGGCGCTGGCAGGCATCGCCATGACCGCGCTCGGCATCTTCACGCCACACCTGCTGCACTTGCCGTGAATGCATCGAACGCCTGAGTTAGCCGGCGCACTTGCAGCTTGAGATGCGGCCCGGGAGATTACCGCGCTTCGTGCACGCTCTTGCGAAAGCGCTGGATCAGCCGAAGCATCCGCGATGACCAGCCCTCGCCATCGCCGCGCAGGATCTCGACGATTCGCGCCTTGACCGGATCGACCAAGGCCGTGGCCTTGGCCCGCAGCGCCATCACGAATTCATAAAGCTTCTCGAACCACGCCATCTCCAATAATTTCGGCCGCGTCACGTCGAACACAAACGCGGCGACGCCCACGCCCAAGAACTTTGCGAAGATGATGGTGAGGGCGGCACTCAGCCAATATTCGTGGGTCAAGAGCCAGAAGCCGACCAGTTTGAGCGGAAACAGCGGAATCACCGGCACGACGAAAACGATCAGGGTCATCGCCGGCGACAGCGTATCGACGCGATCGGCAAGCCATTGCTTGAAGGCGCGCAGCGGTAGCGCCGCCACCACCCAGGCTACGATCGGTTCGAGGTGATCCCACAACCAGGCTTCGATCAGGAAAATGATCGCAAGCAGAATCCAGAACGGCTGAAGCAGGCGGCGCAGCATAAAGCTCATCTCCACCCGCTGGCGAGGCCGGGCATCGGTCACATATGGATTGCCCGCTTGCCAACTGCAAGCGCGGCTTCCTTGATCGCTTCCGAGCGCGTCGGGTGAGCGTGGCAGGTACGCGCCAGATCTTCGGCGGAGCCGCCGAATTCCATCAATACCGCCGCTTCGTGGATCATTTCGCCGGCCTCGATGCCGATGATGTGCACGCCGAGCACGCGATCGGTCTTCGCATCTGCGAGAACCTTGACGAAACCGTCGGTGGTCTGGTTGACCTTGGAGCGGCCATTGGCGGTGAAAGGAAATTTGCCGGAGGTGTAGGTCACGCCGGCCTGCTTCAACTCCTCTTCGGTCTTGCCGACAGATGAAACTTCCGGCGTGGTATACACCACACCTGGAATAACGTCGTAGTTCACGTGCCCGGCGTGCCCGGCGATAATTTCGGCGCAGGCGACGCCCTCGTCCTCGGCCTTGTGGGCGAGCATCGGCCCCGCGACCACGTCGCCGATGGCATAGATGCCCTTAACGCTGGTCGAAAAATGCTGGTCGACCTGCACGCGGCCGCGATTGTCGAGCGCGACGCCGGCCTCCTTCAAGCCCAGTCCATTCGTGTAGGGCACGCGGCCAATGCAGACCAGCACGACGTCGGCTTCCATCGATTGCGCTTGGCCACCTGCCGCCGGCTCGATCTGCGCGACGAGTTTCTTGCCCGTAGTGTCGACGCCGGTGACCTTGGCGCCGAGCTTGAATGCAAAGCCCTGCTTTTCCAGGATGCGCTGGAATTGCCTGGCGATCTCGCCATCCATGCCCGGCAGGATGCGATCGAGAAATTCCACGACGGTGACCTTTGCGCCGAGCCGCTGCCATACCGAGCCGAGCTCCAGCCCGATCACGCCGGCGCCGACGATCAACAGGCTCGCCGGCACCTTGTCGAGCGACAGCGCACCGGTCGACGACACGATGCGCCGCTCGTCGATCTCGATCCCTTTCAGCTGCGCAATGTCCGAGCCGGTGGCAATCACGATATTTTTGGTCTCAACAGCTTGCGTCTTGCCGTCGCCGCCGGAAACTTCAACTTTGCCCGCGCCGATGATCTTTCCGGTGCCGTAGATGACGTCGATCTTGTTCTTCCTCATCAGGAACTCGACGCCCTTGACGTTGCCGTCGATGCCCTGCTGCTTGAAGTCCATCATCGAGGGCAGGTCGAGTTTCGGCGCGGGCACGGCTATTCCCATCTTCGCAAACGAATGCGCGGCCTCCTCGAACATCTCCGAGGCATGCAGCAGCGCCTTCGACGGCATGCAGCCGACATTGAGACAGGTGCCGCCGAGCGTTGCGTTCTTCTCGACCACGGCGACCTTCATGCCGAGTTGCGCTGCGCGCACCGCGCAAACATACCCGCCGGGACCGGTGCCGATGACAACGAGATCGTAAGCCGCCATGATAAAAATCCTGTAGCTAAAGAGTGTGACAGGTATTAGCGCCCACCGGATACATCGAGGATGGCGCTGGTCACATAGGAAGCCTCGTCCGACATCAGCCAGATGATGGCGTTGGCGATTTCGTCCGCGGTGCCGACGCGCTGCATCGGCACCATGGGCGCGAGTCGGTGGGCGCGATCGGGCTCGCCGCCCGACGCGTGAATTTCAGTATCAATCAATCCCGGCCTGATCGCCGCAACGCGGATACCTTCGCCGGCGACCTCGTGTCCCAATCCGACGGTGAAGGAATCGATCGCGCCCTTGGAAGCCGCATAATCGACATAGGTGTTGGGCGAGCCAAGCTTGGCCGCGACGGACGAGAGATTGACGATCACCCCGCCCTTGCCGCCGCGGCGCGTCGACATCCGCTTCACGGCCTCGCGCGCGCACAAAATGCTGCCGGTGACATTGACCGCCATCATGCGGGCAATGCGCTCCGCAGACATATCCTCCACGCGCATTGTCGTCCCGACGATGCCGGCATTGTTAACAAGCGCACCGAGCGCGCCGAACGCATCGGCAGCGTTGAACAGCGCGAGGATATCGCTCTCACTGCCGACGTCGCATTTTACAGCGATCGCCTTGCCGTGGCTCGCCTCGACGACTGAAACTACCTCGCGCGCCGCGGTCTCGTTGTTGGCGTAGCCGACGACGACCCGAAAGCCGCGCGCCGCTGCCGCTAACGCGGTGGCCCGGCCGATGCCGCGGCTGCCGCCGGTGATGATCGCTACCCTGTCAGTCAACAACTGCCCCCACGACTTAAGCGCACTTGACCGGCGCTTGGCCCCAAATGCGGCTTTGAGGATCGGACATCAAAACCCGCGCCTCACAGATCCAGCACCAGCCGCGCCGGATCTTCCAGGCTCTCCTTGACGCGCACCAGGAACGTCACGGCTTCCTTGCCGTCGATGACGCGGTGATCGTAGGACAGCGCCAGGTACATCATCGGACGCACCTCGACCTTGCCGCCGATCGCCATTGGGCGCTCCTGAATCTTGTGCATGCCCAAAATGCCCGACTGCGGCGCGTTCAATATCGGCGTCGACATCAGTGAACCGTAGATGCCGCCATTGGTGATGGTGAACGTGCCGCCCTGCATCTCGTCGATCTTGAGCTGACCGTCGCGGGCGCGACGGCCATAGTCGGCGATTGATTTCTCGATCTCGGCGATCGACTTCAGGTCGCAGTCGCGCACCACCGGCACCACCAGGCCCTTGTCGGTGCCGACGGCAACGCCGATGTGGTAATAATTCTTGTAGATGAGGTCGCTGCCGTCGATCTCGGCGTTCGCCGCCGGAATGTCCTTGAGCGCCTGCACGCAGGCCTTGGTGAAGAAACCCATGAAGCCGAGCTTGCTGCCGTGCTTCTTCTCGAACACGTCCTTGTATTGCGCGCGCATCGCCATGATGTGGGTCATGTCGACCTCGTTGAAGGTCGTCAGCATCGCAGCCGTGTTCTGCACGTCCTTTAGGCGGCGCGCGATGGTCTGGCGCAGCCGCGTCATCTTCACCCGCTCCTCGCGCGCGGCATCGTCAGCGGGCGACGGCGCACGGACTTGCACCGCGGCCGCGGACTGATTGACCGGAGTCGGCGCGGAAGCCGCCTTCTCGATTGCGGCCAGCATGTCGCCCTTGGTGACGCGGCCGTCCTTGCCGGAGCCCGGAACCGTCGCCGCATCGACGCCGCTCTCGGCCGAGATCCTGCGCACCGACGGCGCCAACGGCGCGTCCGCCGGGGGCGCCTTCGACGTGGCGGCAGCAGGCGCCGGCGCAGCAGAGGGCGGCGGAGGCGGCGCGGCGGCCTTGGCGGGCGCGGCGGGAGGCTTTGCGGCGGCTCCCGCCGCGCCATCATTGATCTGCCCGAGCAACGCGCCGACCGCAACGGTCTCGCCATCCTTGGCAACGATGTCGCCGAGCGTGCCCGCCGAAGGCGCCGGGACTTCGATCGTGACCTTGTCGGTCTCAAGCTCGACCAGGGGCTCATCGACTGCGACGGCATCGCCGGCCTTCTTGAACCAGCGGCCGATGGTGGCCTCGGTCACGGATTCACCGAGCGTCGGAACGCGAATTTCAGTCATCGTCTGTTTCCCCTTGCGTCATGGCCCGGCATAGTAGTCTGCATTTTTGCAGACTGCGTATACTTGTCTGCGCCCGGCCATCCACGCCTTGATCGGTCAAAAGTAAAACGTGTATGCCCGCGACGAGCGCGGGCATGACGACTTTGGCAAATGTCTAATTCAACGCCTCGTCCAACAGCGCCTTGAGCTGCGCCAGGTGCTTGGACATCAAACCGGTAGCCGTGGCGGCAGCCGCCGCACGCCCGGCATAGCGCGGGCGCTTGTTCGGCGCGTTGATCTGGTTCAACACCCATTCAAGATAGGGCTCGATGAAGTGCCACGCGCCCATGTTGCGCGGCTCTTCCTGGCACCAGACCACTTCGGCGCCCTTGAAGCGGCCAAGCTCCTGTACCAGCGCCTTCAGCGGCACCGGATAAAGCTGCTCGACGCGCATGATGTAGACGTCATCGACGCCGCGCTTCTCGCGCTCCTCGTAAAGATCGTAATAGACCTTGCCCGAGCACAGCACGACGCGCTTGATCTTGTCGTCGGCTACCAGCTTGATCTTCTCGTCGCGCAGCATCTGCGCGTCATCGTAGAGGATGCGGTGGAACGTGGTGCCCGCCCCCAATTCGTCGAGCCGCGAGACCGCGCGTTTGTGGCGCAGCAGCGACTTCGGCGTCATCATGATCAGCGGCTTTCTGATCTCGCGATGCAACTGGCGCCGCAGCGCATGGAAGTAGTTGGCCGGCGTGGTCGGATAGACCACCTGCATGTTGTCTTCGGCGCACATCTGCAAGAACCGCTCGAGCCGTGCGGAAGAATGCTCCGGCCCCTGGCCTTCATAGCCATGGGGCAATAGGCAGACCAGACCCGACATCCGCAGCCATTTGCGTTCGCCCGAGGAAATGAACTGGTCGAACAGCACCTGCGCGCCGTTGGCGAAATCGCCGAACTGCGCCTCCCACATCGCGAGCGCATTCGGCTCGGCCAGCGAGTAGCCATATTCGAAGCCGAGCACGGCCTCTTCCGACAATAGCGAGTTGATGACTTCGTAATGGCCCTGATCGCCGCCGAGGTGATTGAACGGCGTGTAGCGGCTCTCGTCCTCCTGGTCGATCAGCACCGAGTGGCGCTGCGAGAACGTGCCGCGCTCAGAGTCCTGTCCGGACAGCCGCACGTGATGGCCTTCCTGCAGCAGCGAGCAGAACGCCAAGGCTTCGCCGGTCGCCCAGTCGATTCCGGCGCCGCCCTCGATCGCTTTCGCGCGATTATCCAGGAAGCGTCCGATGGTGCGATGAATCCGAAAGCCGTCGGGCACCTTGGTGATCTTGCGGCCGATGCCCTTTAAGACGGCAACGTCGACCCCGGTGACGCCGCGGCGCGCATCCTCTTCCTGATCGGCGTGTTTGAAGCCCGCCCACTTGCCGTCAAGCCAGTCGGCCTTGTTGGGCTTGTAGCCGGTACCAGCCTCGAATTCGGCGTCGAGCCGCGCGCGCCAGTCGGCCTTGGCCTTGTCGACCTCGCCTTCGGTCATCACGCCCTCGGCGATCAGGCGCCGGGCGTAAATCTCGAGCGTCGACGGATGGCCTGCGATCTTCTTGTACATCACCGGCTGGGTGAACGCCGGCTCATCGCCCTCGTTGTGTCCGTGCCGGCGATAGCAGAACATGTCGATGACGACCGGCTTGTGGAATTTCTGCCGGAACTCGATCGCGACCTTGGCCGCGAACACCACGGCTTCCGGATCGTCGCCGTTCACATGGAAGATCGGCGCGTCGATCATCTTCGCCACATCGGAAGGATAGGGCGAGGAGCGCGAGTAGCGCGGATAGGTGGTGAAGCCGATCTGGTTGTTGACGATGAAGTGCAGCGAACCGCCGGTTCGATAGCCCTTGAGGTCGGAGAGGCCGAAGCATTCAGCTACCACGCCCTGCCCGGCAAACGCCGCGTCGCCATGCATCAATAGCGGCAGCACCGAGATGCGCTGGTCCGGCGGATCGCCATGCTGGTCCTGCTTGGCGCGCACCTTGCCGAGCACCACGGGATCGACGATCTCCAGGTGCGAGGGGTTGGCGGTCAGCGACAGGTGAATGCGGTTGTTGTCGAACTCGCGGTCCGACGACGCGCCGAGATGATATTTGACGTCGCCGGAGCCTTCGACCGCTTCCGGATTGACCGAGCCGCCCTTGAATTCATGGAATAGCGCGCGGTGCGGCTTACCCATCACTTGGGTCAGCACGTTGAGGCGACCGCGATGCGGCATGCCCACCACGATTTCCTTTACGCCGAGATTGCCGCCGCGCTTGATGATCTGTTCGAGCGCCGGGATCAGCGATTCGGCGCCGTCGAGACCGAAGCGCTTGGTGCCGGTGAATTTGACGTCGCAGAATTTCTCAAAGCCTTCGGCTTCGACCAGCTTGTTGAGGATCGCGCGCCGGCCCTCGCGGGTGAAGCTGATTTCCTTGTCCGGGCCCTCGATGCGCTCCTGGATCCAGGATTTCTGCGCAGCGTTACTGATGTGCATGAACTCGACGCCGAGCGTCTGGCAGTAGGTGCGCTCGCAGATCGCGACGATCTCGCGCAAGCTCGCGTATTCCATGCCGAGCACATGGTCGAGGAATATCTTGCGATCGAAGTCGCCCTCGACGAAGCCGTAGGAACGCGGATCGAGCTCTTCGCGGTCGCGCGGCGCTTCGATGCCGAGCGGATCGAGGTTGGCGTGGAAGTGGCCGCGCATCCGGTAGGCGCGGATCAGCATCAGCGCGCGCACGGAATCGCGGGTCGCCTGATGCAAGTCGGCCGCGGTGACCTCGGCGCCTCTGGCCTGGCCTTTGGCCTGCGCCTTAGCCGCAAGCTTGGCGCCAACCACCTTTTCGACTTCGGCCCAGTTGCCGTCGAGCGCGGACGTCAGCTCGTCCTGCGGCGTCAGCGGCCAGTTGTTGCGGCCCCAGGACGGGCCCTCGGCGTTCTTTTGGACGTCGGCTGGACTGTCTTTCAGGCTCTTGAAGAACTCCTGCCACTCGGGGTCGAGCGAGGCCGGGTCCTTTTCGTAGCGGGCGTAGATATCGTCGATGTAGGTGGCGTTGGTGCCCTGCAAAAACGAAGAAAGGGCAAAGGCGGCATTCGCGTCCTGACGAGACATAATGGCGTCCTGGTGATTTCGACTTCGCGCGCAGAAAATGGCGCAAACGCTGATCCGGGCTAGGGATCAGCGAGGTCAAACAGCTTTAACCTATTTAGGACGAATCTTCGCGCCGAAAAGGACTAAAAACTGAATTAGGATTTCAATTTTTCCACAAGGGTGTGCCCGAGCCTCGCAGGCGACGGCGAGACAGTAATTCCGGCCGATTCCATGGCCGCGGCCTTGGAAACTGCATCGCCCTTGCCGCCAGAGATGATCGCACCGGCATGACCCATGCGACGGCCGGGAGGCGCGGTGACGCCGGCGATGAAGCCGACCATCGGCTTCTTGCGGCCGCGCTTGGCCTCGTCTTTCAGGAATTGCGCTGCGTCTTCCTCGGCCGCACCGCCGATCTCGCCGATCATGACGATCGACGTGGTTTTGGGATCGCCTAAGAACATTTCCAGGACGTCGATGAATTCGGTACCCTTGACCGGATCTCCGCCGATGCCGACCGCGGTGGTCTGGCCAAGACCTTCCTGGGTGGTCTGGAACACCGCCTCATAAGTCAGCGTGCCTGAGCGCGAGACGATGCCGACACTGCCGGGCTTGAAGATGTTCGCCGGCATGATGCCGATCTTGCATTCGCCGGCCGTCATCACGCCTGGGCAGTTCGGCCCAATCAGCCGCGACTTCGATCCCGACAGCGACCGCTTCACCCGCACCATATCGAGCACCGGAATGCCTTCGGTAATGCAGACGATCAGCGGGATTTCGGCGTCTATCGCCTCGCAGATCGCATCCGCCGCACCCGGCGGCGGCACATAAATCACGGATGCATCGGCGCCGGTCTTTTCGCGCGCCTCCACCACCGTATCGAACACCGGCAGGCCGAGATGTTTCGACCCGCCTTTGCCGGGCGAGGTGCCGCCGACCATCTTGGTGCCGTAGGCAATGGCAGCCTCGGAATGAAAGGTGCCGTTCTTGCCGGTAAAGCCCTGGCAAATGACCTTGGTGTTTTTGTCGATCAGGACGGACATGGATGAGACTGCTTTCGCGGGGCGGGAGGGAGTTAATGGATGCGCCGGTAAACGCCGGTGAGCACGTCGGCCCATCCTTCCGCGTCGGGCGAGAACTGGATTTTCATCGAGTAGGTGTTGTCGTCGATCACTTCGTAGACGTGTCGAGCATTGCCGCGCAGCGAGCCGCGCACCAGGATCAGCGATTTGCCGCTCCACCCCCCCGAAGCCGGCGACGGCGGATAATAGCCGAGCGAGTCATGCCAGAATAATTTGTAAAGCCGGTCCTCGCGATCGTAGGTGAACACGCCGTGGGTGGCGAAACTCTCCTTGCCGTCGCGGCTCTGACGCGTGTCCTGAATGAGATAGAAGCCGTTGAGGTCGATGCGGGCGACCACATGCGAGGTCGCGGGCCCGCCCGCATTCCAGCGCGAGGCAAACACCGTCTCCTCGCCGTTCCACTCGCCCGCAAAAACCGCGAGCTTGCGATGCTCTTCCAGCGACGTCGGCGCGGCGAGATGGTTCTCGGCCATCGTTAGCCTCCCTTTACGGCGTTCACGATCTTCTGCGCGGCATCGTCGAGATTATCCGCCGGCACCACGTTGAGGCCGGACTCGCGGATGATCTTCTTGCCTGCATCGACGTTGGTGCCTTCAAGTCGCACCACCAGCGGCACTTTCAAGCCGACTTCCTTCACCGCGGCGACCACGCCCTCGGCGATGATGTCGCATTTCATGATGCCGCCGAAGATGTTGACCAGGATGCCCTTTACGTTGGCATCGGCGGTGATGATCTTGAACGCGGCCGCGACCTTTTCCTTATTGGCGCCGCCGCCGACATCGAGGAAATTCGCCGGTGACATGCCATAGAGCTTGATGATGTCCATCGTCGCCATGGCAAGGCCCGCGCCATTGACCATGCAGCCGATGTTGCCGTCGAGCGTGACGTAATTGAGATCATGTTTCGACGCCTCTATTTCCTTGGCGTCTTCCTCGGTCTCGTCGCGCAGCGCCACCACTTCGGGATGGCGAAACAGCGCGTTGTCGTCGAACGACACCTTTGCGTCGAGCACGCGCAGCTCGCCCCGCTTGGTCACGACCAACGGATTGATCTCGAGCATCGCCATGTCCTTGGCGACGAAGGCGGCGTAGAGCTGGCTCACCAGCTTCTCGGCCTGCTTGGCGAGATCGCCTGACAGGTCAAGCGCCTTGGCGACGGTGCGGCCGTGATGGCCCATGATGCCGGTCGCCGGATCGACCGAGAAGGTGACGATCTTTTCCGGCGTCGAGTGGGCGACGTCCTCGATGTTGACGCCGCCTTCGGTCGATACCACGAACGACACTTCACTGGTTTCGCGGTTGACCAGGATCGAAAGGTAAAACTCCTTGTCGATGTCGGAGCCTTCCTCGATGTAGAGGCGGTTGACCTGCTTGCCATGCGGCCCGGTCTGCACCGTGACCAGGGTTGCCCCTAACATCTGCTTGGCGAATTCTGAGACCTCGGCGGGAGATTTGGCGATCCGCACGCCGCCCTTGTCACCGGCAGCGGCCTCCTTGAACTTGCCCTTGCCACGACCGCCGGCGTGAATCTGGCTCTTCACCACCCAGATCGGGCCGGGAAGCGTTTTCGCGGCAACGTCGGCGTCGGCGGCCCGCAGCACCGGTACGCCTTTCGAGATCGGCACGCCGAATTCGTGCAGCAGCGCCTTGGCCTGATATTCATGGATGTTCATAAGGACGTTCCCCGACCCCTCGTACGGTGAATTCTCGCGAATTCACATCAGTTTTGGCTGGCATACCATATACCAAAAGAACTGCAAGGGCCGAAGACCGAGTGACCGATCTCCGGCCAATAAGCTCAAGCCTATCAGCGACCTAGCAAATCGGGCGCGATCTTCCTGCAGGCATCGACCAGCCCCTGCACGGCGCCGACCGACTTGTCGAACGCTTCGCGATCCTTGCCGGCCAGCTCGATCTCGACAATCCGCTCGACGCCCTTTGATCCGATGACAACGGGCACG
>Ga0209473_1001277_pt1 | contig 14136 bp, 15 predicted proteins | sample GraSoiAngelo_133_FD_185890 | JGI IMG/M metagenome (GOLD analysis project Ga0209473, IMG submission 185890) | Grasslands soil microbial communities from the Angelo Coastal Reserve, California, USA - 14_0929_05_20cm (SPAdes) (version 2) | ecosystem: Environmental > Terrestrial > Soil > Grasslands ...
CCTGCGCGCGGGAGTGCGCTGGCACGGCCCTTCGGGCGGCTACACGCAGGTCACCGATCTGCTGGGAAAGCTGACCCACGCGGACGAGTTCGTCACCACCACCGGGCAGCTCGCCGTGTACGGGCGGATCGCCCGCTGGTTGCAGCTCCGCGTCGTTGGGCTCGTGGGCAGGGACTCGGCGCACTTCCTCACCAACGAGGACATCGGCGAGGACAAGGACGGCGACGGGAACATCACCATCTCGCAGGGGACCGGCGCTCCCGCGCCCGATCAGAACCCGAACTACGACTTCCGCGTCGACCAGCCCGGCCGCCGCCTCCGCGCCGAACCGTCATTGTTCTGGGGCATCTCCGGCACCCTGTCCCTCAATTTTTAAGTCTGGAGCCGCTACTTTTTCAATTTCAGGGCCAGCTGATAGACGTCTCGCTTGGAATGGGTCGTCGAGAGAGCGTCGGCGATTTCCTTTGGACGCTCGCCGCGCGCCAGGCGGGAGCGGATCTCCGATTCCAGGACCGCCGGGTCCTCGGACTCCGCCTCCGGGGCGCCGCGGACGACGATGACCACTTCGCCGCGGACATCGGCGGAGAAGCGCCGCTCCAGTTCCGAGAGTGTCCCGCGCGCGAGCTCCTCGTGCATCTTCGTCAGCTCCCGCGCGACCAGGGCCCGACGGTCGCCGAGCTCCGCGCGCAGATCCGCGAGCGTATCCGCCAGGCGCTGCGGCGCCTCGTAGAAGACCAGCTGTGAGCGCAGCGGACGCAGCTCCAGCAGCATCTGCGACCGCTGCGTCGCCTTGCGCGGCAGGAAGCCCGCGAAGTGAAACCGCCCCTCGGGAAACCCACTGATGCTCACCGCCGCGACGGCGGCGTTCGGCCCCGGGACCGGCACCACCTGGACGCCCTCCTCCGCCGCGCGGCGGACCAGGACCGAGCCGGGATCGCTGACCGCCGGCGTGCCGGCATCGGTGACGAGGGCCAGCGACTCGCCGCTGGCGAGCCTGCGGACGAGCGGTTCCACCCGCGCCGCCTCGTCGAATGCCGGCAAGGAGTGAAGCGGCTTGTGGATGCCCAGATGCTTGAGGAGGTTGCCGGAATGGCGCGTGTCCTCGGCGATGACGCCGTCGCACTCGCGCAGCACCTCCCGGGCGCGCTCGGTCAGATCGCGCAGGTTTCCGATCGGCGTCGCCACCACGTAGAGAGACATGGGAGAGACTTGTACAGCCTAAGACGCAGGCGCAAAGCCGCACCTTTCGGTGCGGCAGCGCCTAAACATCGAATGCGTTCTCGAAGTGGGTCAACGCCGGCCCCTGCGGGCCGTCTACCACCGCGATGACGTCGAAGCGCGCGGCCTTCCCGCGGCCGCCACGGTGCGCGAGATAATCGCGGGCGGCGGCGATCACCCGTCGCTGTTTGCGCGGATCGACGGTCTCCTCCGGGCTGCCGAAGAGCGACGTCGCCCGGGTGCGCACCTCGACGAACACCAGCAGCTCGCCCCTCTCGGCGATGATGTCCACCTCGCCGAGCCGGCAACGGTGGTTGCGCGCGACGATCCGGTAACCGCCGGCGCGCAGCAGCCCCGCCGCTGCCTCTTCCCCCAGCGCTCCAAAACGCGCTTTCGTCATGCCTGCAGGACCAGATCGGCGGTGCCGGGTGCCGGCGCATCGGCGACGCGGTGGATGACTTGCGTCTGCGTCCCGATGCCCTTGAGCATCTTGCCGATCAGCGCTCGTTTGGGGGCCTCGAGAATTCCGAAGGCGTCGTCGACGACCACCGGCAGGCGCTTGTACCCAGCCACGCGCTCGAGCAGCGTGAGCCGCAGGGCAGCGTACACCAGGTCCCGCAACGGAGGCGGCAGCGACATGAACGAACCCGTGCGACCGTCGGGCGCGCCGAGGACGAGCATCCCCTTGTCATCGGGCTTTCCGGAGACCACGCGCTTGTCGGTCAGCGCGTGGAGATAAGCGGTGAGGCGGGCCGACATCTGCGACCACAGCTCGTCGACGCCGAGATTGAGCAGCTCCGCCGCGCGGGAGATGACGTGCCTCGGCAGCTCCACCTCCGGAACCGCCACGCCGTTTTTCGACGCCGAGATTCCCAGGGCGTGCTTGAGATCCGCCTCGATCTCGGCGATGGGCCGGGAGAATCCCATCTGGTGCACCTGGTCCTCGAGCTTCGTCTTCTCCGACTCGAGGAGCGGGATCTCGACCGAGAGGCGCGTCACCTCGGGCTCGAGCTTCAACTTCTGCAGTCTCTCCAGCGCAGTCTCCCGCCGCTCGACGACGACCTCGCGGTCCTTGAACAGCGCCAACAGATCGACGGGCGAGTCCACCTTCGCCGCGCGCAAAGCAGCCTTGAGCGGCGCCTGCTCCGCCTCGTAGTCCTTCTTGATCCTCACCTCGCGCTCCTTCAGCTCCTGCACGTAGGTGGCGGCCTGCTTGTCGGCCTCGTCACCCTCGATCCAGCGAAGCACGACGATCAGCGGAGCCAGCAGCGGGACCAGGCCGAAGACCGCGACCGGCGGGCGCTTGAAGAAGTACGCGAGAGCATCGACGGCGATGCCGAGGAGGAGACCGCCGTAGAACCAGGCGTTCGAGAAGACGGGCTCCGGCAGCGGCGGGACGGTCTGGGCCGCCTTCTGCCGCCGCCTCACGACGTCGGCGAGACCATCGTCGCGCTTCTTCAGATCCTCCTTCGCGCGCGAGGCCTTGGTGGTCAGCTCCTTGATCTCCTCCGGCGGCCAGGGGGAACGCTTCAGCTCGTCCTGCACCGCCGCCAGATCCGCCTCCGCGTCCTTGAGCTTCTGTTGCTGGACCTTGAGGTCGTGCAGGCGCTGGGCGACCTTGAAGAGGCGATCCTGCGCCGCCTCGAACTTCCTGGTCATCTCCAGCTCTTCCTTCAAGGCGCGGACGCGCGGCTGGTCGACGTACGCGTCGTTCGCGGCGGCGGCCGCCTTTCCGCGCAGCGACGGGAGCTCGTTGATCTCGAGGACGAAGAACCCGGTATACGCGTCGCTCTGCGGCATGCCGCACTCGACGCGCAGGAACGAGTCGATCTCGAGCTGATCCTCGGTGATCTCCTCGAACCTCTTCGTCGCGGGATCGAAACGCAGGAGCTGCCGGCTTCCGCCCAGCTCGCGCAGGAGCCGATACGGTCTTCCGTCGCCCGAGAGCAGCCCGACGCCGACGCGCGTGGGGCCGGCGCCGTCGGTGAGCCGCTTGGGATCGTCGGGCGCCGGGCACACCGACGCAGTGAGAGCGGTGCGTAGAGAAGACGCCTTGGAGACCACCGCCACGTACCCCGATTTGAGCGAGAGCTGCCCATCTGCCGGCAGGTCCTTGACCTTCTGGAACAGCAGCTCCGTGAGCTGCACCCTCGCCCCCTCCGCGAAGAAACATCGCCTGCTAGAATTGCCTTGCGGTTACCTTCACTGTGGAGCTCCGCCTTCTTCGGCGCTCTTCAGGCGCGCGGCCTTGCCCTGCAGCTCGCGCAGGTAGAAGAGGCGGGCGCGCTTCACCTTGCCGCTGGTGACCACCTCGATCTTGTCGATCCGCGGCGAATAGAGCGGGAAGATGCGCTCCACGCCCACGCCGTAGCTCATCTTCCGCACCGTGAACGTGGTGTTCACGTGCCCGCGCTTGCGGCGGATGACGACTCCCTCGAAAATCTGGATTCGCTCCTTGTCGCCTTCGCTGATCTTCGTATGCACGCGCAGGGTGTCGCCGACGCGGAATTCCGGCACCTGGCCGCGGACTTCCGGCGTGACGTTGCGCTGCTCCACCAGCTCGATCGCCTTCGAACGCATCTTCGTACCCTCTCTGACTACCGCTCGCCCAAAAACAATTTGCCGTCAAGCCTTTTGCCGGGTGAGCAGGTCGGGGCGGCGCTCGCGTGTGCGCGCCACCGCTTGCTCGCGCCGCCACTCTGCGATCTTGCCATGATCGCCGGAGAGCAGCACATCGGGCACCCGCAGCCCGCGGAACTCCGGCGGGCGCGTGTATTGCGGCCCCTCGAGGAGCCCTTCGCCGGAAAAACTGTCCGCGTGTGCGGAAAGCTCGTTTCCCAGCACACCCGGAACGAGCCGCGCGATCGCCTCGATCACCGCCAGCGCCGCCACCTCGCCGCCGTTGAGAATGAAATCTCCCAGCGACATCTCCTCGTCCACCCAGCGCAGGACGCGCTCGTCGACCCCTTCGTAGCGCCCGCAGACGAGGATCAACGAAGCCAGGGCCGCCAGATCGCGCGCCTTGCGTTGATCGAAGCGTGCTCCTTGCGGCGAAAGGAGCACCACGCGCGCCGAAGGCTGCCGCGCGCGCGCCGCCTCGATGGCCGCGACCAGCGGCTCGGGCTTCATCACCATTCCCGCGCCGCCCCCGTAGGGAACGTCGTCGGTGACGCGATGCCGGCCCTCGGCGAACTCGCGGATGTCGGTGACCTGCACGCCGAGCAGACCCTTCCCGCGCGCCTTGGCGAGGATGCTCTCCTCGAGCGGCGCCGCGATCATGCGCGGGAACAGCGTGAGCACTTCGACGGACAGCACCGCTACTCCTCCAGATCGAACAAGCCCTCCGGCGCCTCCACGACGATTCGCCGCGACTCCGGAAGCACTTCCTTTACCAGGCCGAGCGGAACCAGCGTTCCGCCGGCCAGCCGGAGCAGATCCTGGGTTCCGGCTTCCTCCACATCCTCGACCACGCCATGGACGGTACCCTGCGGGTCCGACACCTCGTAGCCGATCAGATCCACCGCGTACATCTCGCCCTCTTCCAGCGCTGGCAAGTCCGCCCGGTCGACCCGCACTTCGCTTCCCCGCAGCGCGTCTGCCTGATCCCGATCGGCGACCCCCCGAAGCGCGACCAGGTAACCCAGGTTGACGCGCTCCGCGCGATCCACTTCGAACTCCTGCTCCCCCACCCAGAGCCGGCGGACGCGGCGCAAGGCCTCCGAATCCGCGTTGTAGGGCGCGATCAAGAGGCGCCCGCGGACGCCGTGGGCCCTCGCGACCCGCCCCACCGCGAGGAGCTCCGGCACTTTGGCCTACCGGCCGGCTGGCGCAGCCGACTTCTTCGCCTGCTTGATGATCTGCGCGACGGTGGCGCTCGGCCGGGCGCCCATCTTCAGCCAGTGCTCGAGCCGATCCTGCTTGAGGTGGATGCGTGCCGGCTTGTGGTTCGGATCATAGGTGCCGATCTCCTCGTTGAAGCGCCCGTCGCGCGGATTCCGCGAGTCTGTCGCAACTACGTGATAGAACGGCGATTTCTTGGCACCCCGGCGGGCGAGGCGCAGCTTGACGGCCATCGGCGCAGCTCCTTGAAAAAGCGGGCTTCTTTACATGGAGCGGCCCGTCGCCGTCAAGCCTATCGACACGGCAGGCAGTCGGGCGGCTACCTCTTCAGGACGGACTTCAGCGTGCTGCCGAGCTCGTGCGGCCCCTGGGCGAGGTGCACGCCGGCCTCGCGCAGGGCGCGGAACTTGTCCTGCGCCGTCCCCTTCCCGCCCGAGATGATGGCGCCCGCGTGACCCATCCGCTTCCCGGGTGGGGCCGTCGCCCCGGCAATGAAGCCGACTACCGGCTTCTTGTAATTGGACTTGATCCACGCGGCCGCGTCCTCTTCCTCGCCGCCCCCGATCTCGCCGATGAGGATCACCGCATCCGTCTCGGGGTCCTGCGCGAACAGCTTCATGCAGTCGACGAAATTGAGCCCGTGCACCGGATCGCCGCCGATCCCGACGGCCGTGCTCTGCCCCATTCCCAGCTGCGTCACCTGGTGCACCGCCTCATACGTCAGGGTGCCGGAGCGGGAGACGATCCCGATGCGGCCCTTGCGGTGGATGTGACCGGGCATGATCCCGATCTTGCACTCGCCGGGCGTGATCACCCCGGGGCAGTTGGGCCCGATCAGCCGCGTCGCCGAGCCCTCCATGGCGCGCTTCACCTTGACCATGTCGTCGATGGGAATGCCTTCGGTGATGCAGACCACCAGCGGAAGGCCCGCGTCGACGGCCTCGAGGATGGAGTCGGCCGCGAACGGCGGCGGCACGAAGATCACGCTGGCGTTCGCTCCCGTCTGCTCGACGGCCCGGGCGAGCGTGTCGAACACCGGCACCTTGTCCTCGAACCTCTGCCCGCCCTTTCCCGGAGTGACGCCGGCCACCAGCTGCGTGCCGTAAGCGAGCATCTGCCTGGAGTGGAACGAACCCGCGCTGCCGGTGATGCCCTGGCAGACCACGCGGGTGTCCTTGTTGACGAGGATGCTCATGCTCGTTCTCCGGAATCCGTGAATCTTCCGAGGCGCTGCGGGTCGGGATAGCCGAGCTCGCGGTGGAGCCTTCCGGCGATGCTCTCGGCGTCGCCTCCGTCCGCGCGCCGGTATACCCATCCGACGGGAAAGAGATGGCGCGCGCCCTTGTCCGGAGTGATCACGCGCACCGCGGGGCCGAGGGCGTGTCCAGGGACCCACTCGCCGGCGAAATTTCGCACCAGGACCTCCCCGAGCCAGCAGCCCAATGCGTCGCGGTACTCGTTGTGCTTCGCCAGCCGATCCGCCAGATCGTCGACGTAGCGCAGCTCGTCGCGCGCGAAGGTGAGCGCGATCCCGTGCTCGCGGAGCACCGAGACGAAATGCTCGGCGCTGTCGCGGAAGTCCGCCGCGCCCGGCTTCCCGAGGATGTTGCGGAAGATGGCCGAGACGAACCCCACCTCACGCCCTGTTGGCGGCCGCGACCGCCTTGCGGGCGGCATCGCCCAGATCGTCGGCGGGCGTGATCGCCAGTCCGCTGGACGCGAGCAGCGCCTTCCCCTGCTCGACGTTGGTTCCTTCCAGCCGGACCACCAGCGGTACCTCGAGGTGCACCTGCTTCGCCGCCGCGATGATGCCGGCGGCGATCACGTCGCACTTCATGATCCCGCCGAAGATGTTCACCAGCACTGCCTTGACCTGGGGATCGGCGAGGAGGAGCTTGAACGCCGCGGTCACCTTGGCCTCGTCGGCGCCGCCTCCCACGTCGAGGAAGTTCGCAGGCTCTCCGCCGGCGAGCTTGATCATGTCCATGGTGCTCATCGCCAGGCCGGCGCCGTTCACCATGCAACCGATGTTTCCCTCCAGGCCCACGTAGCTGAGGTCGTGCTCCTTGGCCTGCGCCTCACGCGGATCCTCTTCGTCGGGATCGCGGAGCGCGGCCAGCTCCTTGTGGCGGTAGAGCGCGTTGTCGTCGAGGTTGATCTTGGCGTCGAGCGCAATCACGTCGCCTTGCTTCGTGACCACCAGCGGATTGATCTCCACGATGCTGGCATCGCTCGCCTCGTACGCCTTGTACGTTCCGGTGGCGAAGCGGACGAAGCTGTTCACCGCGTTGCCGGAGAGGCCGAGCCCGAACGCCAGATCGCGCGCCTGGTATCCAGCGAGGCCGATGACCGGATCGATCGCCGCGCGCAGGATCTTCTCCGGGTGCTTCGCGGCGACCTCCTCGATCTCCACCCCACCCTCGCTGGACGCCATCGCCACGTTGCGGCCGATGGCGCGGTCGAGGGTGACGCCGAGATAGAGCTCGCGGGCGATGTCGCATCCTTCCTCGACGTAGATCTTCCGCACCTTCTGGCCCTGCGGGCCGGTCTGGTGGGTGACGAGCTGCATGCCCATCATCTTCTTGAAGACCTCGCCCGCCTCTTCCGGGCTCCGCGCCAGCTTCACTCCGCCGCCCTTGCCGCGGCCGCCCGCGTGAATCTGCGCTTTGACCACGACGACGCCCTTCTCGCCCATCAGCTCGCGCGCGGCGGCGACGGCTTCGTCCTGCGACTGGACCAGCTTGCCGCGCGGGACCGCGACGCCGTATCCGCGCAGGATCTCCTTGGCCTGGTACTCGTGGATCTTCATGGCGGGCGCCTCAGTACACCGCACCGCCAGGGTGCGCAAGCGCGGGTAGGCGCTCGAACATCGTCAGTCAGTTCAGGGTCTAGGTTTTACGCTGCCCAGCTGCGGCGCGTCCCGACCAGGCTCTCGAACTGCGGCGCTTCGACGGGCCGGCTCAGGTGGTACCCCTGCGCGTAGGCGCAGTGCATCTTGCGCAAGACCTCGAGCTGCTGCTCGGTCTCCACACCCTCCGCAACCACCTCCATGTCGAGGCTGTTGGCGAGGGCCAGGATGGTGTTGACGATCTCCACCGCGTCATCGCTCGCGCCGATGCGATGGATGAAGCTGCGGTCGATCTTGAGAGTGTCGATGGGGAACTGGTGCAGGTAGCTGAGCGAGCTGTAGCCGGTCCCGAAGTCGTCGAGGTCGATGCGCACTCCCATCGCCCGCAGCTCCGTCATGGTCTGCGCGACGTTGGGATGCTTGTCCATCAGCAGCGACTCGGTGACCTCCAGGCGGAGCGAGCGCGGGGACAGGCCCGTGGCGCGCAGCACCTCCGCCACTTCCGCAACGAGCCCCGGTCCCTGGAACTGGCGCGAGCTGAGGTTCACGCCGATCTCGAGACCCGGCTGGCCGAGCCGCTCCTGCCACTCCTTCATCTGCCGGGAGGCTTCGCGCAGCACCCAGGCGCCGATCTCCACGATCAGCCCGGTCTCCTCCGCCAGCGGGATGAACTCCATCGGGGGGACCAGGCCGCGCTCCGGGTGGTTCCAGCGCAGCAGCGCTTCCGCGCCGGTGATCTGCCCCGAAGTGAGCGAAACCACCGGCTGGTAATGGAGGCGGAACTCGTTGCGCTCCAGCGCCCGCCTCAGCGCCGTCTCCAGCTGCAGGAGCTCGACCGCGCGGTCGTGCATGCTGGCGTCGAACTCGACGCAGCGGCCGCGTCCCTGCGCCTTCGCGCGATACAGCGCCGTGTCCGCGTCGCGAAGGATGTCCTCGGGATGCGCGTACGTCGCGCTGCCGTGGGCGATGCCGATCGAAGCGCCGCTGAAGACTTCGAGCGCGCCCAGCCAGAACGGAACGCGCAGCTCTTCCCGCAGACGGTCGGCGACCTTGCGTGCGTCGGCGGCGGTGGCGACGTCCTCGAGCAGGATGGTGAATTCGTCTCCGCTCAGGCGAGCCACGCTGTCGCCGGGCCGCAGGCAGGACTGGAGCCTTCGGGCAACTTCGATCAAGAGCTCGTCGCCGCGGACGTGCCCGAGGCTGTCGTTGATCACCTTGAAGCGGTCGATGTCCAGGACCAGGACGGAGAAGCTGGTCTTGTGCCGGCGCTTCTCCAGCGCCAGGCGATGCTCGAGGCGATCGAGGAATAGCGCGCGATTGGGAAGCCCGGTGAGCAAGTCATGGAACGCGTCGTGGAGCAGCTTGTCGCGCTCCGCCGACTCCGCGGTTACGCGCGCGGTGACGTCGACGACGGCGCCGCTGATCAGCCGCTGGCCATCCTTCTCCAACGAGCGCTGGTGCACCTCCAGGTGGACCAGCTGGCCGTCGCGGCGCACGGCGCGGATGACATAGGGTCCCGCCGTTTCGGCTGCGCGCAGCAACGAGAGATCGGGCGGATAGACGAACTCGAGAAACGACCCGCCCACCATTTCTTCGGGCCTGCATCCGACCAGCTCGGCGGCGCGGGCGTTCAGCCAGACAATCTTCTCGCCCGAAAGCGCGTAGAGGCCCACGAGGCAATGATCGAGCAGGAAAGGAAGGTGATCGGGAAGCATCGCGGCACTGCAAACATACAGGTCGAGGACGGGGGGGCGACAACGCGACCTCCTCCCACGCGCGACCCTGTTAGTCTCCAGCCGTGCGCGCGTTCTTCTGCGACACATACGAGGTGCCACTTCCGCCCGGGCACAGGTTCCCGATGCCGAAGTACCGGCTGCTCCGCGAGCGGCTTCTCGCGGAGGGCGTGCTTCATCCGCGGGAACTGGAAGAATCTGGCGTGATCGACCGCGCCTCGCTGCTCCTCGCGCACACCCCGGAGTACCTGGACGCGGTCTTCTCCGGAACACTCGCCGCCGACGCGCAGCGCAGGCTGGGATTCTCCTGGAGCGCAGCGCTCCTCGCCCGATCGCGCGCCAGCGTCTTCGGGACGGTGCTGGCAGCACGCGCCGCGCTCGACGACGGTGTCGCCGGCAACCTCGCGGGCGGGACGCACCATGCGTTCGCGGACCGCGGCACCGGATTCTGCGTCTTCAACGACATCGCGGTGGCCGCGCGCGCTCTGCAGCGCGAAGGGTTGATCGAGCGCGCGCTGGTGGTCGACCTCGACGTCCACCAGGGCGACGGCACCGCCGCGATCTTCGCGGACGATCCGACCGTGTTCACCTTCTCCATGCACGGCGCGAATAATTTTCCCTTCCACAAGCAGCGCTCTTCCCTCGACGTCGAGCTTCTCGATGGTTGTCAGGATTCTGAATATATTGCGTGCCTCGAGCGCCACCTGCCGCGAGCGCTCGACCTGGCGCGGCCCGACATCGTCTTCTTCCAGGCCGGCGTCGATCCGCTGGATGGAGATCAGCTCGGCCGCCTCCGGCTGTCGCTCGACGGCCTCCGCCGGCGCGATCGCATCGTCGCGACCGCGGCGCGCCGAACAGGGGCGCCGCTGGTACTGACGCTCGGCGGCGGGTACGCACGTCCCATCGCGCTCTCGGTCGACGCGCACGTCGGGACGTGGCGCGAAGCACGCGCGGCCTTCTAGCGGTCGAGGCTGTACACGTTTTGCGGACGCACCTTCTTCTTGTGCATCTGCGTCCGGTGGTACCGCGTACCCTGCTTCTGTTCCTGCACGCGCGATTGCACGCCGCCCGCGGCGATCAGCAGAACTCCCGCGGCCGCGAGCGTCACGAAACCGAGCGGCAGGTGCCAGCGCCAGTTGGGCGGGTCCTTCTCCAACAGGGCCGGGCGCTCCAACTGCGCCGCGTGGACCAGCTCGCGCACATCCTGCGCGATTGTGGTGGTCACGGAGTGGATCAGCGGTTCCATCCCACCTGTCTGACGCAACGCGCAGGCGAACGGTTCAACGCCGCAATTTCAATGGCTTGCGAGCCAGACCGGGATCAGGCCTTCCACTTGGTGAACGTGACCGTGGTGCCCTCGTTTTGCTTCGACTGGATCTGGAAGTCGTCGACGAGCCGGCGAACCCCTGGCAATCCCAGACCGAGCCCTCCGGAGGTGGAAAATCCGTCGCGCAGCGCTTGGTCGACGTCGTCGATTCCCGGTCCGTCGTCGTGCGCCACCACCTGGATGCCTTGCCGCGCCGACCCGACTCCGATCGCTTTCAGCCGGATCTCGCCCTGCTTCGCGTAGGTGACGATGTTGCGCGCGAGCTCCGAGATTGCCAGCGCGATCAGCGTCGCGTCTCCGGAAGAGAAGTTCAGCGCCGTGGCGAGCCCACGCCCCTTCTGACGAGCGGTGACGATGTCCTGGTCCGAGCGGATTGGAACCTGGATCTCGTCTTCCACCAGGCTCGGGTAAAGCCTGTGGCGTCGTTCAGTCAATACCCTGGGTAGCGCTCTCTCGCCTGCCGAACCTTGCAAGCCGTGGGGCGCAAGGCGCGCCCCGCAGTGAGCTCCTTACTGCAGCGACAGGGTCACGCTGCCGCCGGAAGGGAGATGGAGGTACGAGATGCACCTGCCGGCGTACGTCTCGGCCGCATGATTGATGCAAGCGGATTGCGTCGAACAGCAAACCCCGCTCGCCTGGAACCACACCTCTTGCGGACTGGTGAACTTCGCCTGGGTGCCGTTGACGATCGTTCCGGTGACCCCGGACCAATTGCGGCCCATGGTGTCGGCCATGCGGGAGCCGATGTCTTCCTGCCGCAGACTGATGATGGGAAGCGTCGAGTACGTGCGGAACTTCGAGAACGCCATGTCGAGCAGGTCGCCGAGCAGCGTATGGGTTCCGTCGTAGGCTCGCATGTTCGACTGGTGGTACATGTGCGGATCGAGCTCGCCCCGCAGCATGTAGATGAGGAGGTTCTGGCTCTCCTTGTCGAGGATCTCCTGGTAGGTCAGGTTGCGGCCCCAGAAAGACGCGTAGATGGCGTTGTATTCGGCCGTCCAGTCGGTGGGATTCGTCACGTTGTAGAAAAGATTCGTAGGCCGGCGCGGGACGAAGAGGATCTCCGGCCGGAGGTCGCTATAGACGCCGGTGTTTGGCGCTCGGTTGGTCGGCGTCGAGCCCGTGCCCTTGCCGGACTCCGTCGAGGTATCGCTCACCATGAAGAGGACGCCGTTGTCATAGCAAGCATTGAGCGCTGCCTGGTTGTGGAGGCCGGAGACATCGGGGCTGATGAACCCCTGGGGGCTGAAGTCGGTGAACGAATGGTCGGCGGCGAACTGGATGTTCTGCGCGAGCTCCGCATAGGCCACGTCGTACGTGACGGCGTCCAGGTTCTCGTGCGTGAACGTGTGGTTGGTGAAATAGAAGTCATAGGCGGTCGCGGTCATCGCGTTCGTGAGCGGATCGTTCGGCACGTCGGGATCGCTGCCTCCCTCGCCATTGAAGGCCATCGTCAGCCTGAATCCCGAGTTTCCGGGCTTCACCACCTGAGAGCTCCACCAGTCGTGCGTCTTGTTGTAGTCGGTGGCCGTGATCCGGTAAACGCCGCCGGGGTACATGCTCGCCATATACATGTCGTCGTCGATGAGCAGGTCGTCGACCTGGGGCTGAAGGTAGGCGCGGAACTCGCCCATGTAAGCGCCCCTCGTGACCCACTCCACCAGGCCGTGGGCGAGGATGAGATCATGGACGAGGAACGGGTTCGAGTCGAAGGTGAGGGCCATGGTCTCGCGCCCGTCGGAGGTCACGCGGCTCGAAACCAGCGCGTTGTTGGCGCTATCCACCAGCAAAGGCGTGACGTTCGGATCCGATGCCGTAGCGCGGTACGCCCAGGCGTTGGTAATCGGAACCGGGTTCGCGGCATTCACGTAGGGAAAGATCGTCCTGCCGGCGGTCGTCAGCGTCGCGTTGATCGGCGACGACGTCGTGTCGCTGCCCGACGAGGGCGGATTCAGGCCCTGATCCGCTCCCGGGTAGACGTACCAGGAAATTTCCCGCACGTGGAACTGCGCCTCGTACGTTCGCAACGCCTGCCATTCGGCAGCCGTGAGCGCCGAACGCCACGTCGCGCCGCCATCGGGCGAATACGAGAGCGCCCCGGTCGTGAGGATGACCCCCTGGTACTTGCCGTTGCAGCCGGTCGCCAGAACAGCAGAGGTCAACTGTCCCGCCTTCTGGGTCGCGATCCATGTCGTGTACGGGATGGTGTGGAAGCCCAGCCCCTCCTGGATCGCCCCGAGGTCCGCCTCCGTCCCGTCGGTGGAGATGACCAGCACGTTCATCGCCTTCGTCCAGTTGGTGCAGCCCGGCGGCGGCGTGGTGACCGCCTCCGTGCTGCTGGAACCCGTCCGCAGCGCGTGCGAGCCCGTCGGGAAAGCCGAGATGGTTGGCAGGGCCGGCAACGGCGGCAAGTCGACGGGGCCCAGCGGGTTGGTGGGAATGACCGGCGGCGCGACGGGCGCCAGCCTGAGGGTTTCCATCGGCACGCCCGCGCAGGCGGGCCCGGCGCAGATGGCCTCAGGGTCGAGGATGATAGGTCCGGTGAGCTGGTTTCCGCGGTCTGCGGCACCGCTCGACGATCCGCCGCACGCGACGAGGACAGCAACGGCTCCAACTGGAACAAAGAATCTGAATGTGGTCACGGCGGTGCTCCTGGCTTCATTCCCCTCCCGGATGACGGTCCTCAAATCAGAAGGAAAGTGACGGTCTGGCCAGCTCCGACCTTCACGATGCTGATGCACTTGCCGGCGTACATCTCGGCGTTCGAGGCACAGAGACCGCTGACGGCGAACTCAACGCTCACCGGGCTGCTGAAGGAGACGCTCACGCCGGGGGTCAACAACGCGCTGACTCCTGCGTTGTTGCGGGCCATGGTCCGCGCGATCCGGGCCCCGGCATCGTTCATGTCGGGGCTCATGATCGGCAGCGTGGAATACTTGCGGAACTTCTGGAAGGCGACGTCGAGCAGATCGCCGAGCAGGGTATGAACGCCGTCGTATGCCCTGGTGTTGGACTGGTGGTACATCGCGGGGTCGATGTTTCCCTGCAGCAGGTAGACGAGGAGGTTCTGGCTCTCCTTGTCGAGAATCTCCGCGTAGGAGAGCGCCCGCCCCCAGTACGAGGTGTAGAGGAAGTTGTATTCGGCCGCCCACTCGGACGGTGCCGAGACG
>Ga0209473_1001278_pt1 | contig 14132 bp, 10 predicted proteins | sample GraSoiAngelo_133_FD_185890 | JGI IMG/M metagenome (GOLD analysis project Ga0209473, IMG submission 185890) | Grasslands soil microbial communities from the Angelo Coastal Reserve, California, USA - 14_0929_05_20cm (SPAdes) (version 2) | ecosystem: Environmental > Terrestrial > Soil > Grasslands ...
CTGCTCAGTGTGGAGGACGGTAAAGTCGTGACGGCCTTTCGACGCCCCGGCAAGTTGTGCTGAGCGCATGTCCCGTCAGCTTGTTATCTTCGACTTATCCATTGTTCCGGTGGGCATCTGCTGTGAGAAGCGCGCGACCACTCGAATCAATTTGAGACGAACATCCCCATATCCAATCGGCTTTGGCGAGGTAATCTCGTTCATCCCTTTGTCCACTTCTTTGTTACCGGCTCTTGCGTTGATGGGTGAAGGCGGAAGAGAAACAATTATCTGGTAGCGGAACGCCCAAAAATCTGAGAAGGGTAATGATTCTACGAAGCGCAAAATTATGAAAACACCTAAGGTATCTACTCTTTGTATTGCTATTTTTGGATTGACCGGAGCCGCTTTTGCTCAAAACGATTTGAACCTGCCAGATGTAAGCCAAGCCGCCGACGTCAAGCAGCGCATTGCACTTACAGACATTAGAATCACCTACCATCGGCCCCTGGTGAATGGACGAAAGATTTGGGGTGCCCTTGTGCCATACGGCAAGGTCTGGCGCGCGGGAGCGAATGAAAACACAACGATTGAATTCAGCGATCCGGTTTCGGTGGAGGGACAACCGCTGGCCAAAGGAATTTATGGGCTGCACATGATCCCGAACCCGGATTCATGGACGGTGATCTTTTCAAAAACCAACACGGGGTGGGGGAGCTACAGTTACAAGCAGGATGAAGATGCTCTGCGCGTAAATGTGAAACCCCGCCCGCTCGCCGAGATGAAAGAGGCGCTCGAATTCGAGTTTGAAGATTTGAAGCCGGAATCGACGGCGGTGACGCTGAAGTGGGAAAAACTAGCCGTCCCTTTCACCGTCTCGATCAAGGACTCGGAGCAGACGCTGCAGAATATCCGAGCCCAACTAAAGGGCCGCGGCCAATTTACGTGGCAGGGTTTAGATGAAGGTGCGCAATTTTGTTTGACTAGGAAGATCAATCTCGACGAGGCGTTGCGCTGGGCTGATGCCTCTGTTCAGAACGAGGAAAGATTCGACAACCTCAGCACCAAAGCGGACATCCTCAAAGCCCTAAACCGACCGGATGAGGCGAAAACCGCGTGGAATCATGCGCTCGAAATTGCTACGCCGGTGCAGCTGTATTCCTATGGGCGGCGCTTGCAGAGTGAGAAGAAGGGTGCGGAAGCAATGGAAATTTTCCAAGGGGTCGCCAAGCGGTTTCCGCAAACTGTTTACGGACATTTGGCGCAGGCCCGCATCAAGTCCGCGGCTGGCGACTTTACAGGCGCCGCGGCGGAGGCGACGGACGCACAAAATGCCGCTCCTACCGATGCGCAGAAGCAAAGCATCAAAGCGCTGATCGATCGACTGCAGTCGAAACAGGACATTAACAAATAACGGCGCACAGACTCACCCGATCATAGCCGGGAGCCTGATGTTGCAAGGGATGCGTCAGCGGATTTCGCGGAATTGGCTTACAGCCGTCGCTGTTGGCATGGCCGCGGCATCTCGTGTGGTGAGTGCGGCGGATGCGCCGCCATTATTTCCCCAACCGATGAGTGGTAGCGAGATTCAACTCGCCTTGCAGAAACTCAATGTGCTCGGCCGCGTTCTGTACATCGCGGCCCATCCGGATGATGAAAACACAAACCTTATGGCGTTCTGGGCAAACGGCTCACTTTACGAAACAGCTTATCTCTCGATTACGCGCGGAGATGGCGGGCAGAATTTAATCGGACCGGAATTACGCGAGCGCCTCGGAGTTATTCGAACGGAGGAATTGCTCGCCGCCCGTAGGCTTGATCATGCCCAACAATTTTTTTCACGCGCGGTCGATTTCGGATTTTCAAAGACGGCGGAGGAGACCCTGCGAATCTGGGACCACGATAAGATTCTTTCGGACGTGGTTTGGGTGATTCGAAAGTTTCGGCCCGATGTAGTGGTGACTCGTTTTAGTCCGGAGGATCAACTGACTCACGGGCATCACACTGCTTCAGCCATTCTGACGCAGGAAGCGTTCGCGGCTGCGAGCGACCCGAATCGCTTTCCAGAGCAACTTGCTTTCGTAAAACCGTGGCACCCGACTCGCCTCGTTTGGAACACATCGCAATTTTTCTTCTCAAACCGGAATCTGCCGTTCGATCCAACCGGCCTGACAATCCTCGAGGCCGGCGGTTACAATCCTCTATTAGGGAAGGCCTACACGGAAATCGCAGCGGCTAGTCTCAGTATGCACAAGAGTCAGGGCGTGGGTGGCACGCCGCGACGTGGAGCGCGCAAGGAATATTTCAAACTGTTGGAAGGTCAGCCCATGGCGAGCGCGCTTTTCGACGGCGTCGATACGAGCTGGTCGCGGGTTGCGAATTCGGAAGCGGTCGCCGCCAAGATTCGTCAGCTCATTATGGAGTTTCATCCAACCGATCCGGCCGCATCGGTAGCTGAGCTATTGGAGCTCCGGCAAGCGCTGAGCGAACTAAAGAATGACGACTGGGTATCGGAGAAGAAAGCGGAGCTGGATCAGATCATCGCCGCGTGTCTCGGCTTGCATGTCGAAGCGTCGACGACCAACGCAACGATTACGCCGGGGCAGACTGCCGACATTAAACTTGAAGCGATTAATCGTTGCAATATTCCAGTCACACTGCAGGAAGTAGGATTTCCTCTCTCGGGCGACTGGAAGCGAATCGATGCAGCGCTTCCGCCTAACGAACTCGTCGCGAAAGATCTGTCGTGCAAAATTCCGGAGAACACGCCTTACTCTCAGCCTTACTGGCTTCACCAGCCGGGGACGCTCGGTACCTTTGCAGTCGATGATCAGAGACTTATCGGCCTGCCGGAGAATCCGCCTCATCTTCCACTCAACATAACGCTGCAACTTAGCGGGCAGGAACTTAGTTACATTGTCGACACGAGGTACCGCACAGTGGATCCGATAGCGGGCGAATTGCGACAACCTTTGGTCATTGCGCCGCCTGTTTTCACGGACTTTCCGAACCACGTGCTGATGTTCGCCACGAACCAACCGAAGTCCGTTCCAGTGCGTGTGATTGCGTCGACCGGACCGGTTAAAGGACAACTTAAATTGACGGCGCCCAATGGTTGGCAGGTCAATCCCGCCGCTGTGCAGATTGACCTGAAGGGAGCCAATGCAGAGGCGGTTGCGGCATTTACGGTCAAACCGCCGGAGCAAGATAGCGAAGGAACGTTGCGGGCCATCGCTTCCATCGATGGTCGCGAATATTCGTTCGGACGCGTGCGCATTTCCTATCCGCACATCGGCGTTCACACTCTAATGCCGACGGCGGAGGTCAAGGTGGTACGTACGGATATCCGGAAAAAAGGAGAGCGCATTGGTTACGTTCCCGGGGCCGGCGATGATGTTCCGGAAAGCCTGCAACAGATCGGTTATTCGGTGAAGATGTTAAGCGGTGGCGATATTACGGAAAAGAACCTGGCACAGTTCTCCGCCGTAGTGCTCGGAATCCGCGCTTACAACACAGATGATCGAATATCCACCTGGCTACCGGAATTATTCGCATATGTAAAGAGTGGGGGAGTAGCAATCGCCCAGTACAACACCACCGCCGATCTCAAAACGAAGGAATTGGCGCCGTATCCATTGGAAATTTCGCGCGACCGCGTTACGGACGAAAATGCCGAAGTGCGCATTCTGGCGCCCAACCATTCGCTTGTGACCAAGCCCAATAAAATCACGTCGAAGGATTTCGAGGGGTGGGTGCAGGAACGTGGCCTCTATTTCCCAAACAAGTGGGATGCCGCGTGGACGCCAATTCTGTCGTGCAATGATCCCAAAGAAAAGCCGCTCGACGGCGGCCTGCTCGTGGCGAAGTCAGGCAAAGGCTTCTTTATCTACACGAGTTATTCGTGGTTTCGACAATTGCCGGCCGGCGTCCCGGGAGCGTACCGCTTGTTTGCCAATATGGTGTCGCTCGGAAAATGAGCATGCGCGATAACGAGCCGGACGCGCGTTCCTGGCGCAAAGCATATGGGTTGACGCTTTCTCTGTTTGTTCTGGAGGTCGCGCTGCTGTATCTCTTTACCATCCGGTTATCGTGAACCGGCTGGATTATCTCGTTCTTGTCGCCACGATTCTGGCGATCCCGCTGTATGGTCTTTGGCGAACTCGCTGGGATCCTTCTCTCGGCCAATACCTCAAGGGGGACGCAAGCATTCGCTGGGCAACCATCGGGCTATCGGTGCTCGCGACGCAGGCAGGACCGATCACGTTTCTTTCCATGCCTGGCCAGGCTTACGAGAGTGGGATGGGGTTCATCCAAAATTATTTTGGGCAACCACTCGCGCTCATTGTCGTGTGCGCGGTTTTCGTTCCGATCTATCAGCGGCTAAAGGTTTACACCGCCTACCAATATCTGGGTCAGCGATTCGATCGCAAGACGCAACTGCTCGGCGCATTTTTGTTTCTCGTGCAAAGAGGAATAGCGGCCGGGATCACAATCTATGCGCCAGCCATTGTTCTGTCTGCGTTGCTCGGATGGCGCTTGAACCTAACGATCTGGCTTGCCGGTGGCCTGGTTATTATCTACACGGTCGCAGGCGGGACCAAGATCGTCAGTATCACACAGCGTTATCAGATGATTGTGATCTTGGTCGGCATGGCGATTGCGTTTGTCGTCGCGGCTTACCGGTTATCGCCCGATCTGTCGCTCGGGCATGCTTTGTCCGTGGCCGGTAAGATGGGCAAATTAGAAGCGGTCGATTTTTCGTTTGACCCGCACAAACGCTACACTTTCTGGTCGGGCCTGATTGGCGGCTTCTTTCTAGCGCTTTCGTATTTCGGGGCGGATCAATCGCAAGTGCAGCGTTACCTCGCGGGTGGCTCGCTGAAGGAGAGTCGTCTCGGATTGCTCTTCAACGCCACGGTGAAGGTGCCGATGCAATTTTTCATTCTGCTGCTTGGTGCGCTTGTGTTCATGTTTTATCAATTCGAGAAGCCGCCGGTTTATTTCAATCAGCCGGCCTACGAACGTGCGGTGGAGCGTGGCTTTGCGCCACAGCTAGCAGCGTTGCAAAAACAATTCGACGACGTCTTCACACAAAAACGCGCTGCCATCCACGCCCTTTCCGATGCGTCGTCCAAGCGCTCATCGAACGAGCGTGATGTGGCCATGACCAGGTTACGCGAACTCGACGCGCAGGCCCGCGAGGTGCGCAATCGAACGAAAGCAGTTCTAGAGCAAGCAGGCGCAGATCCGAAAAGTAAAGAATCGGATTATGTATTCATTACTTTCATTCTCCAACAAATGCCGCACGGGGTTGTCGGATTGCTGATCGCAGTGATCTTGTGCGCGACTATGTCGGCAACAGCAGCAGCTCTGAACGCTCTCGGCTCGACCACGGCGATCGACTTTTATCGCCCGTTGATTCGCCCGAACGCGAGCGACCATCATTATGTAGTAGCGGCGAAAGCGCTGACGGCTGCATGGGGTTTGATTGCCATTGGGGTCGCCTCGTTCGCCAGTTTGGTCGAAAATCTGATCGAAGCGGGCAACATTCTGGGCTCGATATTCTATGGCAGCATCCTTGGTCTCTTTCTGGCAGCTTTCTTTATTCGGCGAGTCACCGGATCGGCGGTGTTTTTCGCGGCGCTCATTGCGCAAGCGCTTGTCTTCGTCCTGTTCGCTACGACGAACATCGGTTACCTCTGGTACAATTTCATTGGATGCGCGGCCGTGCTGATCCTGGCGCCCGTCCTGCAGCAAACTATCTCTCGCGGCACGCAAGCTACCGCTGGGGCGTGAAACTCGTTTTGAGCGATGGATCACCCGATTGTTTGTTTCGGCCAGCAACCGTGTGGATTCTTTCCCAAGCGGTTTTTGGTAGCTAAGATTCTCACAGCCCGGCGTCTCCAAAAAGAGATTGGCGGAGAAATCGTCTTTTTCTTTCACGATAGTGATCATGACCCGCGCGAGACGATCACAATTATGCGAGACCGGCGCAGCGGCCGCGACGTAGCGCTAAACTTTCAATTCGAAAACCGGATTCAAAAGAAGTTTTCGCCCCTCTATGCCAAACGCGTCCTTCCGGACTGGCAGGCGAAGACCGCGCGCCAACTTCCAAGTTACGTTGAGCCTTCGTTGGTCGAGTACTTCAACAAGACTAGAAGCTCGAACGTCGCGGATTTCTGCCTGCAGATATATAAACGGATGGGGTTGCTGGAAGGTCTGCGAGTGGAGCGATCCAGCGCACCCGAGTTCAGAGCGCGTAGTGTGGCGGTAGGAGACTATTTCGTCGATGTGCGTTATGAAGGCGAGATCGTTCGCGCACGTTATCGCGACGGGAAATTGTTGTTACACAAAGGAGGCGATCGGTTTCTAGAGATTCCCGGAGGAGAATTCGATCCGAAGCAAATCAGCCCGACTCGCGATACGCGTTTTCGTTGGATGCAATCAGTAATTCGATGCACCCATTACGTCGCCGGTGCGAGCGAGCAGCATTACATCAACAAGGCGGATGATCCCACGGTGAAATTCATCAAGCGCGACGAAATTTCCGACTCCGGCAAAGCCTATACGGAGGGGTAATGGAATTGGCGCCACTCAAAATTGGGATTGCATGTTTTCCGTTGATTGGGGGGAGTGGGATTCTGGCGACGGCCCTCGGGTCGGAACTGGCGCGCCGCGGTCATGAAATTTACTTCTTCAGCTATGCTCAACCCGTTCGACTGGACCTGCCGCAGGAGGGCCTTCATTTCCATCGAGTCGAAGTCGTGCACAACGCTTTGTTTCCCTGCCCCGACTACACTCTGCCCCTCGCAGTGAAAATGACGGAAGTGGCACGTTCCCAACAGCTCGATCTTTTTCATGTTCATTATGCGGTGCCACATGCACTGGCCGCGTGTTTGGCCTCGCAGATGTTGGGAAGCCTCGCACCGCGCATCGTCACAACTTTGCATGGAACCGATACGACCCTGCTCGGGCAGGATCCCGATTACCGCACCGCCATTGAGCATGCACTCGTGCATTCCGACGCGGTGACGGCAGTTTCAGAAAGTCTTCGGAATCAAACCCAGGAAATCTTTCGGTTGCAACGGCAGATTGAAGTGATTCCGAATTTCTTCACCCCGAACAAACCGAAGAGAAGCCGCGAGGAAGTTCGGAGCGATTTCGGCCTAACCGACGAATTTCTTGTGTTGCACATGTCGAATTTGCGACCAGTCAAACGCATCGACCTTCTATTGCGCACGATTGCCATGTCGAAGACCCGGGAGCGCCTTCGATTGTTCATTTTAGCGGGCGGCCCTTTTGATCCTTACGAACCACTGCTCGATGAATTGGGACTTCGCGATGACGTCATTATTCGCCAAAACACGGCTGTGGTGGACGAGTATCTGGAGGCGGCGGACTTGGGGCTCTACACGTCAGAATACGAAAGTTTCGGTCTGGGCATTCTTGAGACGTTATTTTACGGTAAACCGGTTGTCGCTTTCCGCGTCGGCGGTATACCGGAAGTCGTCGGTGACTCTTCTCCGCTGCATGCTTTTGGCGATTTGACCGCGATGGCCTCTGCCATAGACACGTTGGTCGAATCCCCCAGTTTGGCACGAGAGTTAGGTGAACGGGGTCGTGATCACGCGATCGAGAGATTCTCAGCCGCTCACATCATCCCTCAATACGAAGCGCTCTACCGCCGGATAATTGCCCCGCGTTCGCGCTAATGCTCTTATGATAAGTTTGTCGGAGTTTGGCTCGACTTTTGCGCCGGCTGCAGCTGGTGGGCTGTCAATCCTCAACTGCCGGTTCAGGTCTTATGCGACGAAACTTGCCGGATCAAGTTTTCTCGATTAACTGCCGCTCTGTTCCCCTTGCTGATTCACATGCCGACTTTTCAGACTTACAATGTGACTCCGACCTTGCCGACGGCACTCGAGCCGCTGCGGGAGATGAGTTTCAATCTGTGGTGGACATGGGAGCCCTCGGCCCGCCGCCTTTTCCGGCAGCTCGATCCGGAGCTTTGGGATCGGACAAATCACAACCCAGTGCGCATGCTTCAGCTTTCGCGGCAATCGCGTCTCGAGGAAATCTCGCAGGATAAAGCCTTTCTCCGCGAGCTGAGGCAGGTCTTCGAGGCGTTCGAGAAATATTTGGGTCGTAAGGACACTTACGGAAAAACCGGGGCGGGCAGTGCCATCAAAAGCCCGATCGCCTATTTCTCGGCCGAATTCGGTTTTCACGAATCGATCCCAAATTATTCCGGCGGTCTTGGCATTCTCGCGAGCGATCATTGCAAATCGGCAAGCGACCTCGATTTAAACTTCGTCGCGATCGGCCTGCTTTATCGACATGGTTATTTCCGGCAGCAGATCGACAAAGAGGGCAGCCAGGAGGCGATCAATCTCAATCAAAATTTTCATCACCTGCCGATTCGTGAGGTTCGCCGGGGGGACGCGAACTTGCTTATTTCGGTGCCAATTCTGAATCGCGGGGTTTTTGCAAAGATATGGGAACTCCGCGTCGGCCGGGTGAAACTCTACCTTCTCGACACTGATACTCCGGAAAACAGCGCGGAGGACCGATTGATGACCGCTGAGCTTTATGGGGGCGACTTGGAAATGCGGATGCGTCAGGAAATCATGCTCGGGATCGGCGGCGTGACAGCGCTAAGTGCGCTCGGCATTGAACCTGATGTGTTTCACATGAACGAGGGCCACTCGGCGTTCCTGGCGCTCGAACGCATTCGCCTCAATGTCGTTGAGAAGAAGCTGGATTTTTATTCCGCGCTCCAAGTTGTAGCCGCAGCCAACGTCTTTACCACCCACACGCCGATTCCGGCGGGCAACGATTCGTTCCCGCGGGAGATGATGCGAAAATATTTCGGCGCTTTGGCCAAAGAACTAAACATTCCATTCGATGAACTGTTCTCCTTCGGCCAGACGCGCGTCGATCCGAACGATCCCTTCAGCATGACCATTCTGGCGTTGCGGCTGAGCCGGCACGCCAACGGCGTGAGCAAATTGCATGGTGAAGTCACCCGGTCGCTTTGGAAAGATGTATGGGCCGGTGTGCCTGTCCACGAAGTGCCAATCACCAGCATCACAAACGGCGTTCACACCAAAACCTGGATGGCGCCGGAGTTTGAGGCGCTTTACCGCAAGCATCTCGGCCCATGGGAAGAACATGTGACCGAGCCGGAGTTTTGGCGCGGCGTCATCGATATTCCGGATGCGCAACTTTGGGAGACACATCAAAAACTCAAACTCCGTCTCATCGAGTTTGTGCGTGAACGGGTGCGGCTGCGTCGCCAGCGCGTGGGGGAATCGCCCGAGGCCATTCGCAAAGTCAATCGCATTCTCGATCCGGAAATTTTGACAATCGGCTTTGCCCGGCGTTTCGCCACTTATAAACGCGGCGCACTCTTGTTCAGCGACAAAGAACGGCTGAAGCGATTGCTCAACGATGCAACACGACCTGTGCAATTTATTTTCGCAGGTAAAGCGCATCCGCGCGATGAGGCCGGTAAGGCCCTCATCCAGGAGGTTTATAAATTCAGCCGCGAAGTTGGCTTCGAAAACCGCATCGTCTTTCTGGAAGACTACGATAGTTACATCGCGCGTCGCCTTGTTCAGGGTGTCGATCTTTGGTTGAACCATCCGCTTCGCCCGTTGGAAGCGAGCGGTACCAGCGGAATGAAATCGGCGCCAAATGGCGGTATCAACCTCAGTGTGCTGGATGGTTGGTGGCGCGAAGGATACCATGGCAACAACGGCTGGGCGATCGGCCCTGAGATCAATAATGGCACCGTTGAATTTCAGAACGAAGTGGATGCGACCAGCCTTTATCAGTTGCTCGAGAACCAGATCATTCCGCTCTACTATGCCAAGCCGGACGGCAAGCTTCCTCTCGCCTGGTTACAATTAATGCGCGAATCGATTCGCAGTGTTACGCCAGTCTTCAATACGCAGCGAATGGTGAAGGAATATACGGAGCGCCTTTATATCCCCGCGGCGAAATCGCACGAGACGTTTTCTCGCGACAGTTGCGGTCCGGCCGCCGAACTGAGTAAATGGAAAACGCAGATACGCAAGGATTGGCCGCAGGTGCGGATTTCCGACGTGCAAGTGGGCAACATAGACCGACAAAATATTTTGGTCGGCGAATCGTTGCAGATCCGCGCGCGGATTCATCTCGGCGCCGTCGATCCAAAACATGTGCGCGTGGAAAGTTACCACGGCGAGGCGGATAACGGCGATATCCGGAACCCGACGGCGACTGTTCTCGATCAAGCGAGCCAAGTAGATGGAGCTGGTAACTATCTTTACCAGGGATCAGTTCCCGCATCCGAAAGCGGCACTTACGGCTTCAGCGTCCGCGTTGTTCCCACCCATCCGCACCTCATGCAAATGCACGAACTGCGCTTGATCACATGGTCGTAATAAGACTGCAGCGATCTGCGATTGCTAAAACTGGACTGAAATTCCGCCGTGTAATCTGTAATCGGGGACCACTTGTAGCGCCGCGTTGTCGATGGAAACTGGAAGATCAACCGCGAGTTCCGCACTGTAGCGGCCGCGTGATGCAACCAAACGCGGACCTAGAAAAACGGAAGTGATACCGGTGTCCTCGGCCTTTTTGCCACGAAATCGATCGACATCTTTGTGTTCACCAGAAACTACGCACTGCACCCCGAAAATGATGTCGCGATTCCGAACGACGTAGTAGCCAGGTCCACCGCTCCAGACGAGATCGTTGGCAAAGTGATACTGGTGCGTGCCGTCGCCGCGCAAAGTGAATTGCACGTTCGTCTCAAAAAACACGTTTTTGTAGCGCATCGCCATTTGCTCACCAAAAATGCCGTCATACGATCCCGTGCCAAGCGTGAGATCGTGGCCGTGAATCCCGCTCTCGGGGGCGCCGGGGATATCGACTTCGTGAAACTCCTCTTCGAGTCGACTGCTGTCGCCAGTTGGCAACTTGATTCCAGTCAGCAAAATCGCGGAGACCGTAAAGTCCGGTTCGTGCTCGATCGCAACAGGATTTTTGCCTTGAAATTCAAAGCTCCTCCGAGCGGACGAAGCGTAATGAAAGAGCACCGTCTTCAGCAGAAGCGAAATATCGCCCAGACCAGAAACCGTACCGCGATCGATCTGAAAACCATCGGGCCTTTTGAACTCGCGATAAATCAGCGGGACATTAACCTGTAGCGCGAAGCGGCTCGTGACATCGTAACCGGCGACAAGCTGCGTAATGGAGCTGTTCAGGTATTGCCCGGTCGGATTTGCGACTTCACTCCCACTCACTTGAACCGTCGCAAAACGGGTGAACTGCTCGCCGACTGCACCGTACCACCCGGCCAGCCAGGGGAAAAAATGGGTCGATTCCATTCCCGGCATGGCATTGAGTTGCGGCGTGTAACAGCCACAAAGATCGCATGCGCGACTCGTCACCGCGGACGCGGCGACAAAGACCAACAAACAAAGCAAACGTAAAATTTTCAGTCGATTCCTCCGGGAAAATGAGGACGGTGCTGCAAATTACGCAGCAGTCCCCGATTGTTGATGCGCGCGACCGTGATCCGGGCACAAGCACGGCGAAGCCGATTCAGTCGCGATTTAGCTAAGGAAAAAACGCGGTGGAGGCACCGGCGGCGATTTCCTGATGTCGGAGAATGAAAAACCGTCTAGTGCGTACTTAAAACGTCTGAAAGGCGGTACCAAGTGAATTTCGCGCGGACCACAGATCATGTCGATTTTTGGCGTCGAAGATTGTAGATCAGACTTCTTTTCGGAATTCTTTCCCGTGTTGACGGCATGGCAAAGCGAGCACGGATGAGTGCCGTCAAACGTCTGGCTAACCGCTTGGCGCAGCGGCGCGCGCTTCGAGTAATCAATGATCATCGTTGTCCACGCCAACGACTGGAGAGCGATCCAATGCAACCCGATCGCGCAACAAAGCGCAAAAATTGTGGCAATCCGGCCGACGCAACGAAACACGGTTGCGAGGCTAGTGAGTGCAGCCGTCATAGTCAATTACTCTGTTTCTCCGGAACAAAAGCGCCGTTGCCTTCATCGAGATATTCGGTCGAGCCGACACGAGAGATTTGAAGCGATTGTCGCCAGGTTCCTGGCGGGAAATCTTTTGTGGCTTCGATTGTCTTAGTTTCCGGTTTCAATCCTGCAGTTGCGGGATCGAGCTTAACCAGCGCTTCGGACAAAACCCTGCCGTCCAACTTCTGTGGCGGTGTTATTCCGAGTATGCGCAGAATCGTTGGGGCAAGATCGATATTGCCAGTTGGCAAATCGTCGATCTGACCGCGGCGAAAATCCGGACCAGTTGCGATCAACATATTGTGCATGTCGAATCGACTGAGCGTGGCGTGCGTCCCCTTCCCGGCTGCTCGTTGCCAATCCGCGTCAATCATTCCTCGAACACCGAATCGGTTTTTTGAATCATTCCAACGGAACGCCATCACCACGTCTGGCGCATATTGACTATCGACCTTGGCTTGCTCGAGACCGAATGTCCCTTGCATTGGCTGTTTCGTGAAAATGACTCCGGCGAAATCTGATTGCTGCAGAAATTCCACCAGGCGATGCGTGACCGCGGCGTCATGCTGCATCACGTAAAAAAGAACGGAGCCGCCATTTCCAACCAGCAGAATCTCTCCTGCTTTCGGCGGGTCATTGAATTTCGTCTTCGCAGCGAAACCGGCATCATTTAAGATTTTCCGTAGATCAACCGAGCGCTCGATCGTGGAGAAACCGTGATCGGACACAACAAATACATCCGTTGTTGCACGCGCTCTTTGCCGATCTAACGCCGAAAGGACGGCAGCAAGATTTTCATCAGAAGATTTGATCGCAGCGAGCGCCGTTTGCGCACCTGGCGCGGATCCATGTTGCGTAAGATCCGGCTCCCCCAGCCAGAGAAGCGAAAAAGTCGGCACGCCATCTTTCCAGAGAATTTCAGTGATGGCTTTCGTCGTCCACTTGTCTCCTCGCGCGAATTGCCCGAACGGCGGAAACGGACCGAAAGCCTCAACGATTTGACTAAGGGCGTCGCGCGGCCGCGATTCTCCGGCAAAAAGCGTGACGCAATTTTTTCCACGGCTAGGATCGACATGTCGATCCAGCAAAAGGCCGACCGTTTTAGCAGTGGCAATCGCGGTTCGTCCGCCCGCGCGTTGCACGATCTCGGCAATCGTCGGAAAGGAAATGTATTTTCCACCTGACAATTCATCTCCCTTCTCCACCACTTTTGGAATTTCGACGTCGATCGAGTGTTTGCTGTCGATCTCCGGGCGGTAATCGTGATTTGCGATTAAGCCGCTGTGGCCTGGGTAAACGCCAGTGACGAGCGCTGTTCCGTTTACGTTCGTCGCGCTCGGATAAACGGCGTGATGGTTACGGAAAACGACTCCCTCGTTCGCCAGCTTCCACAGCGCTGGCGTATTTTCCTGGCTAAGGAAATCCGGGCGCATTCCATCCCAAACAACAACCACGATATGTCGATCGGCTTTGGGCGTTTCTACCGCAAATGCGCGCTGCCCGCAGAATGCCCAGACAATCCATGTTAGGGTCGATATCGACCTTTTGGCGAAGACTTGCCTCGATAGGACTCTCATTTGTTCATCGACGTTGGAAAGATTTTGCGTCGCCCTTGATGAGCAGCAACGATGTTATTCCGCTCGTCAGCGCCAAGGCGGCTCCGACAAGCATAACGCGCCGAAAACCTTTCACGAACGATTCGTTGATCGCCTGTTTAAGAACTTGGCGCGTAGGTGGTTCGATATCTTGGGGAATTGCCGCTGCTGCGAGGTTAATCCGTTGATCGTCGAGCGAATGTCGCACTTCTGGAGAGACTTCCAGGCTGGATAACCGCGAGTCGATCGAGCGACTGAATACGTGCAGCATCACGATGCCGAGTGCGGCAATTGCCAGGAGCGCGGCTGTGCGTGAGACGGCATTGTTAATTCCCGAAGCGATGCCCACGCGATTTGCCGGAACGGCACTCATCACGGTCGTCGTCAGCGGCGCGACGCTCACCGCCATACCCAAGCCAAGCACGACGACAGCCGGAAAAAACCGGCTCCAGTAATCGGCCCCAACCCCTGGGATAGCGAAAAGAGCGAACCCTACTGCCGCGATAATCGGGCATACGAT
>Ga0209473_1001281_pt1 | contig 14112 bp, 11 predicted proteins | sample GraSoiAngelo_133_FD_185890 | JGI IMG/M metagenome (GOLD analysis project Ga0209473, IMG submission 185890) | Grasslands soil microbial communities from the Angelo Coastal Reserve, California, USA - 14_0929_05_20cm (SPAdes) (version 2) | ecosystem: Environmental > Terrestrial > Soil > Grasslands ...
ATTTTTTGGCTGCCGCTGTCAGAGGTCAGAGATCAGAGGACGGAGAAGGCAGAAGTGAGCGATCAGCTATCGGCCCGTCTTGATACATCAAACATCCGCCCCGGTTCATCGAATTCCGCTGTCGTATAGACGAACCTTCAAACCATCGAAGTGGTTTTGCAGATTCGTGGGTGGAAGGTGTGTAGACGAAAAGTGGATGTGTTGTGCTTTGTCCAGCAGATCACTGGTGACGACCGGATGCACGAAATCAGAGGCAAGGATAGAATCGAACTCTGTCGCTCTATACTCGCTCCGGAGCCACTTATTCTCCAGAGCTATCAGAGCCTCGCGATCGCTCTCGACCGTGCGTTGTTGTGCCAGTACCCTCATGTGACAGCCGGTTATCAAAATGAGAATGCAATAGCTGGGGCGGATTAAAGCTGCACGCATCATGGTGTTTATCCTTGGGTTGGGCGCCGAGCGCCGCGTTATCAGTTATCGGTTATCGGGAGGTAAAAGGAGGTAAATCGTGAATCGCGGGTCGGAAAGTTTAAGTTTTAAGGTCAGGGTTCAGGCGGCAGATTAACGTCGCGGAGCGGCTGAAGCATAAGCGGCAGAAGACTGCCGCAGTCCAAGACGCTTCGCGAACAGCCGGGCCCGAATCACGATTCACGGTTCACGGTTCTCCATGCTCCCTGCTTTTCGATTACGAACACGAGCAGGAAGCGAATAGGAATTCGCCGGTTGCGACCCGGCTAATCCTGCCTAATGTCCCCCGCTTTCACCGGCTATGACTCTTCCTCTTGCCTTCGATATCCTTCAGTCCGGCGTGCGTTTATCGCTCATCTGCGCAGTGATCGGGCTGGGCTGCGCTTTCCTGCTCATCACCGTCATTTTGCGGTGCTCCCCCGGCAACGAACGGATGCGGCAGATTTCCGGGGCGGTACAGGAAGGGGCCAAGGCTTATTTGAATCGGCAGGTGATGACGATCAGCGTGATCGCCGTAATCATTTTCCTTTTGCTCTTTTTCTTTAAGGACCATCCGACCGCATTTGGTTTTTTACTCGGGGCGTTTTGCTCGCTGGCGGCGGGTTATATCGGGATGCGCATCGCGGTTCTGGCCAACGCGCGCGTGACGCAGGCGGCGGCCACCCAGACTCGGACCGCAGCCCTGCGGGTGGCATTTAATGGCGGCGCGGTTACGGGCTTGCTCGTAGTCGGTCTGGCCCTGCTGGCGGTTGGAGCGTTCTATCATTTCGCGCGTAACATGATCGGGAATGATCTGGCGGTGCGCAGCCTGGTTGGGCTGGCGCTGGGCGCAAGCTTGATCAGCGTGTTCGCGCGTCTGGGCGGCGGCATTTACACCAAAGCAGCCGACGTCGGCGCCGATCTTGTCGGCAAAATCGAAAGCGGACTGGAGGAAGATGATCCAAGGAATCCGGCCACGATCGCGGATAACGTGGGCGATAACGTGGGCGATTGCGCGGGAATGGCGGCTGACGTTTTTGAAACCTACGCCGTTAGCTTGATCGGCGCGATTTTAGTAGGCGTGCTGACAGTGGCGAACGCTCCCGCAGCAGTTGTTTATCCATTCGTTCTCGGCGGAATTTCGGTACTGGGCGCGATCTGTGGCATTCTCTTTGTAAATTTTGGCGGCGGTAAGCCGGCCGGTGTGCTGATGGGGGCGGTCGGAATGAGCGCGCTGGTCTCGGCCGTGTTGTTCTGGCCGGCCACGCATCAGCTGTTTCCGAACGGAGTGGAAATCGCTGGCAAGATGCGTTCGCCAACCGATCTCTATTTCGCCTCGCTCATCGGACTGTTGATGACGGGCATCGTGGTCGTGATCACGAATTACTACACCTCGATGCATTATAAGCCCGTGCAAAAAATTGCGCGCGCGTCCGAAACAGGACACGCCACCAACATCATCGCCGGTCTCGCCCTCGGCCAGCACGCGACGGCGCTGCCGGTTGGTTTCATCGGGATCGCGATTTTGCTGAGCTACAACTTCGCCGGTCTTTACGGCATTGCGGTGGCGGTTATGGCGATGTTGTCGATGGCGGGAATCATTATTTCACTCGATGCCTTTGGCCCGATCACGGACAACGCCGGCGGCATCGCGGTCATGAGCAATCTGCCGAAAGAAGTTCGCGCAGCCACGGATGAGCTCGATGCCGTGGGCAACACGATGAAAGCGGTGACGAAGGGATATGCAATTGCGTCGGCCGGATTGGCGGCGCTGGTTCTGTTCGGCTCCTATGTTGAAGAACTGAAGGCCCACATCACAAGCAACGGTCAGCCGTTTGATTTCCAGTTCTCGCTCACCGAACCGAAAGTAATCATCGGGCTGTTCATTGGCGGATTGCTGCCGTTTATCTTCACCGCCTTCAGCATGGACGCGGTGGGCAAGGCGGCGGGCGCGGTGGTGCGCGAAGTGCGGCGGCAAATTCAAGCCAAGCCCGGCATTCTGACCGGGGCAGACATGCCGGATTACGGCACCTGCGTCGACATTGTGACGAAAGCGGCGTTGCGCGAGATGATCGTGCCAGCGCTGTTGCCGCTGGCCTTCGTCATCCTGGTGGCGGTAATTCCACAACTCGGCCCGGTCGTGCTGGGCGGCGTTCTCGTCGGAACAATTGTGACCGGTTTGTTCGTGGCCATCGCCATGACCAGCGGCGGTGGCGCCTGGGACAACGCCAAAAAATATATCGAGGAAGGACATTACGGCGGCAAAGGCTCGCCCGCACACGCGGCAGCGGTCACGGGCGACACCGTGGGCGATCCCTACAAGGACACTGCCGGGCCGGCGATCAATCCGATGATCAAAGTGGTGAACATTGTCGCTATCCTGATCATTCCGATTTTCTTTTAGTGGAACCGGCGTCTGACACAGGCGCGGCGAAGCCCCACTACAATGAAGGTCTATCTTGGGTTGGCCTCTTTTTTTGTCATTTCGAGCGCAGTCGAGGAATCTCTAATTTTTTTAGCAGAGGAATAGCAAGAGATGTCTCGACTTTCGCTCGACATGACAAAGTGGACGCCTCGACAGCGCAAGAGCACGCGCAACATACTTTATGCGTGGGACCTCCTCCGAGTTAGAATTTGGATGTCGCATATGCCACATCCAAATGTTTAGTCGATCCGGCAGGCAGGAATGCCTGCCCCTACAGATGATCGATTTTCGTTTGATCCCGGCGCAGAGCAGCTAGGTTGACGATCGATGGCAAAGGAACCTCGCGATTTCGAAATCGTTTCGACGACGCACGCGCCAGCCTTGCAGAAAATGCTGGCCAAACCCGACGCCGGGGCGAACCCATTCAAGATCGTGATCGATCCGAAAGTGCGAATGGATCTGCGGCGCGCGTTGATCGATCTGATCGATTATCACGACGAAGCGCTGGCGGATCATTTCGCCGAAGGCAAACTGGCGCTCGATTCTTACAAGGAATACATCGAGCTATTTGCGCGCAGCCTGAAAGAAACGATGGAAAGCCGGGAAGGCGTGTCCTATTTGCTGCGCTCGGTTGGATTCGATGTCCGCCCGGATGAAATCAATCTCGATCCGGAATTGCGCTGGAAGAAGGGAAAGCCGGGCGCATTTGGGTCGAGTTTGTTGTAGTCAAGGAACGGCGCCTTCTAGTCGCCGCGATTCCCGGCGCTTCGCACAGCGAAGCGACTCCAACGGATTATCTCCGTTGGATGAGCGCGGCCTCTTCACGCGACAAACGATCGAGCGGAATGGATTTGAGCAATTCGTTGGCACGCGTGGCTTCGTCGTTTGCCATCAACGCCGCGGCATAAATTGCGCGCCACGAGGGCGGCGTTTTCGCCCACTCGATCGGTGGTCCCTGGAACTGTGCGAGCGCGGACCCGGGATCGTGTTGCCGCAACAAAGCCAGCGCAGCTGTTACCCGGAACTCGAGCCGATCGGGATATTTTGCCACCAGTTCCTTCGCTTTGGTCGCGTTCGCGCTCACATCTTTCTCAAGCAATAAATTGTAATAGGCGACACGATTCTGAGCGTTCGGATCCGCGGCGTGCAAGGCGAGCGTTTTCTCCGCGATGGTGCGAGCTGCGGAAATGTCATGGATTTTGGCGGCAAGACGTTGTTGGCCGGCAAGCGCCAAACTGGTGTCTGCGGGTGAGCGCCCGAGTCGCTGGAATGTGCGCAAAGCGATCTCATCGGCGCCGCACTGCTCGGCAAAGGCGCCGAGCCAACGCAACTTGGATGAATCATTGCCAGCCAGCGTGATGGCTTTGTTCCAATGCTCTTCGGCATCGAGAGAGAGGGGCCGGGCCGCGGCTAGGCGGGCGCGGAAAGCTTCGACGACGACCGAATCGAAAGTCAGATCTTTGCGCGAAAGCGTGGTCTCGATCTCATCCCAGCGTTGCTCCGCCGCCAGCGCGTCAAGTCGTGCCAGCAAAAGTTTGGGGCGCCGTTCCCCTGGACTCACCAAAGTCAGAACGCGATTGAACTGCTGGTGCGCGTTCAGCCATTGCACAATTTCAAGTTTCGCTTTCGCGCCCCAGCTGGCGATGATCTCGTCGTAGATCAGCGCAGTATTTTCCGGCTGCATTCTTAGACGTAAATCCGCGGCCAGGAGCGCGTGGGTTACGGTGAAGGGGTCGAGGGTGTGGAGTTGATCGAGAATTTTCGTTTGCTCATCTCTGGTTAGATCCGGTGCGCGGGCGAGCGATTCGATCGCCGATTTCCTAGCCGCGCCATTTTTTGCCGCCACCGCCCACAGAATCTCGCGCGCTTCGGCCCGTTCATCCGCCTTGAGTGACGCGGCCAAAACTTCGGCCAGCCGCGCTTGCGCGATTTCATCCTGCGGCGCTCTTTTCATCGCAATGCGGGCGTATTCGAGCGCTCTCGCACTGTTGCCAGTACGCTCCGAGTAACGTGAAGCAAGTACCAGCGCATTGGTGTCAGGATTTTGTTTGAGCAATTCATCAATCGCCACCGCCGCGGCGGGAAGTTCACCGGCTTGGAGCAGCGTAGCGGCACGCTCTTCGCGGTCGTCATTTGTCGCCTGGGGAAGCTTGACCACTTGATCCCAAAGTCCAAGTGCTTCGTCGTGATTCAATCGCGTCGCCAGCCGGGCAGCGCCTTGCAACGGGTGATAGCCAAGAGGATCGAGTTGCAATGCGGCGCGATACGTATGGGCCGCTTCCAGAAAATTTTTCTGCTGCACAAATCGCCCGGCTTTTGCAGCAAGAGAATCGGCGCGCTTTGTTTTCAACCAACGATAGGCCGGCCGCAATGCGAGCAGGGCTGCCAGCAACAGCGCAATGAACGCGATCCAAAAGATCGGCCGACGCCTTTTGGTGACGCGGCCGAGGTGGCGTCGTCTGCCGCTCTCTTCATTCATTCGCGCCATGATATTCAAACACGAGTTTCAAAATGGCCACCCAGTACACTCCTTCGTGCGCTAGGGAAAACCGCAAAGAAAAAATTTCCGGTTGACTCCACGACAAAAGATAGAGCATGATGCGACGCGTTCCGGGGTGATGAGGAAATTGTATTTATTAGGGTTCTTTGCGGCTGCGATTCTCGCGCTGGCAGCTCGGGCCGACATTATTCCTTCCATCACCACCGCAACTGACATTACACCGGCGGGCGCGGTAAACTTTAATTGGAATTACAGTGCGACCCTGACCCAGGACGAGAATGTACTGAGGCACGACTTTTTCACGATTTACGATTTCGCCGGATACGTGCCAGGGGGAAATACCCAGCCGGCAGGCTGGACGCTTAGCGCGGCGCTGATCGGAACCACTCCCGGCAAAGTGACGCCAATCGATAATCCAAACTTGTTCAATCTCACCTGGACCTATACCGGCAGCACCCTGATCGGACCGCAGTCGCTGGGGATATTCTCTGCTATCTCGCACACGAATTTGCCGACGAGCGGTGAATTTGCGTCCGAAGCAACCAAGAATTCGGGCGACCAGGCCGGCACGAAGATTGACAACATTGGCAATGTCGCGGTGCCGATCCCGGAAATGTCCGCGCTGCTGCCGATGATTGGCGTCGTTGGTTTTGCCGCGATCGGACTGGCCCTGTCCTATCTTCGCCAGCGGCGAGCATCCTGAGCCTTCAGCCGCGCACACTAAGTCAGCCGGCTGGTTGATATTGGAAGACGGTTTTTAGAATCGCGATTGCTTGTTCCGCGTTCGGCGGGTGATTGGCGTCGCCGCCGATGACGCAGGCGACAATTTCAGTGGCAGAGCGGCGTTTGCCTTCGAGATGCAACGCCGGCAGCGCAGCGGCAGTGCGCAGAACTTGATCGGGCTGATAGTCGAGCGGGACGGCCTCTCCATTTCGCCAAACGCCCCACAGCTCGAGCGCCTGGATGTCACCGCGCCGAAATCGAAAAAGATAAAACTGCGTCTGGCGTCCGGAAAAATCGATCGTAATCGATTGAGGCGGACCGACGCTCTCCCAGCCAATACCAGGCATGCAGATGTCGGGCCGATGAACTAGCACAAAACGGTTCCACGGCGACGGTTTCCAAAAGAAATGAAAACTCTCGCCAGCACCCAGCCGCGGATCGTGTATGCGAATATATTCGCCACTGGTCGGGTGCAGCTCGTTCCAGACATCGCGCGGCAGTTGCACCCGCGTTTGCGATGGACTTTCGCGCACAGAAAAAAATGGCGCCGTCTGAGTCTGATCGCGCGCCTCAATTTTCACCGATACGACCTGGGCGATCGCAATTCCGAAAATTCCGGCGATGAAAATGGCGGCGGCGGCCCGCTGCAAGATGGACGGAATCGCGGCACCAAATGCGCGTAGGCGAGCACCCACGTTTTCGAAACCGAAATGCGCGCCAGCACGGATGCGCGAGCGCAGCGCCAGCGCGGAAATCCAAATCCCGATCACCAGAACAATGACGGCGAGCGTGCCGGTGAGATCGTGAATCTTTTCGACTACGTCGAGCCCGTGCCATTCCGCCTGCAGCGAGAGCGCAACGGTGCGGATGAGATTAGTCGCGAAGGCAAGGGCGATTGCAAGAAACAGGAGCGCGATTCGCCGGAGTGGACGCAGCAAAAACCATTCGCCCATCGCGAGACCGAACATGATTCCAGCCTGCAAGGAACGCATCCCACTGCAGGCTTCGGTTATGCCGACAACACCAGTGCGAAGCGTGATTGCCCCGCCAGTGGTTTGCGCCGGAATTCCAAACCAGTGCAATACTGCGGTGGTTGCGCCGGCAACTGCTTGCATCAGTCCCGCCGTTATTGGCTGCTCGAAACGAGGCGGCCACGGAACAGCGGTGAGAAAAAACAAAACCGGGAACAATTCCGCGATCAGCAGCGTCTTTCCGCCCGTGAACCAGCAAATGAGGAGCGTGAGAGTAATTGGAATGAATGCGATCGTCCAAATGACGATGATCGGATGCCAGACTTGCTCGCGCGCGAATTCGAGACCGAAAATTATCGCGGCCGCGACAATTCCAAAGAAAACAATCAACCAAATCGCGACTGCCAACATTGGGCGCGCGATATTTTCGCTTTGCGCGAGCGTTAATCTGCGAGCAGCGTAAGCGAAGCCAAGCACGGGAACAATCCACCCGTAGGAATAATTGGGATTTCCGCGCCAGTATTCCGCGCAACTCCAGATCGCCCAGGTCCATGCCGTCACTAGCAATAGCCAATAACCGCGATGCGATCTAGAAATCACCGCTAAGAGTGAACCATGAATCGAACTGTGCAAAAATTCTTGGTCGGCCATTGTTTGCGTGTCACAATCATTCCAATCTTCGATGAGTAAGGTGAGCGCTTCTAAGACTAGGGTAATTTTCTGGGGCGTTCGTGGTTCGATTCCGACACCGGGTCCGGGCACGGTCCGTTACGGCGGCAACACCAGTTGCGTCGAAGTACGGGCCGAAGGCGAGATCATAATCCTCGACGCGGGTTCAGGAATTCGACTTCTCGGCCAATCGCTGCAGCGCGAGTTCGGTTCCGATCCGATCCGACTGGCGATCCTAATTTCGCACACACACTGGGACCACATCCAGGGACTTCCTTTTTTCCTGCCCGCTTACAGCGGAAAAAATCAGCTCAAGGTTTTCGGTTATGATGGCACTCGCACCCGCCTGGGTGAAATCCTCGCCGGCCAGATGGAGACTCCGTTTTTTCCCGTCACCATGGCGGAGTTGCCGGGTAAAATTGAAATCGAGGAACTCAAGGAAATGGATTTTGAGATCGGCCGACTTCGGATTCGCTCCAAATTTTTGAACCATCCGGGGGTTTGCGCGGGTTATCGCATTTACACGCCAGCCGGCTCGGTTGTTTACATGCCAGACAATGAACCTTTCGACCAACTCGATGTGCAATTGCGAAATCGCGGTGTTGAAAATACCGCGCGCACATTCAAATCGCCCGCGGAAGAACGCGCCGATCTGATCGAATTCTTGCGCGGAGCAGACCTGCTGATTGTCGATGCGCAGTACACCGATGAAGAATATCTGCGGCACGTTGGCTGGGGGCACGGCTCGGTCAGCAGCGTGGTTTCACTCGCGGCCGACGCCGACGCAAAACGGCTCTTGTTGTTCCATCACGATCCCAATCACGACGACGAAATGGTGGACAAGATCGTGGACAAGGCCCGGATGCAGATCGCGCAGGTGGGCAAATCGATAGCGGTGGAAGCTGCCCGTGAAGGCAGCGAAGTGATTTTGAGCTAGGGACAGATCGCCGCCTTCATCTGAGAGCTTGCTTGCGGCTCCGCAGAGCGTCGCCCTACCAGTGAAATCTTGGCGGGGACACATTGGTAGGGCGAGACTCCGTCGAGCCGCGAAGTAAAGCGGGCGTTCCAACCCCAAAAGGGGAAAGCCGGCCTGGTTGAAAGAGATGGACTTTAGGGGTTACTTTGCGCTTCGATTGCCTCGTGGTGTAACGGTAGCACCAGAGATTCTGGATCTCTTTGTCTAGGTTCGAATCCTAGCGAGGCAGCCAAGCCGAGTCAAATCACTCCACGGCTCGGCAGTCAGAACAATACGCGCGCGCGCGAGAGATGTGTCAGCTTTGTCTACTCAGCTTGCCCGAGGGCGGGTGGAGCAGTTGCTCGTTTCATTGGGTGCACGCAGAGCACCTAACCAGCCAAAGCTCAGTCACTGCTCTGGCAACACGCTTTTGCACGCTAGCTAACATCAACATCGAAGACATACCGTGGCGGAGCTGTTGGCTGGAGCTTGGTTAGACCTCTTCGCGTTACGGCCGATTCCGAACTCCCATGAGACGATCTCAAAATTCGCCCTCGCCGCCTCGTGATGCACAAAACCATCATTGATTCGAATCGAAGAAAGCAGATCGACAGTAGAGTCGCAATTATTTGCAATCAACGGCGGAGCAACATTTCTTTTGCGCTTCAGTCCAGTGCCGGCGCTAGGGCTGAGCTTTTGTTGGGTGTGACTTCACTACGGCGTAGCTAGAAGCAAAACAGTCCTTCCATCGCTGAGTATGGCCCAGAAAAACACCTGCCCGCGCTCATTCATAACCCCTCCGGGCAATCCCAATCCCAGATAAGCGATCGTGCCGACGCCTGGAATGACAGTGCCTGTCCTGGCTACGAGCTGCACAGAGCCTTTTGAAAAGACGTACAGCCCGTTGTCAGCGATGCCATCCGCGTTGACATCCGTGTCGAGCGTGGCGGCGAAGCTCACGTCTCCGCGTTGGTTCAGGTCATACGTGGCGTCGAAAAAACCCGCCCTCACGAATGTCCCGCCACCCGGCATGGCGTCCCCCGGGCGTGCCACTGCGATGGTGGTGCCTTGCGAGAAGAAGAAGACGGCAAGGGCGTCGCCAGTGGCGGGTGATGGGGTCAGGTCGCCGATGAAGACGACGTCTCCTCGGCTATTCACGACGGCCCCAAAAGCCAGGCGGAAGACGCCGCCGCCCGGCGCCGGGTCGCCCTGGTGAGCAATCGAGTGAATTATGCCAGTGGCAGCGTCCTTTAAGTACACGCTCTCGGCGCAGTTTGAAAATCCAATATCTATACACTCGTCACCGGCCACATGGCCGCCAAAGGCGACATCACCGCCGTTGTTGATCGACCCGTTCATAGCCATGTCGAACGTACGACCGGCCGGCGCCGGATCACCCGGTCTTACCACGCTGGAGATCGTGCCACGCTTGTCGGCCAGAAAGAGTCCCACCCCCAGTCCTATCTCGCCTGGTGGCGAGGTAGGATCAATATCGCCCCCCGTCACGATGCCAGAAAAAACAATGTCTCCCCGGTTGTTGATGGCGGTGTTAAAGAACACTCCCGCCAAGTGTTCGCCCCCGGGTACCGGAGTGCCAGGCCCCGCCACTCGGTTCAGCGTCTGCGTGCTGTGGGAGAAGCGGAAGATGCCGGCGTTAAGCGCCAGGGAACTAAAATCGAGGGGTTCCAAAGAAAAAGGGATAGCGATGTCGCCGCCTTCGTTTACGCCGAGGCGGCCGAACTCAGTGGGGCCGAAAACGCTGCCACCGGGTGCGGGTTGGCCAGAGCGCATAATCTGCGTGAGCTGTCCCCGAAGCCCGACAAACACGCCTTCGCCGCCGGTGGTCACGTCCGCGGTAAAGCCGACTTCACCACGGTTATTGATGGCGCTCGGTTCGAAGTCGAAGGTGAAGTTGCCGCCACCTGGCGCAGGATTATCGAGAAACGCTATCGGCGTGAAGCTGTACCCCGCTAGTCCTGCCAAGGCGACTGGGACGAGCGCGAGTGCGAGTGCGGCAATGGCTGCGATCTTTTTCATTGTCATATTTTTTGTTTTCATTTTTTGTTGAGGCTGGATTGTTGAACTGCATTAACTGCAATCCAGTTCCGCGTGGAACTAGGAACCATCCTTGATGAGGCTTCCGAAAAGTTCGTCCTCACTTCGGTCGACTCGGGGCTCCAGTTGGATCTGGAAATCGCGTTAAGCGGCGATCAGCGAAGGTTCAGCCCCTCGGGTTTTGCCAACCCGGCCGAAGAAGCGTTGACGTCGGGTGACGTAATCGAAGGCACTTTTACCAGCGCTGCGGAATGCCGTATATAGGACTTTAGTCCTATAGGTTTAGGAACCGGCGAAATTGCCGGATTGATTCCAGCATCAACTTGTCGTGCCAAAGTCCTTGCTAGACGTGCGCGTGGCTATTTGTCGAGCCGAATTGCCAGCGAACTACAGTAGCGTCGCTTCCAACTCTAGAAACCGCTTAGCAGCTCGTCAGATTCGACGATGAATCTGCGATTCGTCTTTGGCATTTTAATTTTGTCGCCGGGCCTAGATCAGGGATTCAAGCACCGTTGTCACGAAAAAGGATGTCAATCTCGCGGACAGTGTCCGATTTAACAGGTAAGATCCAGTCAGCCGGAGTTGAAAGACAGCCCGCCGTGGAGCATTTAAGATGCAAAGCGCGCAGGCCATTAGTGCCGCCTACGACTTCAATCTGGCGGCCCGAGATTTCATTCTTGCAGATAGTGCAATAGACTCGGTCGTCGAGGCAATTCCATGGTCGGCTTTTATCGATCCGTCGCAAAGCCGCGAGCTTATCTTCTACGGCCATTCGGATCGGCTGCGAGGGAGAAAACACGCTTTGAACGGTGGCAAATTTCGTCGCGATTTGCAAGAACATAACAGGTGCGCAATGAGCGCGAGAGTCGCCCACGGTTTGACTTTCACCCGTCACCTTTCCAGTATTTTATTTTAGTGCCAATGATAAAGACACAGCCGCCGCGCTACCAAACACTCATCGAGCGTTCAAACACCGCCGCCGATTTTGGAACAGAAGAGTATTATGTGATCGATTCCCGAACCAATGCGCGGATCGTGAAGTGTCGCAATCAACAGCAATCTGAGAAAATTGCGGGTGGCTTAAATGCTGCGGCAAAATTTCGCTGGGTAAAGCTCCTTTCCGATTGGAAGGGACTAACTGCTTTCCTCAAAGCCCGCCAATGCAGTCCGAATGAATCAACTTTCCGAGACTGTGCGGCCACGCGGCTGATCTGAAAGGCTCGAAACCTAGCGAGGCAGCCAGACAATCAGCGGGCTTGTCGCCGGGTTTGTCCGAAGTAGAATGGGGCCGGCACGTGGGGATTCCCACGGTCTACAGTTATGTCAGACGAACTTAATCAATTGAGAAGAGAGGTGGCGCGGCTTCGGCGGGATCTTGATCACGTTTTGCGCGTGATCGGCCAGGAGGAGAAGCTGCCGCAGCAGCCGCGTCCGCCGTTTTTACTTCTCGATGCCGAAGTTATCTCGATCCGGCATAGCAGTGACAAAATGCCAATCCTGCTCAAAGCCGAAGAAGGCTACGCCTGCATCTACTTGAACGACAACGAAGGGCGCGCTCGCGGGCTTTTTCAGGTGGACAATGAGGGGAGCGCGCGTTTCGAGATTTGGAACAAGGACCAAGAGGTGGTGGTGTCGATCGGCGAGACGAAAGATGGTGCCGGCGAAATCTTTGTCGCGTCCGCTGATGGAAAACCCCGAGCCGGCCTGAAGGCGCATGAGCTGGGCGGAATCGTAAGCGCGCAAAATTCGGCGGGGCAGACGAATGTGCTGATGTTAGGGAAAGATCAGGGTGGCACATTTGTCGTGGCAGATGCACAGGGGCGGCCGGTCGCGGAAATCGCAACAGTTGACGGCGAGGGAATCGTTTCGATCAAGGGGAAAGCGGGCTACCAGATGGCATACATGGGGTGTGACGAGAATCGCGGTGTAATCGCGGTTCTCGGCAAAGAGGGAGAACAGGCGGCAGCGTTAACCAGCAACGAAAAAGGCGGGACGCTGGTGTTCTTCGACCCTAAAGGAGAACCCAGGGCAAGTCTGCCGAAGTAAGAGCTTACTGCGGTTGAGAAGAGATTCCGGGCGGGGCGATGCTGTGTCAGTGCCGCGCCGCCATGGTTGAAAACATTGAAATGATGGGCCAGGCCGCGCAAAGAACGCCGATCAGACCGAAGAGAATGCTCTCAGGAAGAAAATCACGGCTCGTCTGTGGGTCAAAAACGCCGGCGGACAATTGACGCAAAGTTCGCAGCTCGGACAAAACTTCACTATTGCGCGCTATGGGCAACGTGCTTTTGCTCTGCGGTTTGACCACCGGCCTGAACTCCTGGTTTGTGATTGGGACAAGGCCGCGCTCGCCTAAATCGGTCACGCCGGCTGCGGACGAAAAGTTACGAGGAAAGCTCGGCGGAGTCGCGGGTTTTTTGACGTGGTGACTAAGGATTCCGGGGATCAGGCCGGGGGAATCCTGGCGCGACTGGAAGGAGCAATCATTTAACCAATCGGGATGCGATGGCGCAACAGGAGCAGCTGGTGGGGTTTTCATCCCTATCTTTTACAGCCAATCTCATGCCGGAATGGTCCCCCGCGCCGACTTTGTTTCCTCCTACCTGCGATCCAGATGACACATGTACAAAGTCCTGTCTCCGAAATCGATCAGGGCGAAATCCAGACTGAGATTTTCGCTCCCAAGGCCCCCCTAGCCCGCTTCCTCCGGGTTGTCCATCGGTTCGCAGTGCTGAAAAAGACAGCAGCGGCCGCAAACCGCCCCATGAACAAATCGTCCCACCGAATTCACTAAACGCGACAAGCGCGGGCAAGGATGGCGGCGGAGCCGCGTTAATTTCGGCATCGCCCGGCGGAGCGGCCGATCCACCCTCGAGAGCTAGATCACAACCTAGTTTGATCTTAACTTTAACTTGTAATTTGTTGATTGCTTCCCCGTTTGCCCCGAAAAAATTCCTGAAGCAATTCACTGCATTCCTCGGCGAGCACCCCGCTGTTGATGTCGCAGCGATGATTTAGTTGCGGCATTTGTAGAAGATTAATCAGGCCACCAGCGGCGCCGCCGCGTAAATCTTCGCATCCAAAAACCACCCGCCGCAATCGCGCATGAACAGCCGCTCCCGCGCACATCGGACATGGCTCTTTTGTCACAAACATGTCGCAGTCATTTAAGCGCCAATCGCCCACCGTTGCTGCCGCTTGCGTGATCGCCAGAATCTCGGCATGTGCAGTCGGGTCCTGCAGCATTTCCACTTGATTATATCCGCGGCCAATGATGCGTCCGTTCTTCGCGATCACCGCGCCGATCGGCACTTCGTCGCTGGCCGCGGCTTTGGTCGCGAGACGCAAGGCTTCGCGCATCAGCGCC
>Ga0209473_1001282_pt1 | contig 14109 bp, 12 predicted proteins | sample GraSoiAngelo_133_FD_185890 | JGI IMG/M metagenome (GOLD analysis project Ga0209473, IMG submission 185890) | Grasslands soil microbial communities from the Angelo Coastal Reserve, California, USA - 14_0929_05_20cm (SPAdes) (version 2) | ecosystem: Environmental > Terrestrial > Soil > Grasslands ...
ATCGAAACAATGTAGAGAATTGCTTGATGCGTTTTCTTCACGCGCGCCGGTGTCCACTTCGCTTGAAAGCGCTAGGGATCAAGCGCCGGCTGGTCCCGGCATGGAGCTTTGCGTGACAGGCCGCGTACAACCCCGTCAGTTGGCATTTGCGCTGCCGCATGCCGAAAGCCTGACGCGCGACAATTTCCTGGAAGGGCCGGCCAATGCTGCCGGTGTCGCGCTGGTCGACGGGTGGCCGGAATGGCCGAACCGGATCATGCTGCTGGTGGGCCCGGAAGGCTCCGGCAAAAGCCATCTCGCCGCCATCTGGGCCGAGCAGGCCGGCGCGCGCGCAACCGCGGCCCACGCGCTTGTCCCCGCCTCGGTACCGGGGGCGCTGGCAACCGGCGCGCTCGTTGTCGAGGACCTGAAGCCAGGGGATTTTGATGAGCGCGCGTTGTTTCACCTGATGAATCTCGCGCGCGAAGACGAGGCCTACGTCCTGATCACCGCGCGTGTTCCGCCCGGTGCGCTTGAGATCGAACTGCGGGATCTTAGATCGCGCCTGCGCGCGGCGCCTGTGGTGTCGCTGTTGCCGCCGGACGATCACCTGTTCCGCGCGCTGATCGTCAAGTTCTGCACCGACCGCCAATTGGCCGTCGACGAGGCCGTGGTTGGCTACCTCGCCACCCGGATTGAGCGGTCTTATGCAGCCGTGCGCCAGGTTGTGGAACTCCTCGACAGCGAAGCGCTGCGGCTCGGCCGGCCCGTGACGCGCGCGCTCGCCGCGGAACTGCTGCGCAGGGATTGATTGTTAGGCAATCCCGGTCTTGACGGTGCGGGTTGCTGGAACGTCAATGTCATGGAAACGTCATCGCGGTAACACATGCTTTGGGTGGCATTTGTTAGATGGTGGTGCTTTCGCGCACCCAGATGGATCGAAACTTGATGGAATCCGTACAAACTATTGAAATAAAAGAAAAAGAAGCCGATTCCGAAGTTACCCCTTCGATCGCCGCGAGCCCCGAACGGTTCATAAACCGCGAGCTGTCCTGGCTGCATTTCAATCGCCGGGTGCTCGAGGAATCGGTCAATCCCGGGCATCCCGTGCTTGAGCGGGTGCGGTTTCTGTCGATTTCGGCCAATAACCTTGATGAATTTTTTATGGTTCGGGTGGCCGGCATCAAGGCGCAGGTGCGCGAAGGGATCGCCGAGCGCAGTCCGGATGGCCGCAGCCCTGCCGAACAGCTCGTCCTGGTCAATGAAACGGTCTCGCAACTCGCAAGCGATCAGCAGGCGATCTGGCGCGAGCTACGCGGCTTTCTAGCCAACGTCGGCATCGTGCTGGTGGATGGCCGCGATGTCACCAAGGCCGAACGGGCGTGGATCGAGGATCATTTCCTCCACAACATCTTCCCGCTATTGACGCCGCTTGCGATCGACCCGGCGCATCCCTTCCCATTTATCCCGAGCCTCGGCTTCACCATCGCGCTGCATTTGACGCGCACCTCCGACGGCAAGCCGATGAATGCGCTGATCCGCATGCCCGGCAAGATCGACCGCTTCATCCGCATTCCCGCGGGCAAGGATGGCGTGGTGCGATTGATTACGCTCGAGCAGGCGACCGCATTGTTCATCGGCCGGCTGTTTCCCGGCTACACCGTCAACGGCCAGGGCGCCTTTCGCATCATCCGCGATTCCGAGCTCGAAATCGAGGAAGAGGCGGAAGATCTGGTGCGGCTGTTTGAGACCGCGCTGAAGCGGCGCCGCCGCGGATCGGTGATCCGGCTCGAAATCGACGCCAAGATGCCGCAAGAGCTGTGCACCTTCGTGCAGCAGGCGCTTTCGACTTCGGATGACGAGGTTTTCCTGGTCGACGGCGTGCTTGCCATGAACGAGCTGTCGCAACTGACCCGGCTCGACCGACCCGATCTCGAATTCGTGCCTTACGTTCCACGCCACCCCGAGCGCGTGCGCGACCACGGCGGCGATATCTTCGCGGCAATCAGGCAGAAGGACCTGATCGTCCATCATCCGTACGAATCCTTTGACGTCGTCGTGCAATTCCTGCAGCAAGCAGCGCGTGACCCCGACGTCGTCGCCATCAAGCAGACGCTCTACCGTACCTCCAACAACTCGCCGATCGTGCGGGCGCTGGCGGAAGCGGCCGAAGCCGGAAAGTCGGTGACCGCGCTGATCGAGCTCAAGGCGCGCTTCGACGAGGAAGCCAACATCCGCTGGGCGCGCGACCTCGAACGCGCCGGCGTGCAGGTCGTGTACGGGTTTCTCGAACTGAAGACCCACGCCAAGCTGTCGATGGTGGTTCGCCGCGAGGGCGGCAATCTCACGACCTACGTCCACACCGGCACCGGCAACTATCATCCGGTGACCGCGCGCATCTACACCGACCTGTCCTACTTCACGTCCGATCCGACCATCGGACGGGACGCGGCGCGGGTGTTCAACTACATCACCGGTTATGCCGAGCCGAGCGACATCGAGAAGATGGCGGTGTCGCCGCTGACGCTGCGCAAGCGCATGATCGAACATATCCGCGGCGAAACCAACCACGCCCGCCACGGCAGGTCCGGTGCGATCTGGATGAAGATGAATTCGCTGGTCGACCCCGACATCATCGACGCGCTGTATGAGGCATCGCAAGCCGGCGTCTCGATCGAGCTGGTGGTGCGCGGAATCTGCTGCCTGCGGCCCGGCCTGCCCGGACTATCGGAAAATATCCGCGTCAAATCGGTGATCGGCCGCTTCCTCGAACACGGCCGAATCTACTGCTTCGGCATGGGACAGGGCCTGCCAAGCACCAAAGCAGCTGTGTATATCTCCTCTGCCGATATGATGCCGCGCAACCTCGACCGCCGCGTGGAGGTGCTCTGTCCGCTGCAGAATCCCACGGTACATCAGCAGGTTCTCGAACAAATCATGGTCGCCAACCTGAAGGACAATGAGCAGAGTTGGCAGTTGTTGCCGGATGGGTCGTCAACGCGTATGAAGGCCGCGAAAGGCGAAGAGCCTTTCAACCTGCACAATTATTTCATGACCAATCCGAGTCTCTCAGGCCGTGGAAAGTCGCTTAAGGAATCCTCGCCGCGCCGCCTCACGCGCCGTACCGAACGTCATCACCCCACCTAGGGGATTTTTTCGGTGAAGCGGCCGCGCAAGCACGCTTCCAGCGTCGCGGTCATCGACATCGGCTCGAACTCGGTTCGTCTCGTCGTCTATGAGCGGATGTCGCGAAGCCTGGTGTCGGTCTTCAACGAGAAGACACTGTGCGGTCTCGGCCGCGAGGTTCAAAGCACGGGCCTGTTGGCGCCGGATGCGGTCGCCAGGGCCTTGACCTCGCTCAGGCGGTTTCGCGCGCTGTGCAAGGTACAGAAGGTCGGCCGCGTCCATGCGATCGCCACCGCCGCGTGCCGTGACGCGACCAACGGTCCCGACTTCATCGCCAAAGCGGAGCGTATCTGCGGCGTAAAGATAGAAATTCTGTCCGGACCGCGCGAAGCGAAGCTATCGGCGCTCGGCGTTATCTCGGGCATTCACAAACCGGATGGCTTCGTCGGGGATCTCGGCGGCGGCTCGCTCGAGCTGATCGATGTGCGCGGCAACGGTGTCCGCAGCGGCGTCACGCTGCCGCTCGGCACCCTCGCCTTGCAGGACTTGTCGCATAAATCGCTCAAGCGCGCCGAGCGCATCGTCAAGAGCGAACTGTCCGATCTGACGCAGCTCAAGGGCGGCCGCGCCCGTTCGTTTTATGCCGTCGGAGGCACCTGGCGTGCGCTGGCGCGCATCCACATCATCCAGAGCGGCTATCCGCTTGGCGTGATGCATGGCTATTCGATACTGGCATCCGACGCGCTCGATTTCGCGCAGCGGCTGCGGCGTCTTGCGGCTGCCAACATGCTCGCCGATATCGAGGCCATCGCCGAGGCGCGGCGGCCGTTGCTGACTTATGCGGCGCTGGTGCTTGAATACGTTATCCGCGTCGCCCAGCCGAAGACCGTCGTGTTTTCGACCTTCGGCGTGCGCGAAGGCCTGCTCTACTCGATGCTGCCGGAGGCCGAGCGCGCGATGGACGGGTTCCTGTGCGGCGCGCAGACGCTGAACGAGCTATTGTCGCGATCCGCACGCCACGCCCAGGAATTGATTGGATGGACCGATCGGCTGGTCCGGGTGGTGGGATTGCGGGAAAGCGAGGAAGACCGCCGCCTGCGCCATGCCGCCTGCCTGTTATCGGATATCGGCTGGCGGGTGCATCCCGACCATCGCGGCGAACAGACGCTGAGCCTCATCACCAACGGAAATTTCGGCTCGATCAGCCATCAGGGCCGGGCCTTCGTCGGACTTTCGGTGTTCTTCCGCTATGCCGGCCTGAGCGAGGAGAATGAACCACCGGCGGTGATGCGCGACCTGCTGTCGCCAGCCCAACTCGAGCGCGCCCGCGTGCTCGGTGCAGCATTTCGCGTCGCGCATCTGATCTCGGCAGCGCGGCCAGGCGTGTTGCCGGCGACCCATTTTCGCAGCCAAGACCGCAAGCTGATGCTGATGTTCGAGCACAAAATGGTCGATCTGGTCGCCGATCGCGTCGGCAGCCGCTTCAGGCAGCTCGCGCGGCTGGTCGGCCGCGCGGGATCGATCGTGCGACGTTAAGGCAGATCGGCCTGCCGCGCCGCCTCGACCGCAGCCGGGGCCGCGTATTTGGCGGCGTTCAGCGAGCGCTTCCGCCAGATCGATCCCGCGACCAGCACCACGATCGCGCCCAGCACGGATGCAATCGATCCCATCAGATCGCCGTCGATGCTGAAATGCGAACTGCCGAACAGCGCCGATTGCACATCGACATTGAGCACCATCTGGCCATCGAGCAAATGCTTCAGCAAGGGCTCGATAGCCGGATCGCTTGCGATCACGTCGCCCGCGATCCAACCGAGCAGCATGGCGCCGAACCAGATCAGCAGCGGAAAGCGGTCGAGCACCAGCATGATCAGCGCGGCTCCCGCGATGATCATGGGAATGCTGATGGCAAGGCCGAGGATCAGAAGGGAAAGCTGCCCGTTGGCGGCAGCGGCCACCGCGATCACATTGTCGAGGCTCATCACGATGTCGGCGATCACGACGATGCGGATCGCATGCCACAGCGTAGTGCCGGCGGCAATTTCGTCGCCCTCGTCTTCCGGCACGAGAAGCTTGGCCGCGATGACCAGCAGCGCAATTCCACCCGTCAACTTCAGGTAGGGCAGCGACATCAACGTCACGACGATGCCGGTGAACGCGATCAAGAGCACCACGGCGATGCCGGCGCCGATCGCCATGCCCCACAGGCGATGCCGGCCGTGCAGGCCGCGGCAGGCCATCGCGATGACGAGCGCGTTGTCGCCGGACAGCAACACGTTGATCCAGATGATCTTGCCAACCGAAAGCCAGAACGTCGGCCTTTGAATGTCGGCGTGAAGCTGCGTGAAGAACGCGCCGACATTGGCGGGATCGGCGACCTGCAACAGCAAATTCACGGCTTGGCCCCCTGCCCCAGCGGCTCTCGTCAGCCGGTGTCAATCAGCCGACGATTTCGTTACCCGAGAAAAATTGCGCGATCTCGACCGCGGCGGTCTCGGGCGCATCCGACCCGTGCACCGAGTTTTCGCCGATCGACTTGGCGAAAAGTTTGCGGATCGTGCCATCAGCCGCCTTGGCGGGATCGGTGGCGCCCATGACGTCGCGGTGCTTGAGCACGGCGCCCTCGCCTTCGAGCACCTGGACCACGACCGGGCCGGAGGTCATGAAATCCACCAGCTCGCCGAAGAATGGACGCGCCTTGTGCACGGCGTAGAAGATCTCGGCCTGCTCGCGCGTCATGCGAATGCGCTTCTGGGCGACGATGCGCAGGCCCGCTTGCTCGATCACCGCGTTGATCGCGCCGGTGATATTGCGCGCCGTCGCGTCAGGCTTGATGATCGAGAAGGTGCGTTCAATCGCCATGATTTCGTCCTTGAATAGCGGGGTTTAAGAATTGCGGCGCTTATATCGGCGCCATCGGCGGACGGCAAGCGATCCGGACTCTCGCGGGCGCCACCGGCATTGAGGCTAACGCCCGGAATTACAGTAATTTCACGATTATGAACCCACCCTGCAATAGCCGTCGCGGTTGCATTCAGCTTGGCAGGCGTAGGCTGCTATCGACCGAACGCCTCTTACGTCGGAGGCGCCACCGGGCAGCAGATTCACCGATGGCGCGGGGCGTCCGCGCTTTCACCTTGAGGAGACAACCATGTTACGCAAACTTTCGCTTGTTGCAGTCGCCGCGGCGTCGCTGGGCGCGGCTGCGTTGGCACCGACCTCCGCCTCCGCCTGGGGCTATGGTTACCACGGCGGATGGCACCACGGCTTCTGGGGTCCGCGCGTCTTTGTCGGCGGTCCCGCCTACTACGGCGGTTACGGATATGGCGGCTGCTATGTGCGGCGGTTGGTCCCGACCCCCTGGGGACCCCGTTGGCGGCTGGTCAACCGCTGCTATTAAGTCTCGCGGTTCAACAAGCCCCGGTCCCATGCCGGGGCTTCGTTTTTGACAACCCCCGTGTCACGCATTTTTTACGATAGAGGCATGCAATGATCGCCTGACGGGAAACCATTTCTGCGGGTGTGACTTGGTTCGCCAGCAAGTCGCCTGGGAAATTGGAACGGAACCCGTCATGAACGGCCGAATCGTTGACAACCGCGAAGCGATCGACGGCAAGACCAGCCGATCGATCTGCGATGCCGTGGGCGAGCGGCTACAGCAGAGCCTGCGTCCGGAGCCGCTAGAGCCGTCCGCTCGGCTCCAGCGCCTGCTGGAGGAGTTGCGCAGGCGCGACAGCGGGAGCCGCCCGGCAGTGCCTAACTAGTTTGCATCACATCTCCAGCACGGTGGCCCGCGATTTTCGCGCATAAAGCGGTTGCGTTTGGCGGCCCGTGCGGTGACAACCGCGCATGCTTTCCATCAACGAAATATCGATCCGTCTTGCCGGACGCCTTCTGATTGATCATGGCACCGCCCAAATCATACCGGGCGCGCGGGTCGGTCTGGTTGGGCGTAACGGCACCGGCAAATCGACGCTATTCAAGGCGATCCGCGGCGAATTGCCGACCGAGAGCGGAACCATCACGATCCCGCCGCGCTGGCGCGTGGGCAGTCTCGCGCAGGAGGCACCCAACGGTCCGGAAAGCCTCATCGAGATAGTGTTGAAGGCCGACCTTGAACGCGACGCGCTGTTGCGCGAAGCCGACGTCGCGCACGAGCCACACCGGATCGCGGAAATCCAGACCCGGCTGGTCGACATCGACGCCCATTCCGCGCCGGCACGCGCCGCCGCAATCCTCAGCGGCCTCGGTTTTTCGGCCGACGATCAGGGGCGGCCCTGTTCGGAATTCTCCGGCGGATGGCGAATGCGCGTCGCGCTCGCCGCAACGCTGTTCGCGGCTCCCGACCTTCTGCTGCTGGATGAGCCGACCAACTATCTCGATCTCGAAGGAACGCTCTGGCTCGAGGACCACCTGGCCAATTATCCGCGCACCGTGATTGTCATCAGCCACGACCGTGATCTGCTGGACACCTCGGTAGACCAGATCCTGCATCTGGACCGCGGCAAGCTCACGCTTTACCGCGGCAGCTATTCTTCGTTCGAAGAACAGCGAGCCACGCGCGAAATGCTCGATGCCAAGCATGCCAAGCGGCAAGACGCGGAACGCAAGCGTTTGCAGGCCTTTGTCGATCGCTTCAAGGCCAAGGCCTCGAAGGCGCGCCAGGCCCAGTCGCGCGTGAAAATGCTGGAACGGATGAAGCCGGTCGCAGCGCTGGTGACGCAGGACGTGCGCGAGATCTCCTTCCCGGCGCCCGAGAAAATGTTGTCGCCGCCGATCATCGCGCTCGACAATGTGTCGGTCGGCTATGACCCCAAAAGCCCGGTCTTGAACCGCGTCACCCTGCGGATCGACAATGACGACCGGATCGCGCTGCTGGGGGCCAACGGCAACGGCAAATCGACGCTCGTCAAGCTGCTCGCCAACCGTCTGCAGCCGTTCGCGGGGGCGGTCACGCGCGCGGACAAGCTGTCCATCGCCTATTTTGCGCAGCATCAGCTCGACGAGCTGAATGAAGAAGGCTCGCCCTACGATCACATCCGCAAGCTGATGCCGGATATGCCCGAGGCCAAGGTGCGCGGTCGCGCCGGTGCGATCGGATTTTCAGGCAAGGCGGCCGATACATCCGTCAAAAGCCTGTCGGGTGGCGAAAAAGCACGGCTGCTGTTGGGCCTTGCGACCTTCTTCGGTCCCAATATGATCATCCTCGACGAGCCGACCAATCACCTGGACATCGACAGCCGCGCCGCGCTTGCGGAGGCGATCAACGAATTTCCGGGCGCGGTCATCATGGTCTCGCACGACCGCTATCTGATCGAGGCCTGTGCCGAACGGCTGTGGGTGGTCGCCGATCACGCGGTCACCGCTTACGACGGCGATCTCGACGATTACGGGCGCATGGTGCTGTCGGCGCGCGGCATGCGCGCGAGTTCGCGCGAGCGCACCGGCAACGAGCGCGAAAAACCTCAGCGCGGCAAAGCCGAAAAGCGCAACCCGTTGAAACAGAAGATTTCGGAAGCCGAGGCCGAGATCGAACGCATCAACGGCATTATCTCGAAAATCGATGCCGCGCTCGCTTTGCCCGATCTATTTACCCGCGATCCGAAGCAGGCCGCACAACTTGCCAAAGCGCGCGCCGCTGCAGAGGAGGCGCTGCGGCGGGCCGAAGAAGCATGGCTGGAGGCAAGCAGCCAATATGAGGTGACGACGAGCTGAGCCGGTTCATGCCCGCTCGCGTGGTGCAGGGCTAACGCATGATCCGGAAAAGTGGACACCGGTTTTCCGAAAAGATCATGCTCAATCAAAAACCTAAAGCGCGATGACGGTCTAACTTAATCTCATCGCGCTTTAGGTCGCCGCCGGCTTCTTCTTCGCTTTTGGCTTTGCAACCTTCGGCTGCGCCACGGGCTCGGCGCCGCGCTCGACCGAAGTCAGGCGCCCGGCGGTGAAGGTGTAGATACCAGCGCGCGGTCCACGCGACCAGTTGACGACGACAACGCGGTCACCGCGCGCGTTATTGGAGATATTGACGTTGTCGGGTGCGCCGATGCCGCGTACGACGTCGCATTCGGTGTGACCCAGCGCCACCGTCCCGCTCTGAACAGGTGGCGCGCCGGCGGCCCCGTCGCTCAGGGCATTGGCATCGGCGGGCGCCATCCCCGGACAACCGCCATCGGCGCTGACGAGGTCTTCGGCGGTGACGGCCTTGTCCGGCGTCAGCGGCGGCGTTTCAATCGACACGTTCTTGATAAACAGCCGGCCGGGGCGAGAGAACCATTCCGCGTCTTTCGACAACAGGTCCGACTGAAACAAATTGGACGCGCCGCCGCAGCCCGTGACAAGCGGGGCCAGCACCAGCAGCGCCAACAGCTGCTTCCAATGGGCTTCTTTATCGCTCACAAATTGAGTTCCGACCCCAAGACCGCGCTATAAACGTTTGTCCCAACACCACTTTGCGGCACGACCGTGGCTTACGGCCAACGTCATCGACGAAAACCACAGATTATCATTAATTGCCTCACAGCGCTAATCCCGCCGCTGCCAGCGGCCCTGCTCGTCGGCCTGCCAATAGGTCACTTCGAAACCGCGCGATTTGCACTCGGTCCAGGCGCCGCGGGCGGCAGCCAGCGCGTCGTCGTCGTCGCCGTTGAAAACCAGCACCATGCGTTCGTAGGAGCCGCAATCGGCCGGCAACGCTGCATTGTCGATCAGAAACCGGACATTGGCGCCGTTCGGATTGCCCTCTTCGACCACGAGCACCACGGGCTGCTCCTGCGCGTCGCCGGCACGCCAGGTCGCATGCGGCAAGAATGAATCGTCGCGATAGGTCCACAAATGTGCGTCGAGGGCCTCAGTGCGCTCCTGCGAGGTCGATTGCACGACAACGCGCCAGCCGCGCTCCAGCGATTTCTCAAGCATTGGCGGCAACACATTCTCGAGCGACATGTTTTGCAGGTGGTAGAACAGGACTTCCGTCATCTTTCGTAGTATTCCGCAACCAGTCGCTCGAGCAGGCGAACCCCGTAACCGGATCCCCAGCTCTGGTTGATCTCGGTCTTCGGCGCACCCATCGCCGTTCCCGCGATATCAAGATGCGCCCACGGCGTGTTGTCAACGAAGCGTTGCAGAAACTGCGCCGCCGTAATCGAGCCGCCGTTGCGCGTGCCGGTGTTCTTCATGTCGGCAAACTGCGAATCGATCAGCTTGTCATATTCGGGACCGAGCGGCATGCGCCACACACGCTCGCCGGTTTCAAGCCCGACCTTGATCAGCCGTTCGGCCAGTTCGTCGTTGTTGGAGAACAAACCGGCATATTCGGTGCCGAGCGCCACCATGATCGCACCGGTCAACGTCGCAAGATCGACCATGAATTTTGGCTTGAACTTCTTCGTCACATACCAGAGCACGTCCGCCAGCACCAGGCGGCCTTCGGCGTCGGTGTTGATGATCTCGATGGTCTGGCCCGACATCGAGGTCACGATGTCGCCCGGGCGCTGCGCATTGCCGTCCGGCATGTTCTCGACAAGTCCGATGGCGCCGACCGCATTGACCTTCGCCTTCCGCGCAGCCAGTGCGTGCATCAGACCGACGACGCAAGCCGCACCGCCCATATCGCCCTTCATGTCCTCCATGTTGGCGGCACCCTTGATGGAAATGCCACCGGTATCGAAGCAGACGCCCTTGCCGATGAAGGCGACAGGCTGATCGCCGCGCTTGCCGCCGTTCCACCGCAAGATCACGGTGCGGCCGGGCCGGGTCGAGCCTTGCGCCACGCCAAGCAGCGCACCCATTCCAAGCTTCGTCATCGCCTTGACGTCAAGGACCTCGACAACGACGCCGAGCTTGCTCAACTGGGCCGCGCGGCGCGCGAACTCGACCGGGAAAAGCACGTTCGGCGGCTCGTTGACGAATTCGCGCGCCATAATGACGCCGTCGACGGTATGGGCGTTCGGCGCAAACGCCTTTCGCGCCGCGGTCGAATCATCAACCGCGATCGCAACGTCGGCACGCAGCGCGCCTTCCTCGCCGTCTTTCTTCCTCGTCTTGTAACGATCGAATTTATAGGCACGAAGCCGCACGCCGACCGCGATCGCGGCCGCGGATTCCGGCTTCATGGCACCGTCAGGCAATTCGGCGATAACGGTCAGCGTATCGTTGCCCGGACGCAGCTTGCCGGCGGCTGTGCCGCCGAATTTGAGGAAATCCTTCTCTTTGAGATCGGAGAGTTTGCCGACACCGATTACAATCAAGCTCTGAATCTTGATTCCTTCCGGCGCCAGGATTTCGAGCGTCGAGCCGCTCTTTCCCTTGAATTGACTGGTTGCGGCCGCCCGTTTGACGAGATTGTCCGTAGCCCCCAACGCCTTGCGGGTGGTGGGGCCGAACTTGAGCGCATCGTCGCAGAACACGACCAGAATGCCGCGGGGCGCGGTAGAAAACGGGACGAAGCCGACCTTGACGGCGTCGGACATAGGTAATTCCTCCAAAAATCAGGGCTTTAGCCCGCTACCAATCGCCGCGGCATGGCTCCAACAGTCACTATGACCCGGCAGCCGCCGCGCTGCCAAGCGCCGGCGTGGCAGGACCGCCACAACGCGCGAATTATTAACTGTATGTTGACGGCGCCATGGCGCAGCCATTTTGTTGACGGATCAAAGGGATGGTAGTGAGTAACTGAGCCGCTGGCCGATGATGGCGCGACCAAGGGGGATCCCGCGTCAGGGATTGGTCGCGGAGCCGGCGTTCAGTTGCGAGGTGGGGATCGTGCGGTAGGCGATGGGGTCGATCGACAGGTACATTTTCCGCACGACGCTCGCGTCGTTTGCGCTGGTCTTGGTCAGCCTCACCGGCGTGATCTGGATTACGCAGGCGTTGCGCGGCATCGACCTGATGACGAGCCAGGGTCAGACCATTCTCACCTTCCTCGGCGTTACGAGCCTCGTCATTCCGGCGCTGGTATTGATCATCTCGCCGATCGCGCTGATGATTGCGGTGTCGCACACCCTCAACAAGCTTGCGACCGACTCGGAAATCATCGTGATGAACGCGGCGGGCTTCTCCCCGTTTCGCCTGTTTCGCCCGTTCTTGTACGCGACCTGCGTGGTGGCGCTATTGGTTGCTTTTATCGCCGCCTATCTGGCTCCGGACGGCATGCGGCGGCTGAAGCAATGGGACGCCGACATCACCGCCGACGTGCTCGCCAACATTTTGCAACCCGGCCGCTTCGCGCAGCTCGATCAAAACCTGACGATTCGGATTCGCGAGCGGCAGCCCGGTGGCCTGCTTTCCGGAATCTTCATCGACGATCGCCGCGATCCGAACGAACGCGTCAGCATCATCGCCGATCATGGCACGGTGGTGAAGAACGAGGGCGGCTCGTTTCTGATTCTGGAAGACGGCAATCTCGAGCGCTTCGAAGTCGGCAAACGCGATCCGGCGCTGGTCGCATTCGGCCGTTATGCGTTCGACATGTCGAAATTCTCCAATCAAGGCCACGACGTCGCGCTGGGTATCCGTGAGCGTTATCTTTGGGAACTGCTTTCGCCGGCCGTGGACGATCCGGGCTACAAGGATGGACCCGGGCAGTTTCGCGCCGAGCTGCATGACCGCTTCATGGCGCCGATCTATCCGTTCGCCTTTGCCGCGCTCACCTTCGCGTTTCTCGGCGCGCCGCGCACCACGCGCCAGAGCCGTAACTTCTCGATCGGCAGCTCCATCCTGGCCGTGTTCACGCTGCGCATGGCCGGCTTCGCCTGCTCGGTCATGGCGGTCAAGTCGCCGCTGGCTCCGCTCGTCCAGTACCTGATGCTGTTGGGAGCGATCGGCGCCGGACTGTGGCTCATCATCGGCGGCATCGTGGTGGAACCGCCGCCCGCGCTGATGGAGGCCATCAACAAATCCAATGCGCATCTCATGCGGCTGTTTGGACGGCTGGCCCCGGCATGAGCATGATGACCAACACGCTCGGACGCTATTTCGCCGGCCGCTTCGTGGTCTCGGCGCTCGGCGTGTTCGCCAGCATCTTCGTTCTGCTGGTGCTGGTCGACTACATCGAGATGGTCAGGAAGACCTCGGGGCTGGTTTCGGCTTCCCCGATCGCGGTCGCGGAGACCTCGCTGTACCGCGTGCCGCAGTTGCTCGAAAAGATGATGCCGTTCTGCATTCTGATCGGGGCGATGACCTGCTATCTCGCGCTTTCGCGCCGGTTGGAGCTTGTGGTCGCGCGCGCTGCCGGCGTTTCCGCCTGGCAGTTCATCGCGCCGGCGCTGGCAAGCGCCATCCTGCTCGGGATCGTGGCGACGATCGCCTATAATCCGATGTCGGCGAATCTGCGTGAAGTGTCCAAACGGATGGAGGCCGAACTGTTCGGCTCCGCTCCCGGCGGCGGCGTGCAGGATGCGTCAGGTTTTTGGATCAACCAGATCAACAGCGACGGCCAGGTCATCATCAACGCCGCGCGTAGCGAAAAGCAGGGTGTGCGCCTGACCGGACTGACGCTGTTCCGATTCGATACAGACTATCAGTTCAAGGAACGGATCGAGGCGCGAGAGGCGACGCTCCAGGAGGGCCAATGGCTGTTCAAGTCGGTCCGCCGCTTTTCGCTCGATGCGCCGCCGCTGGAGCAGGATAGCTTCGCGCTTCCGACGACCCTGACGCCGGCCCAGGTTCGCAACAGTTTTTCCACACCGGAAACTGTGTCCTTTTGGCAACTTCCAACTTACATCCGCTCATCCGAAAGCTCCGGATTTGCGACCGCCGGTTATCGGCTGCAGTACCACAAGCTCCTCGCACAGCCATTTTTGCTGGCTGCGATGGTCATGCTGGCGGCATCCGTGAGCCTGCGGTTCTTCCGATTCGGCGGCGTGCAGAAGATGGTTTTAAGTGGCGTGGGCGCAGGCTTTCTGCTCTACGTGCTGTCGAAAGTTACTGAGGATTTGAGCAAGGCCGAGTTGATGCATCCGATCGCTGCGGCGTGGCTGCCCGTGCTTGTGGGCGGCTTCACCG
>Ga0209473_1001286_pt1 | contig 14081 bp, 14 predicted proteins | sample GraSoiAngelo_133_FD_185890 | JGI IMG/M metagenome (GOLD analysis project Ga0209473, IMG submission 185890) | Grasslands soil microbial communities from the Angelo Coastal Reserve, California, USA - 14_0929_05_20cm (SPAdes) (version 2) | ecosystem: Environmental > Terrestrial > Soil > Grasslands ...
ATGCCGGCATCTCTTGTCCAAAAGCGCGTTCCTGGCCGGGTTTGGAATAGCTACTTCAAATTCTGCGTGGAAAGAAATCCGTGGGACAAAGTTTTGTCGCATTACCACATGCATGCCGCCCGGGAAGGCGGATCGCTCTCGCTCGACGAGTATCTCGCACGCGGTAGGTTTCCCATTAACCATTTTCGCTACACCGATCGCTCCGGTGCGAAAATTATCGTGGATCGAGTTCTCCGCTATGAAAACCTCCTTGCGGAGCTTGGCGAAGTGTTTTCGCAATTAGACATCCCGTTCGATGGCACGCTTGGGATTAAAGCGAAGTCGGAATACCGGAGCGACCGCACACCGTACCAGTTGGTATTTAATGACGAGCAACGAAAGATCGTAGAAAAAGCTTTTGCGAGAGAAATTGAATTGCACGGATATCGCTTTGAGGCCTAGGTGTTGTCTGGGCTCAATTTAGATCGCGCTCGCCCCGATGCAGACTTGATTTCGGCGCGACTTTTTACTTGGATGCCAGCGTGCCTGCTGATGATCAGGTGACGTCACTGACTGGGGTCGGTGGAAGCGGCCCGGTCGCCTTTGCTACAACTCATTGGAGCGTGGTCCTAACCGCACAAGGCGAATCACCAGCGGCCCAGGAAGCGCTGGAGAAGCTTTGCCGCACTTATTGGCGACCGATTTATAGCTTCGTGCGGCGAAAGGGTATTCGGCCAGAGGAGGCGGAGGATCTCACCCAGGGTTTTTTTGCGCTGTTATTGGAGCGGAAAGATCTGAGTACTGTCCGTAAGGAAAAGGGGCGGCTTCGTTCTTACCTGCTTACATCGGTGAAACATTTTCTGGCCGACGAATGGCGTCATGCGATGGCGGTCAAGCGAGGCAAGGGACAGTGGCTGATTCCGTTGGAGGAGATTCGTGAGCGGGAGCGCATCGATGTTGAACGGAGCGACAGGCTGACGTCCGACCAAATTTACGAACGTCGTTGGGCGTTTACGGTTCTCGAGCAAGTGATGGCGCGGCTGCGGGACGAATATCGCAGCGCGGGCAATTTAGGGTTCTTTGATCAGATGAAGAAAATGCTCATGGACGAACCGGGCCGGCCTTCGCAAGCCGAGATCGCCACTGAATTCGAGATGACAGAGAACGCGGTCAAGCAAGCCTTTTACCGATTTCGTCAGCGTTACCAAATCTTATTGCGGGAAGAGGTCTCCCATACAGTTGCGATGTCCAGCGACATTGAAGATGAGTTGCGCCATCTAATTGCTGTGGTCCAGGCGTAACCTCTGATAAAATTTTACGCAGTAAAAAGTGCGAGAGTGGGAGCGACTCTCCGATAAATGACTAGCGTACTCAGATTTTGCCCGAAGTGCGGCGCGGAAATCCCAGCCGACGCGCCAGAAGGAGGCTGCCCAGGTTGCCTTCTCGCGACTGGCCTTGGGCTACTCCCGGACGCACCTGTTGCCGCCGGCGATAACGGCGGCTCGGCTGAAAACGTTGAAGCGAACGCGGCGGTCGCTGCTTCCCATAGTAAAAAAGCAGCGCGCGCCGCCGAGATGCTGGGAGAGTTGGGCGATTACGAATTGCTCGAAGAGGTTGGTCGCGGCGGTCAGGGCGTGGTGTTCCGAGCGCGGCAAAAAAGTCTCAACCGCACAGTCGCCTTAAAAGTTATTAGCCTTGGTCAGTGGGCAAGCAAAGCCCACTTGAAGCGCTTTCGCCGGGAAGCCGAAGCCGCCGCCAGTCTCGATCATCCATGCATCGTCCCCATCTACGAAGTGGGCGAGCGCGATGGCTCCTGCTATTTCAGCATGAAGTTTGTCGAGGGCGGTCAGCTTGACGAGGTAGTCAGGCGCAAGCTGATGTCGATCCGGCAGGCGGCGGAACTAATTGCCAAAATCGCGCGCACAGTTCATTACGCGCACGAACATGGGATCCTTCATGGTGACGTCAAACCGGGAAACATCCTGCTCGATGCAAAAGGCGAACCGCATCTCACTGATTTCGGGCTGGCGCGCTTACTCGAAACGGAAAGCACTGTTACGCGCACAATGGAAATTCTGGGCACGCCGAGTTACATGGCGCCGGAACAAGCGGTGGGAAACAACGCGGCCGTCAGCGGCGCCACAGATGTCTATGGACTTGGCGCAGTGCTTTACCAATTGCTGACAGGTCATCCGCCTTTTGCTGGCGGAACAACCTTCGAGACTATCAAGTTACTCCTGGATACCGAGCCGCGGCAACCGCGCCTCTTAAATCCGAAAATAGGTCGCGATCTCTCAACAATCTGCCTCAAGTGCCTCGAGAAAAATCCAAAGCGTCGTTACTCCTCCGCTTTCGCGCTTGCCGAAGACCTCGACCGCTGGCTAAAGCACGAACCGATTCTGGCCCGGCGCACTGGAATCTTCGCCCGTGGCAAAAAGTGGGTGCGACGCAATCCAACCGGCACACTCTTAGCGGCGTCTCTCGTTGCTTTAGCAACAGCCGCTGGCTGGATTTTTTGGAAAAGTGAATTCATCCGGCATCCGCTGACAAACGGCATTGCCGTGCTGCCATTTGAAAATCTAAGCGATGAAAAAGAGCACGCGTTCTTTGCCGACGGCGTCCAGGACGACATTTTGATCAAACTGGCGAAAATCGCCGACCTCAAGGTGATCAGCCGCACCAGCGTCATGCAATATCGCGGTAAACATGATGTGCGCCAGATCGCCAATGCGCTGCGTGTCTCCCACGTGCTGGAGGGTACGGTGCGGCGTTCTGGCGGGAAATTGCACGTAAATGCGCAGTTGGTGGACGCTCGCACCGACGCGGGCGTCTGGGCGGAGGAATACGACCGGGATTTGAATGACGTGTTCGCCATTGAAACGGAAGTGGCGCAATCCATCGCAAATCGGCTTAGAGCCAAGGTTTCAGCTCGCGAAAGGCTAGCCATGCAAGAGCGACCGACCCAAGACCTTGTTGCCTACGACCTTTATGTCCACGCTGCGTCTTTGATCGACGAGGCCACCTATGCGCCAGAGCAAGAGCGATGGAAGGATTATTTCCAAGCCGTGGAGTTACTCGACCAGGCGATCGCCCGGGACCCAGCTTTTCTTCTCGCATATTGCAGGCTGGCTGAGGCACACGATGAGCTCTATTTCCAAAACGGCGATCACACGCCCAGCCGTCTGGAGTTGGCGAATGCTGCAATAAATTCCGCTTTTCGACTGAAACCAGATTCGGCTGACGCACACCTTGCCCTGGCTAGGCATCTTTACCATGGCTACTTCGATTACGACCACGCCCGTGACGAGCTCGCCATCGCCGCCCGCACCCTGCCCAACGACGCGCGAATTTTTGAATGGACTGGATACATCGACCGCCGGCAAAACCGTTGGCATGAAGCGGTGCGCAACTTCGAGCGTGCAATCGAGCTGGATCCGCGAAACGTCAAGATTCTCACTGGTGCCGCGGTGACTTATTTGGTTATGCGCGAGTATAACCAAGCCAGAGAGACTATTGATCGCCTCATTACCCTCGAACCAAACAATATTCATGCACGGATACTTCGTGCTCGGATCGACTTCGATGAGCGAGCCGACACGCGACCGCTGCACGCTGTTATCGAAAAGATTCTCAGGGATGACCCCGCATCGGCGGGAAATCTGGTGGGCTCGTGCTTTTATCTCGCTTTGTATGAGTACGACTTCGCTTCGGCCGATCGCGCTCTGACGCCACTTACTGAGAATAAGTATACGACTTTTCGAGTAAGAGCTGATGAGATTTACTTTAGCCGAGCTTACGCGGAAGGTTTGCTTGCTCGCATCAAAGGAGACGCCGCCGCGGCGCGCGCCGCCTTTACCGCTGCGCGTGCACAGCAGGAGGAAGCGGTCCGCGCACGGCCTGATGACGGCCAGACTTTTTGCCTCTTGGGACTGATTGATGCTGGGCTCGGGCGAAAGGAAGAGGCGCTGCGCGAGGGTCGGCGGGCGCTCGAGCTTATCCCTGTTGCAAAAGATACCAACGCTGGCCCACAGGTCCTTTATTTCTTTGCCGTGATCTGTGCCTGGACTGGCGAGCGCGACCTGGCTATTGAGCAACTCGAAACCCTTGCGAAAATGCCCCTGGGCGTATCCTATGGCGACCTCCGTCTCGATCCCCATTGGGACCCGCTGCGCGGCGATCCGCGCTTCGACAAAATCGTCGCCTCACTCGCGCCGAAAGAAACAGTTTCCAAGTAGCGCTGTGCCGCAGCCGCGGCCGCTCTGTCGACGCTAGACTCAGCTTACCCTGAGCTTGCCGAATGGGAGCCGACGAATCGGATCAACCGTTATTCGTTAAGAAAGATTGAATCGCTACATCAGTTCCGCTTCAACGCTTTAACGGTTCAACGCTTTAACGCGGCGAAGGCAACTTTCCGCGTAACCTCGCGCCGAATTTTACGCACTACCTCTGTGAACGGCCAGAAATGACAACTCAAAAACGAGAAATCAAAGAAGGCCAAAACAACAAAAGGAAATTAGTTTATGAAAAATTCAAATATCGTTAAAGTTGCGGCGCTTACGCTCGGGACGCTAGTCGCGCTGCTTTCATTCTCAGGGCAGGCGCTGGGCCAAGTGCCCAGCGACCCTTTCGTCATTCTGCTGAAGGGGATCTATGAACCAGTGGTACATGGCCCCAATCTTGGCCTGTCCCAGGTGAACCTGAGTGATGGTTCGTACAGCACAACAAACATCTACCGCGTCAGCGGGCTTCCGGGTGGCGGGGGCAACCCGGTCGGAAACTTCTACGCGCGGTTCGATTTCAGTCTCCCCCCTTTGTGTGCCTACCAACTCCCGGGGGGCGCGATGACGATGGAGTTCACGGGCGGCGGTTTTGATGCCCCTATCCCCGATGGGGAAGGTGGAGTGTACCTGCCTGGAACCTTCGAACTAACGATCCTGGAGGGGACTGGGATTTATCAGTCTTTTGCAGGTGGTCATAACCACATGGTGGATCTACTGCATCTGTTAGCTGACGGCAGGGCGGATGAATACTGCTTCTGCAATATCAGCCGTCCATAGTAGCCTGCCGCAGAAGCTCGGCGCGAAGCTGGACGGTGCCGGACAGATCAAAGTGGATTCGTGCATACGCACAACGCTAAAGATCCATTTACTCCGGTTCTTATCCGTGCCATCCGCGTCATCCGCGGTTGTTCCCCCATTTTCCGCGTAACCTTTCGCCGAATTTTACGCACTACATCAGTGAACGGCCAGAAAGGACTTCTCAAAACGAGAAATCAGAGAAGGCCAAAACAACAAAAGGAAATTAGTTTATGAAAATTCAAGATATCGTTAAAGTTGCGGTGCTTACGCTCGTGGCAGCAGCACTGATGCCCATCCGTGCTAATGCCAACCCAGGTGATATATACGTATCTTATAATGGCCACGCACATATTCGTGGCACAATCTACGATTACGCTCCCAATGGGACGGGGAGAGTTTTTGCCTCCAGACTAAATGGCCCCCGGGGGATGACGTTTGACGGTGCGGGCAATCTTTTTGCGTCGATTGGTTATGCCGGCACAGTCGTCAAATTTGCACCGGAGGGCACGCAAAGTCCCGTCGCTAGTGGGCTGGGTTTTCCTGAGGGGTTAGGCTTCGACAGCAACGGCAATCTCTATGTAGCGGATTCTGGCGGCACGCTCAACAAAATCGCACCGGATGGCACCGTCAGCATGGTCTTCTCCATCACCGGCGCATTCTTCGGCGGCGTCGCTGTCGATGGCGTAAACAATGTTTATGTGGCCGACGCTGCTGCGGGGGTGGTCTACAAATTTACTGGAACACTGAGCACCTTCGCCTCAGTCCCTGCCGCTTTCGGGCTGGCTTTTGACAGCGCGGGGAATCTCTTTGTGTCTACTCAATGCGAAGCTTTCCCCGCCGGGAACTGTACCGATCCGACGATTGGGGGCAGGATTGTAAAAATTACTCCCAGTGGGATACAGACCACTTTTGCTTCCGGATTAGGCGACGGTGACCTTCGCGGTTTAGCTTTCGACGCGCTCGGCAACCTCTTTGTCGCAGACCTTGGCTTAGCCGCCGGCCATGACCCAAGTCGGGCCATGGTTTTAAAAATTACTCCCACTGGGTTGGTCAGCGTTTTCGCCAGCGGGGTTAGTAATGCGGAATTCGTCACCGTCCAGCCATAACCGGATTTACCTGAACAGCATTTGAAGGAGGAAAATCCTGCCGGGCTCGTCGGCCATAGCCAGCCGCTACAGTTATTCGCCCATAATTGTAACAAATATTTTCCGCCGATGCGGGGCTCGCCGGTGTTCAAAGAGGAAAATGCCTTGCCACGTTCCAAGCTGCATTTTTCCATCGACAACCGGAACTGTCTCGCTGGTGCGCGTCAAGACCATGCGGATGTGCGATGGCATATCATCGCTGCCCTCGGAACCATGCCTGAAGTAATCGGCGTCCTCAGGCACTAGTCGATTGAAGAATTCTTCCAAGTCGTCTCGCGCAGTTGGATCGGCATTCTCCATGATGACGATGCTACAACTGGTGTGTTGAACAAAAACCGTCACTGTTCCATTTCGGACGCCGCTCCTGTCGATCTTCGACTGCACATCATCGGTGATTTCGTACAGTCCTTTGCCGTTTGTGCGAAGTTCGAGCTGATCGTGATGGACACGCATCCGAGTGCAGATTAGTGAAGCCAGTTGTGCGAGCAATGGGTAACCGCGCCAAATCAGTGCAATGAAAATTCATGTGCAGTTTTACGCGCAATTACGCGATCTGATTGGAATCCGTGAGTTGGATGTCGATCTTTCGAAAGGGGCCACTGTGCGCGACCTGCTCGACCAAATCTATGCGAAACAACCTGCGCTTCGCTGCCATGACAAGAGCATTTTGATTGGCGCAGGCGTTGAATTTGTCGATCGCAATCACAAATTGAAACCGGGCGACGAGATTTCCATCATGCCGCCAGTGCAAGGCGGATGAATTAAGGCAGAAGTAAGAAGTAAAAAGGAAGAAGTAAGAGGCTCAACGGTCAGGTAATCAGTCGCGAAAGTTCTTGAAATTAGTCGCCACGCCGAAGTCGCGACTGCGCACGAATTGGATCACAGCCTGTAGCTCGTCTCTGTTTTTTCCGGCGACCCGAATTTGCCGGTCCTGCAATTGGCTTTGCACCTTGAAGCCTTGTGACTTGATCGCCTGAATGATCTCCTTCGCTTTATTTCCTTCCAGGCCCTGCCGAATTTTCAATTCCTGTCGGGCGTGACCGACGGATGAAATGGCGGGCTCGTCCTGTTCGATGTTGCGTAGATCGACGCCGCGCTTGGAAAGTTTGCCGATAAGAATTTCCCGTAACCCACGCAGATGAGGGCCGTCGTCGGCGGTGAGGGTAATTTTGTCTTTTTCGGCAAGAATTTCGGCGGCTATCCCCTTGAAGTCGAAACGTGTGGCCAGCTCTTTGCGCGCCTGATTAATCGCATTGTCGAGCTCCTGCTTGTCAACTTCTGATACGATGTCGAAGGAAGGCATTTTCGGATTGCGGATTTTAGATTGCGGATTGTGGATTGATCAAATCCCAAATCATTTGCGCGTTACGGATTCGCTTCCACGATTTTTATGTTGCCCTCGTTCATGCGCATTGTAACTGCGGCTTCGCCTCCGCCTTCGATTAACGTGTCGATCTTTGTGATCTCTTTGGTCACGCGCTCGGTTGAGTCGCGGAAATCACTTTCAATTTTTCCGTGCCCCGTTTCCGCAACCAGATGATAAGCAATATCAGCTGGAAAAAAGGCCCAGATATTTCCGTGCGTAACATTTGCTTCGATTGAAAATTCCCCCGGCTCCCACCAGTCGTAAACAAGGGTGAGCGTGCCGCGATCCAGCGTGAGCGCGACATTGCTAAAGCAGTTGTGAGCAAACATCCGCCCGCTCCCCAAGCACGCGTGCACGCTCTGGCCGCGCAACCCATCCACAAAAACTTCACCAGCGCCTAATTCCAGGCGCGCCAGGTTGGCGGTTGCCGGGATAACGATGGTGTAATCAACCGTGCCGGAGCGATCGAACAGCGCCCATTTCGGTTTGGGAGGGAATTTGGTGTTGATTGAAATCGAGCCTGGCTGGATCGAGACATTAACCGCGATCTGTTTCAGTCGCTCGCGAGTGTATGCTCGCTTGATGGCTTGAACCCGCATCTCATTTGTGTTCGAACCGCAAACGAAGACCGCGCCGTCGCCATTGGCGACTGTGATGTGCGCAGTTGGTTCGATCGTATAAGTTTGCTCGAACGTTTCCTCCAGAGTGCGATGCGCCGCAGACCCGCAGCCCGCAAGTGCCGACAATAATGCACCTAATAGGAGTCGAACGCGGGGACACCGCAGGCTCTGAAGACGCCTGGAGAAGGTGTTTGGCGCCTGGTCACTGATCATACCTATGCGTTTCGCTTCAAATTCTTCACGTTTGATCCTCAGAACATCTTCACGGGCTGGACAATCATTGCGGGGACAACAACCGTGGATTCGACAAGAAACGCCAATGCGGGATCCGCAACCGTCAAAGTCTATAACCCAAACGGCATCTTACTTGCAACTGTATGTGCTGAGACTGCTGGCACGAGATTCGAGCTCTAATCGATTACGGGGTTTGGCGTGTGACATCCGCGCCAAACCCCATCATGTTTTGGAGATTGCCGGAAAATCCTACGGCGCGCTGTTACTCACAATTTGAGTTTGTCGTCGGTGGATTCCTGCCAGCGGTGAATTTCGCCCGCGCAACGTGAAATCACCGAAGCATATTGTCTGTCTGAGTACAGATTGCGAGTTTCCAGCGGATCATCGTGTAAATTGTACAATTCGTTTAAATCTTTGTCCCGAACACAGAACTTCCAACCGTCAGCGGAAACTACAGCTCGAGTTGATTCGTCAACGGCGCGCTCGATCGTGCGCCGCGGTGCCAGTGACGTTCCTTTTTTTATCTTCGTTCGGTTAGGGGCCCACTCGATGAATACACTTTCCGGCGGCAGGGCTTCTTCGTGGGTAAGCGGCAGCAGGCTCTTGCCCGCGCACTGTGCGTGCTTTGGCTGGCCAAGAAGATCGAGCAACGTCGGTACGAAGTCGATGTGACTCACCGATTGCGGAACGATTTTGCCGCGTTTCTGACTGGGAAGCCGGACCAGGAGCGGAACCCGCGCAGCTTCTTCGAACATTACTTCTTTGCCGAACAGATGATGCGCGCCCAAGCTGTCGCCATGGTCGCTGGTGTGCACGACGATTGTGTCGTCGCTTAAGCCGCATCGTTCCAGGCAGCCCAAGATGGCGCCGATACTTTTGTCAACCAGCGTGATCAGGCCCAAATACCGCTGTTTGATGCTCCGATATTCCTCGGGAGTGATCCCAAAGAATAACTGAGTGGGCAAGCGCTCCCGGTCCAGGGCCGCTTCGGCCTGCTGCCATTCCCGCATCAGTCGATAGCGAAGAGGAATATTTTCGCTTTCGGGAAGGGTAGCAGTTGAATCGAGATCTATTTCTTCGAGCGGATGTTCATTGTTAAGCGGACCGTTGTAGGGCGAGTGCGGTTCCACGAACGCAACAACCAGAATGAAAGGATCGCACCGATGTTTTTCGATGAATTCGCACGCGTGCTTTTCTAGAAATTTGGGTCTCGAGAGCTCGAGTGGAAGTTTGCTAATGGCCATCTCCGAGAATTGCCCATTTTGTTTGTCAGGCGCGATTCCGTTTGAGATGAGAAAATTGGTATAGTTACCGCGGGGCTCGGTGGAAATCCATTCCTGAAATCCCCGCCCGACCGGGCCTTCTTCGCCAAGATGCCACTTCCCCATATATGCGATGTGATAATCCTTGTTCTCCATCAGCTCTGGAAAAGTGCGAAATCTCCGATCGAGTGGAACGCTGTTCCTGTTACAGCCGTTGGTGTGGGGCCAAGTCCCGGTCATGAGCGACGAGCGGGAGGGAGAGCAGACAGGATGAGTCACGTAGGCTCGCTCGAAAACCACCGACTCGGAAGCAAGCTTGTTTAAATTCGGCGCGTAAACTTTTTTGCCCCCGTAACATGCAAGGGTGTCGGCCCTTTGTTGGTCAGGCAAAAAGATGATCAAGTTCGGTTTGCGCGCGGCCATGAATTGAGAGGTCTTGAACTAAATCAGCCCTCGCGAATCTCTGCAATCGCGTAGCTGTGTTCGCCTCTCCCTTCCCAAGGGAGAGGGTAGGGTGAGGGTTGGCATCGTGAGCAAGCCGCAGTTACGAATCCCCTCACCTCAATCCTCTCCCCTCTGCAAGGGGCGCGGCGGATAGTCTGAGGCTACGCGCTGTGCAACCGGTCCAGACGAAAGGAAAATCTTTGCCGTCGCAACATTCGCAATTTCGATGTTTCATGATTCGCGTGAAACGGTTTGTGATCTTGCAGCTATTCGGCGTGTTGAATGCCGCAGTGGCATACGGGGCGATGGACTTCGACTTGGCAGCTAGCGCAACAAATCAGTTCGCTGTCGATCTTCATCGTCAGCTCGCTACCGGGAACGACAACCTTTGCGTTTCGCCGTATTCGATCGAAAGCGCTCTGGCCATGACGTTCGCCGGAGCCGACGGCGAGACGCGGACGGAGATGGCGCGCGTCCTGCATTTTTCTAGCGACGCCAGTAGTGCGCCAGCCTCGCTCGCGTCGCTTCAGCATTCGCTCGAAGAGATGAGCGTAAAGACAGCGGAACTTGTAAAGGACGCCAAAAGATTCGGCGGACCGAGCGAACCGATCACGCTCACGATCGCCAATCGGCTGTTTGCCCAAAAGGGTTACGACTTTCGTCAGGATTTCCTGTCTCTCGTGAAACAAAATTACGGCGCGGCGTTTGAACCTCTCGATTTTGTTACGGATGCCTCGGGAGCTACGCAGCACATCAATAAATGGGTCGCCGACCAGACGCGCGATCGAATCCGCGATCTCATCCCCGCGAATGCATTGAATAAGATGACGCGCCTGGTACTGGCGAACGCACTTTATCTAAAGGCGCCCTGGGCTGATTCATTTTCTGAAAAGGCAACACAACACGAACCGTTTCATGTTCGCGGCGGCGCGCCTGTCGATGTTCCAACCATGAGAAAGGAGGCGCCATTTGGGTTTGCGAAGCGCGAGGGATTCATTGCGGTAAGCCTTCCCTATGTTGGCAACAATCTTCAGTTTCTCGTGCTTCTTCCCGACGACGTAAATGGTCTGCGTGTGCTCGAATCGAAGCTGACTGCAAACCTGCTGGCAGAATGCGCAAAGCTCGAAACGCGAGAAGAAATCGATCTTCATCTGCCAAAGTTTAAATTCGAACCGCCGACCATCGCATTAGCAGAAAAACTTAAGGCGCTTGGAATGAAAAACGCGTTCGATATTCCACGAGGCAGCGCGAATTTCGATGGGATCGCGCCGCCGAAGCCGGATGATTATCTCTACATCTCCAATGTCTTTCACAAAACTTTCATCGCGGTTGATGAAAAGGGAACAGAAGCGGCCGCAGCCACTGCGGTGGTGATGATGAGAGCGACGGCGATGGCTGGACCAAAACCAAAACCGATCGAAGTGAGAGTCGATCGGCCATTCGTCTATGCGATCCAGCACGTCCCCAGCGGCGTCTGCCTTTTCCTTGGTCGTGTTACCGATCCGCGCTGAAGTGGACATCTCGACTCTTGCAAACCTCATCAACGCGATCGCGGTGACCGCCGGCGTCATTTTCGCTGCGACGCAAATCCGATATTACCGTCAGCGGCGCCGGCGCGATGCGATGCTCGAATTGGTTCGCTCGTTTCAGAGTCCGGCGTTTACGAGCGCGCTGCGTCGCGTGCTTTCGCTGCCAGATGGCGCCGACGCACAGAAAATACGTGAGGTGCTGGGACCGGATGGCGAAGACGCCGTCTACTTGGTGGCGTTGACTTGGGAAAGCATTGGTGTGTTGCTATTTCGTCGCGAGCTCACACTTGATTTGATCGATGATTTCTTTAGCGGTCCCATCGTTCTTTCCTGGAAGAAGCTTCAGGTTTATTCCGAGGAATGGCGTCGTACACTAGACCGAGAAACATTCTCCGAGTGGTTTCACTGGTTGGCTGAAAGAATGATGGAGCGGGAGAAACTTTCGCCGCCGGTGCCGGCTTACATTGCACACCGCAAATGGCGTGAACCGCGCCGGCATTTAGCCAGGGATGGATCAACGGCCTCCGATTCGCGTTAGATTAAACGATCTCTCTCGCTCGCGTAGCTTAACGCGCCGTCGACGATATGGGCTGCGGACGTGAACGGATGCGGTTCGGTCTTGTTTGCATCGAGAATGTGAATCACATCGATGCCGTGCACTTTCAGGTAATCGGAAATCAGGGCGCGATGACAGCGCCACCAGACTGCTTCCGCGCACATGATCGCCGTTGCGCCGGTTTCGTTCGCAAGATCGATAAGGCGCTCCACACTTTTGCGAAACTCCTCCTTCTCCATGTAATCAGCGTAACCGCGAAAGGAAGCGTTTCGCCAGGCCGTGTTTTGCGAATCCGGTCTGGCTTTCCGCAGTCCGCCTAGCTCGGCAAAATGTTCATAACGAATCCCGTGTTCCTGGAGTGGTTTTGCCAGCGTCTCTTTATTAAATTGCGGATACCGTTTCGAACCCGGTAAGCTTCGAACATCGACAAGCAGCTTGATTCCGTGGGCTTCAAGCAGCGAAATGAAGGTGTCGATTTTCCGGGTCGAATGCCCAATCGTCCAAATTCTCACGATTGAACACAAAACGGCTAATCATACTCGCTGCAATTCTTTTAGCGTCGGCGGGAGCGATCGTGTTCTGCTGTTACCTGGAATCCGCGCCAACCACGTCGATCTTCATCGAGCCATGCCCCAGAAATATGAAAAGCGAGTCTTGGCATTTCTGGGCCAGATGGCAGAGTCTCGATGAAATGAAGAAAATATTTTTATCGGCAGTTGTCGGGCTTAGTACATTGGCATTCGTGGAAGGAGCCGAAACGCAAACCCAACCCGCGACCGGAACACCGGCGCCGGATTTCAGTCTGACGACCGGCGATGGCAGTCAGGTCAGTCTGAAAGATTATCGGGGCAAGTGGGTAGTGCTTTATTTTTATCCAAAGGATTTTACCAGCGGTTGCACGATGGAAGCAAGGAATTTCCAGCGTGACCTCGCGAAGTACGAGCAGGCGGACGCAGTCGTCCTCGGTGTGAGCGTCGATACAGCGCAGTCGCACAAGGATTTTTGCGCGAAAGAAGGACTCAATTTCAAATTGCTGGCCGACCCCGACGCGAAAGTCTCGACCGAATATGGGTCGGTGATGGATTACAAAGGAACAACGCTGGCGGCGCGCAACACCTTCATCGTCAATCCGAAAGGCGAGAAACCGGCCGACCACAGCGAGCAAGTGCTTAAAGATTTAGCCGAGTTAAAGAAGAGTTAATCAAACTGGAGGTCACAATGGCAGCTCAAAGAAAATCGATTGATTGCAGGGATCACCCGAGCGAGAAAAATTGCTCGCTAAAGATTTCGGGTGCTGAAGAGGAAGTGCTCGATGCCGCGGTGCAGCATGCTGTTTCGGCGCACGGGCATGCGAATAGTCCGGAGCTTCGCAATCAGATCAAGTCGATGCTCAAAGACGAAGCCGCTTGAGCTTCCTGAAAGTTTTGGGAGAACTGCGGGGCGGCGCCAGCCGCCCTGGCAGCGGAAGCTTGTTGCTCGTCTCTTCTGTCTCCAGTTAATAAATCCGTTCCGTTAGCTGGGGAATGGCAAGTCCATGCGCAAGACGCGCATCGTGCTCGCAATTGTTGCTGCGTATCTCATTTTGATTCTCTTCGGCCATCTGCCCGATCATTTAATTCTCTTTCCGACGAAGGCACCGATCGATGCTGGCGAGGCGGCCCGCAAAATGGTTCCGTTTCAGAATGGCGAATTGGAAATTTGGACGGCAAAGTCGTATCGAGCGAAGCAACAGGCCGGCGCGGAAACTTACGTTTTGCGCTTCTACGGCAACGCTGATCGCGCGGACCGCTGGGTCGCAGCCGAGGCGGAAGAATGGAATGGGCGAGCTGTCGAGATTTGGGGAATGAATTATCCTGGATTTGGTACGA
>Ga0209473_1001291_pt1 | contig 14066 bp, 13 predicted proteins | sample GraSoiAngelo_133_FD_185890 | JGI IMG/M metagenome (GOLD analysis project Ga0209473, IMG submission 185890) | Grasslands soil microbial communities from the Angelo Coastal Reserve, California, USA - 14_0929_05_20cm (SPAdes) (version 2) | ecosystem: Environmental > Terrestrial > Soil > Grasslands ...
CCGCAGCAGAGGAAATTGGATTTCCAGTCATCATCAAACCAAATATCGGCGGCAGAGGCGCAGGGATTATCCGTCTTGATTCTGCGCCGGAATTGGCACGTGCGACCGCGTCCGGCAGAATCGGTTTTGGGATCGATAGTACCGCCCTGGTGCAGGAATTTTTTCCAGTCCGCGGCGGCCACATTGCACGGGTCGAGACCCTTGGTGGAAAATTTCTGTACGCGATCAAAGTCTACCCCTCGGGCGAGAATTTTAATCTGTGCCCGGCTGAGATATGCAGGACGGAAGAAGAAGCCTGCGGCGCGAACACGGTCGCCCTAGCTGATGGTCCACAGACTGGATTAAAAGTGGAGGCCTTTACGCCGCCACAAGAAATAATTGGCGCAGTTGAGAAAATCGTCGCTGCCGCCCAAATCGAAGTGGGCAGCGTTGAATACCTGATCGACGATCGCGATAGCACCGTCGTTTATTACGACATCAATGCGCTTTCCAATTTTGTGGCGAATGCGGCGGAAATCGTTGGCTTTGATCCGCACGTGCCGCTGGTCGACTACCTTGAGTACCAAAGGGAGGGGATCTAATGCGTTATGGCTATTGGCTCCCAGTCTTCGGCGGCTGGCTCCGAAACGTAGAAGACGAACAGATGGAGGCGACGTGGGAATACACCAGCCGTCTCGCGCGGCGCAGCGAAGAGATCGGATTCGATCTCACGCTCATCGCTGAACTAAACCTCAACGACATCAAAGGTGCCGATGCGCCTGCGCTGGACGCTTGGTCCACAGCCGCAGCCCTGGCAGCAGTGACGAACCGTCTCGAGTTGATGGTTGCGATCCGTCCTACCTTTCACTTGCCGGCAATCCTCGCCAAGCAAGCTGCCAACATTGATCATATCGCTGGTCCAGGCCGTCTTTCTCTCAATGTCGTTTCATCTTGGTGGGCGGATGAGGCGAAGAAGTACGGTGTCCATTTCGAGCAGCATGATGATCGTTATGCGCGGACGGCGGAATGGCTTGAAGTCGTCGATCAAATGTGGAAACGCGATCATTTTTCGTTCTCCGGAAGGTACTATCAGATAGAGGATTCGATCCTGCGGCCAAAGCCAATCTCACAGCCACGACCACTGATTTACGCCGGTGGCGAATCGGAAGCGGCGAAAGAATTGATCAGTGAACGCTGCGATGCCTTTGTTATGCATGGAGATCCTCCCGATCGTATCCGTTCCAAGATCGCTGACATGTCCGAGCGAAGAGAAAAGAAAGGTCTCGATCCTATGTCCTTCGGCGTGGCCGCCTACTCGGTTGTTCGTGATACCGAAGAGGAGGCGCAGAGAGAGCTGGCACGCATTACCGACGTGAAACAGTCCGCTGCCGGTTACGACAATTACCAGCAATGGCTGGCCGGGACAAAGCTCGATCAACATGTTTCCCTCGAAGATTACTCCGTTAGTAATCGAGGATTGCGATCCGGACTTGTCGGCACACCTGGCCAAATTGCGGAACGCGTTGCCGAGTTTGAAGCGGTTGGCGTTGACCTTCTCCTGCTGCAATGCAGCCCCCAGTTTGAAGAGATGGAGCGCTTTGCCGAGAACATAATCCCAACGAAAAGACTTGAAGCGGCCCGACCAGGTCGAGTGTCTCGGTTCCCGGTGCCGCAATGAACACGGCCCGCCGCGTTCGGGGTTGAACTGGCTCCCTATTATTGAGGGTCGGGCTTGCCACAGGACGAGTCAGTGCGATTGGCGGGACTGGGCGGGCGGTACATTCCGTTGACTTTCTCGATCGCGGTCCGAGCTGGACGGGCACTATTCTGGTACGGCATTATAACTTCTTACCTGCATCCGCGAACTTGCCGGGAGCCGCGTCAAAAATTTTCTTATCATCGTCTGAGCAGAAATAGTAAGTCACTCCCAGGTGCTTGCAGGAGAGCGAGCCGAAGAAAAACCGGGCTAATCAGTTCTCTTAAATAGATGCAATGAACGAAACCACTCGCCTCTTGAAAAGAGATGGAGCATTTTGCTGAACAGATAATACCAACGATTGGTTATTAAGAGCGACTTGGAAAGGCTCGAACTGGCTGCGGTTGCGTTTGCCGAATAGCTATTGTCCGGTCGTACTCTGCGCTGCATATGAGTTGCGGCATAATAAGAGCCCACGACCAAGATCGCGGCCAATAGTTGAGCAACCATCGTCTCGTAAGTGGGAAATACCGAAAACCACATCCCCATCCAAGCAGGGATAACATTGGTCAGCCAACCTATGTCCGTTCTGGAGATCCAATGCGCGAGTTGCATCTCCTGCGCTTGTTCACCCACCATTACTTCCAAGACGACTCCCAACAGAATGCCTGTTGTAATCAGCATCTTTCGATATGGGAGATGCTGCTGCAGAACGAACGTGAGGACAGCGACCATCCCGGAGAGAAGAAGGCCGAGCAGCGCGCCTTTTAGCACGACGCTGCCGCCCAGTCGCAGATTGTAGCTTTGGAGAAAAAGAACAACTTCAAAGCCTTCGCGATAAAGGGAAGTAAATCCAAGCAGAATTAAGCCGCAGCGAAGGTAAGAGCCTTCGCCATTCGAATTGCCGAATAGCGCTTTTCTGCGGCTGGTATGCGCCCGAATCCAGCCGCCCCAATAAATTTTGTGAAAAACCAGTTCATAATCACGAGCAGAACAATGACCGCAATCAGGCCGGTCGCTGCTTGCAAATCGAGCGCTGGAACACTTTCCGTAAGTTGTCCGACGATTTCGATCGCGATGAACCATGTGACTAATGTCGCGACAAACGCCATGCCTGCACCTATCGCGACGGGACGCCGATGCGCCTGATCGCTTCCGGTCAAGGTCGCGGTAATCGCTGAAAGCACCAGAATACACTCGAGTCCTTCCCGGAATACGAGGACGCCGATATCCATGAACGCGACCGTTGAACTCGTGCCCGGTTGCGTCGGGTCCGGCGTTCCGCGTGCAGTGAACCCTTGCCAGATGATCAGCGCGATCACGAAAATCGCGGCGCCAAGAAGACCAACGTTAAAAGTAGCGCGAAGCGAAGGGCGTCGTGAGAATGCACTCATGTGGCCATTTCCGCGCGCGCGGGTATTAGCCGGCGCGCGGTGGCTTCGTGATCACCATTATTCCCAGATATATTCCTGGCGCGGTCGGGCCAATGGAAATCGCGGCGTTGATCGAGATCGTGCACGGCGCAGACGTCCTTGGGGAAGAGAAGATCGAGTGTCCAATCAAATGCCACACGAACCTTTTTATCCAGGCCCGGTAGCTTGCTGAGGTAAACCGTCCGCCATATCCACCAGGCGAAGAAGCCCGAGAAATTGAAACCAAGGACTCGCGCCACGCCCATCCGGCGACCGATCGAAGCCAGCAACCCGATGGTCGTGAACGAAAATGATCTTAAGGGACGACCTAAGAGTGTCGCCGCGATATTCTGCGCCACAACTTTGCCCTCACGTATGGCATGTTGCGCAGTAGGCGGATGAGATTTTCCCGGATTTCTGACGTCCGGCACAAACGCACAATCCCCCACGGCCCACACGTTGGCCCAACCGGGAACTCGCAAGAATTCGTTTACGAGTAATCGGCCTCGCTGCTTTGCACACGGAAGCGAAGCAATGATGGGACTGGGCACGGTTCCCGCCGTCCACACCAGCGTGCGCGATGGAATTGCCACACCATCGGCTAAGAAAACTTTGTTCTCTGTCAGGCTCTTGACCCGGGTATTAAGGCGAATCTCCACACCGCGTCTCTCGAGCACTTTCTCGCTATATCGTCCCAGACTTTCACCCAGTTCCGGTAGGATCACGGGACCAGAATGGACCAGCATGACTCGCAACATATCTTCAGCGAGAGCGGGGTAGAACGGCAGCGCGTCACGAACGAAGTCATTTACCGCTGCAACCGTTTCCACCCCTGCAAAGCCGCCACCCGCCACCATGAAGGTAAGTAACGACCGCCGCTCGGCAGGATCGCCTTCAGAATTGGCCTCTTCCAAATGTTGGAGGATTTGCGCACGCAATTGAATGGCATCCCGGAGCGATTTCATCGCTACCGCCAGTTCTCCGAGCCCCGGAAGGTCGTAAAAGTTGGTAACCGACCCCAATGCGATGACAAGATGATCGTAGTCAAGTTGTTCTATGCGATTACTGTGACCCCGCGAAATCAGGACCCGCTTGTTTGCTAGATCGATCTCGTTTACGTCGCCCACCAACACCTCAACCTTGCGAAGTAGCTTACGCAGGGGATTTACGATATTCGTGATCTCGAGATCGCTCGCGGCAATCTCGTGAAGCATCGGCGTGAACAGGAAAAAATTATCGCGACTAACGAGGGAAATCTCGACCGCACCATGGTGCGCCAGCAATTTCTCGAGATGCATGGCGGCATAAACTCCGCCGAAACCACCGCCGAGAATGACGATTCGCTTTTTGCGCGGCCTACGGGTCACTCGAATGATCATGGAGTCCTTCCTGTAACGAAAGCGGCTGGTAGGCAGCGTTCAAGAAGCGTTGATGCCGCTAGGGCTGCCGGGCAGACGGCAGCTCGGCTTTTGCGTCTAACAAGCCAGGCTGCGCTACTCCGCCACCGCTGGACTGACCCAGTCCCCTCTCAATTTCATCTCGAGCTGCGCTGAACTCTTTCACAGCCCGGCCCATACCCCGAGCGAGCTCAGGCAGCTTCTTCGCGCCGAACAGAAGTAAAACAATGAGCAGGATTACCATCATGTCCGGTCCCATAAGATTGAGGATGCTAGCGATCATTGGAGTCATAAGCATGTTTGGTTAGCGGTAATTTGCTCTTCGCTTATTCAACCAATTTGATGGATTTATATTCCCACAGAGTGATGTGCCGCAGCATTTCGGTAGCGGATATCCGTGAGATTGGCCTCCCCGCCGGAGTTTCTTTCACGAGGCTGGAATAAAACGGGGCCGCGCCGGTCTTATAAACAAATGGCAAACCACCTGAACGTGCTGTGCCGGGTCGAGATATGACCTCCCGAAAATTGCTATGGTTTTACCATTGAAAGCGGAACATGCTTCGCAGACCGAAGATTTCGAATCGACCGCAAAGATTGTGAAATTCGCCGTAGTCCCCAAGAAGCACGAAGAGCCGGATCAATCTCCGAAAGAAGAGCTAATGTCTTTTGAAGCAGCGATGCTCCCTCATCTTGATGCTGCGCACAATTTGGCGAGGTGGCTGCTTCGCAACGAACAAGATGCCCAGGACGTCGTGCAAGAGGCATATCTGCGCGCTTTTAGGTCTTTTAGCGGATTCCATGGAACCAACGGCCGGGCCTGGTTGCTTACAATCGTTCGAAATACCTCATACACGTTGCTCAAAAAGAACCGCGCGGTTGATTTCACAACACCTTTTGATGAAGAAATACATGCGACCGGGCACGAGTCTGTGAGTCCCGCGACGATTCTGGAGCATAGTGAAGACGCGGAATTGATTAAAGAAGCAATGGATGCATTGCCTGCGGAATTTCGTGAGATCCTGGTGCTGCGACATCAGGAAGGTCTCTCCTACAAGGAATTAGGCGACATCGCGCAAATCCCGCTGGGTACGGTCATGTCGCGGCTGGCTCGCGCGCGGGACAAACTTAAGGAATATTTGGCCGTTCGGATGAGTAAGTAGATATAAGATGACCTGCGACGAAGCTATAAAACTGATGGATGGCTATTTGGATGGCGAACTGGATCCGATTACCAGCCAGACGATCGAGCAGCATTTGCGAGAGTGCGGTCGCTGTGATCAAGCCTACAAAACCCAGGGCTCACTAATTCGTGCGATCGGCAACGCCACTCCTTATTTCAAGGCATCTGCAGAGTTACGTGAGCGAATCCAATCCTCCTTGCGAAAGGAGACCACCGGCCAGCCGGTGCGAAATGGTGTGCGGGGAGCTCAGGTCCTGTCCTATAAAAGGCAGCAGGAGCCGCGGTCCATTCTTTCGGAGATACCATGGAATTGGTTAGGCCTGGCAGCAGCGATTATTCTTGCTGCGATCATCGTTTCGAACGTCGTGCCCCGCCTTCAGCGACCCGGGGCTGATCAGTTCCTTGCGACGCAACTCATTGCCAGTCATGTGCGTTCGCTGATGGCAAACCATCTCACCGACGTAGCTTCCTCTGACCAGCACACGGTGAAGCCGTGGCTTGACGCAAAGCTCGATTTCGCACCGGCGGTGGTCGACCTTTCCAGCGACGGATTTCCCTTGATTGGAGGACGTCTGGATTACCTCGATAATAGGCCGGTAGCGGCTCTGATTTATGAGAGGCGGAAGCATTTCATTAACCTGTTTGTTTGGCCGGCGGGATCGAATCCGATCGGCGCCACCAGCGCGATGTCACGCCAAGGCTATCAGCTTCTGCACTGGGTCGACTCGGACTTTAACTACTGGGCGGTGTCTGACGTTAACGCTAATGATTTGCAGACTTTCAAAAGCAAGTTCGAGGCACAAACGTCGCATCACTAAGAGCGGTCCAGATATTTAGCGCGTTCGAAGGACATAATTCCGGCGCAGCGGCGGGTTAGCGAATTCGGTCTTAGCGTCGAGCGCTGACAATCAATTCCAGAATCACCGTATTGACGCGGAGCGGGTTTGATCTCCTCGCGATCTGAGAAGGAATCCGGCGATGGCGAAAGGCCGTATACTATAATCTGCTCGCAGCTGCGCTTACCGCGCGGGCGGCCTTGTTACTTAGAGAGGTTTTGGGATAGGTGCTAATATCAATTCTTGGAAGCGCGGGTTGTTCCGGAGCGGATCGAACATTGGATCGAGCCGGAGTAGCGCAGGAGTGAGCGGCAGACGTGAAGCCAGTGGGCCTTCATACGGTGTCGAGAGTAGTTTCTGTAACGCGGCGATGGCGCGGTCGGATTCCCCCGTTTGCGCTGCCACCCGGGCGAGGATCTCGATCGGACCGGGACCACCTACCACGTCTTTCTCGATCGGGATCGCGGCCTGTGCGCGTTCCGACAGAGCCAACGCGGCGGCTTTGTCACCGAGGCCCATATTGGTCAGCGCGAGATCTCCAATGAGGATATAATTTTCCGGCTGTTCTTTGAGGAACGGTTCCAGTTCGCTGCGCGCCTGCCGCCAACTTTCCTGGGCGGCGGCACCGTCGCCGGCGACTTCTTGCGCCCAGCCTAACCAAAAGCGCAATTCACCATTAAAATAACCCAAGGCCGGGTCGGGCTTGGCCAATACTTCCTTTAGCCGACTGATGATTTGCGCAGGGCGGCGCTCCAGGATGGCTTGGTAAACTTGTGTTCCTAAGGCGGTGGTGTCGGCAGCGTTTGGATGCAGCGGGGCGAGTACTGCAGCAGCCCGCGGAAGGTCGCCCTCCGCTTGTGCAATAGCCGCCTTTTCTGCAAGGGTATCCACGTCGTCCGGTATAATATCGAGAACCTGATCAAGCTTTCGCATCGCTTCGGGGAAGCGCCGCTGTACAATGGAAGATCCTGCGTGCGAGGTGAGTAGGTTAACGTTGCGCGGGTCGAGCCGCTCGGCTTCGTTGAAGTATGACTCGCTCCGGTCCCATTGGCCTCGCCGTCGCGCGACATAGGCTAGCGATTCAGGAATCTGGCTGCTATTCGGCAGAAGCGGACGTGCTTGCTCAAAATAACGCACCGCGGTGTCGTAATCCTTCAGGCAGGCGTAGTGGTAATAGCCCTTGGCCAACACGGCCTCGCCGAGATTGGGCTGAAGAGTGAGCGCGGTTTCGGCTGCCTGCCGCGTCTCTTCACGTAGGGCGTCCGTTGGTTGAAGAGTCAGTGTAAGGTAGCCAAGTGCATCGACGTATGACAGCAACGCCCAACTGAGGGCGAACTTGGGGTCCAACCGCACCGCTTCTCTGAGATATTTCTGTGCGCCAAGGGCGTTGGCGGGTGAGTCTCCCGTTTTCAGTGTATAAGCCAGTCCACGCAGGTAGGCATCGTAAGCCTCAGGATTGTCCGTCGGTCTGGCGGCGATGACTTGCTCTTCCTGACCGCTGAGGTGTGCCCGCAACTGATCGGCGATGGCTTTAGCCACCTCACTCTCGACCGAAAAGATGTCGGTCAGTCTGCGATCAAAGGTCTCTGCCCACAGATGGGAGTCATTCGCGGCTTTGATCAATTGCACATTGATGCGCACCTGATCATTTGTTTTTTGGACGCTACCTTCCAGGAGATTGGCGACGCCGAGCTGGTTCGCAATCTCAGAGAGACTTTGAGATGTGTTCTTATAACGCTGCGTTGACGTGCGCGAGATTACTTTGAGATCCGCGATCTTTGAGAGCCGGGTCAGAATTTCGTCCTGGATCCCGTCTGCAAAATAGGCGTTGGATTTTTCCTCGCTCAGGTTTTCAAATGGCAGAACAGCGATGGATTTTTCATTTGGTAATGGCGCCGGAGCGACGAAGTAAAAAGAGTAGGCAAACGCCGCGGCCGCCAAGATCGCCGCCAGGGTGAGTAACACGCCCCGTTTGTGACGTTTGATTTTACTGACGATAGACTCGGCACGCGCTTTGGTCTGCGGCGAGGAGCCTTCCGCTTCCAGTTCCCCCTTGAGATTGCGGAGGTCGGCGAGCATCTCCTTGATCGTCTGGTAACGCTCATCACTGTTTTTGCGCAAAGCCTTTTGCAGCATGGATTCGAGTTTGAGCGGAACATCCGACAACACGCCGGATAAAGGTGGTGGCTCCGTCTTCAAGATGGAGGCGACGCAGTCACTCGGCGTCTCGCCTAAGAACGGCCGGATCCCTCCAACCATCTCGTAGAGCACCACGCCCAGACTCCAAATATCCGAGCGGGCATCCACTGTTTGACCGCGCGCCTGTTCCGGGGACATGTAGTGGCCTGTACCCAGCACTAACCCTGGTTGCGTTTGCAGCACCGCCGTTGTACCGACCTCATAATGGTCCGATGCCGGCCTTTGCTCGGTCAGTTTGGCAATCCCGAAGTCGAGCACCTTCGCGTATCCGTCCGGTCGCAGCATGATGTTCTCCGGTTTGATGTCGCGGTGCACGACGCCGGTTTCGTGCGCGGCAGCCAGCGCCGAGGCCACTTGCACGGCAATTTCCAGCGCGGCGTGCAGATTCATCCTCCCGCACGCGAGTGACGCGCGCAGCGTCATGCCTTCGATGAACTCCGTCGCGATGAATTGCCGGTTTCCCTCCGCGCCGATCTCGTAAACCGTCAGAATGTTCGGATGATTTAGGGCCGAGGCACTCCGCGCCTCGGTTTTGAACCGGCTCAGCTGCGTCTCGTCCACCGTCAAGCGCTCTGGGAGAAGCTTGAGCGCGACTTTGCGGCCGAGTCGTTCGTCCCGCGCAAGATAAACCTCGCCCATTCCGCCGACGCCGATGAGCGACTCGATCCGGTAATGACCAATCAACTCTCCAACCAATGCGCCGGGCCTGTCGTTAGTCAGAAGCTCGGGGGCGACTTCGAAGGCCGGTGATTCGATAAAATTCTCCGCCCTCTCGTAAGAGGCGAGCAGAGACTCCACCTCGCGGAGCAAGCCTTCGTCGCCGTGGCAACCCTCATCAAGAAACGCGGCCCGCTCCTCGGGCGCACGCTCGACGGCTGACTGGAAGAGATCGTTGACCTGTTGCCAGCGCTCAGCTTTCATCAGGTTTCTTCCCCGCTCAGCGCCCGATAAAGCCAAGCCTTGGCCATGTTCCATTCGCGCTCCACCGTCCGCTGAGAGAGTTTCAGGAATTCAGCCGTCTCTTCGACGGTCAAGCCGCCGAAGTAGCGCAGTTCAACAATCTGACTTTTACGCGGGTCCTGCGCGGCCAACCTTTCCAATGCTTCATCGAGGGCGAGCAATTCCTCCGATCGCGTTTCCGTCACTAACGCAGCTTCATCCAAGGTTACTTTCAGCGCGCCGCCGCCACGCTTGAGCGAGTTGCGTTCACGGGCATGGTCAACCATGATGCGCCGCATCAACTGCGCGGCCGCCGCGACAAAGTGGGTCCGGTTCTGCCAGAGCGGCTTCGTATTATCGATCAGCCGCAGGTAGGCTTCGTTCAGGATGGCGGTGGTTTGCAGGGTGTGGCCGGCGCGCTCCCGGCTCATGTAATGGTGGGCCAGCCGATGCAATTCGGGTTGCACCAGCGGGATCAACTTCTCCAGCGCTCCCTCGTCTCCGCCGCTCCAGTCGCCGAGCAGTTGGGTGACCTCTTGTTGCGCGGGGGAGGCCGTCATCATACAGGCTGCTCGACACTGAAAATTCTAACACGATCGAGGGATTTTCACAGCACGGCGGGAAGCGATCAAAAAAACTCCGCAGTCGTGGCGGGTTCCAGGCGGGATTTCCGCTTTAGGAGATAGAAGCATATTTATGCCAGGCATGAAAAAAAAACAGACGCGCCGGACAGATGTCACAACCCGAAAAGGAAGATTATCAAAACAACTGATTTGATCAAAGATCTCGAATCGGATCAGACAATTGTGAAGTCCGCCGTAGTCAAGCAACGTGAAGAGAGCCACCCGCAGAAAGAAGATTTAAGCTCTTTTGAAGCGGTGATGCTGCCTCATCTCGACGCCGCGCACAATTTGGCCAAATGGCTGCTCCGCAACGAAGAGGACGCGTGCGATGTGGTTCAGGAGGCATATCTTCGAGCGTTCAAATCTTTCAGTGGATTCCATGGTTCCAATGGCCGCGCCTGGTTGTTGACGATTGTCCGAAATACCTCTTACACCTTGCTCAAAAAGAACCGCGCGATTGATTTCACCACACCTTTTGACGAAGAAATTCATGCGGCTGAGCACGAGTCTGCTAGCCCCGCGACGATTCTGGAGCATAGCGAAGACTCGGACCTGATTAGACAAGCCATGGATGCATTGCCTGCGGAATTCCGTGAAATCCTGGTGCTGCGACACCAGGAAGGTCTCTCCTACAAGGAAATAGCCGACATCGCGCAAATTCCCCCGGGCACAGTCATGTCGCGGCTGGCCCGCGCCCGGGCTAAGCTTAAGGAATATTTGGCGACTCGGATGAGTAAGTAGATATAAGATGACCTGCGAAGCAGCGGGCTTGAAGTACTGGGCTGTTTCCGACATTAACGAGAAAGAGTTGCAAGAGTTTAAGCACCTTTTCGAACAACAAGCTGTGCCCTATTGAGTTCGATTGGGCACTCGATCTGAGTATAGGATGCTAGTTCGCTAGCGACGAACTACAAACTCCGCGTCGCGTCTTCCCTCTGGTGACGCGTGATTTTTTTGCGTAACAAAACCCCAAGCTGTCCGTCAGGCCGGCCTCTCTTTCCCAACAAGGTCTCTGTGCCACGGAATAATTGCGGCAACAAAACGGTATGGATCGTTGAAAGCAATTTTTTCCATGACCGAATCACTGAAACCAAACCGCAGAAAGACCCACATTATGACGACCTCCCCCGCTTATTACCCAAGATCAGCTACCAAGTGCGTGACCGTCCTCACTCCGTTTCTGAGACACTTGAATACAGGCACGCTGGCGATCTTCCTGTTCGTTGCGCTGGCTTCTCTCACTAGCATCCGGGGCCGGGAAGTCGAAGCTAAAGGATCAATTCCCGAAGCGGGCAAAAATGAGATTGCCATCGCAGACTTCAGCTTCTCACCCAAGATGTTTACCGTGTCGCCGGGCGCGACGGTGACCTGGATCAACCACGATAAGGTGCCGCACGTTATCTCAAGCGCTGACAATCAGTTTCAGAGATCGCCTCTATTGCAGCCAGGGCAGGCTTTCTCTAACACCTTCGCCACCGGAGGAACTTACTCTTACTTCTGTTCTATCCACCCCCGGATGACAGGCAAAATCAGCGTCAAGTAAACGTTCAACCATATCACACATGAAATCTTCATTTCGTTCATCTGGCTCAGCTTGTTTGAAATCCATGCTTTTCATTGTTCAGCTGGCCTGCTTTGGCGGTCCAATTTTGGTCAAGGCGGGTCAAAGAGATTTCTCTACCGGACCTATCCAATCAGAGTTGAGCGACCAAGCCGAATTACGTCAGGGCTATCTGCTGGTTTATTCGGCTACAGATCGATTCGACGACGGAGGCACGCTCTATTACCCCCACAGCTCCTACTCCATCTACACGACCGATGGGAAGTTCTTTAAAAATGTAGAAAATCACATTTCACGGAGCGACGAAATTCCCGCGCTTGTGACACTGCCGGCCGGATCTTATACGATTCTGCTTCGATCGGAGAACCGCGGCTACATTCGCCTGCCCATCGTCATCAGCGCGGGGCGACGAACGATTCTCGATCCGGACGAGGCTCAAACGGACTTACAGAAACGGTTCGCTCAACCCAGGGACCCGCGGCGCGTGGCGAAAGCAGGCACCTCACGAGTTCCAGTTTCCTTCGCATACCTTTCAATCTTACGAAAACTCAGATGAACTCTGAAACGAGAAATGAATTTGACGTAAAGTACGACGGTCGTATCCAGAAAATCCGCGAAGCTGCCGCCGCCGCGATAAAACAATTAGATCAATTGCGTTCCGCGACGATCGCGCCACAAGCGTTCGATGCTCAGGTCGCGCGCATTGCCCAACAGAACCTACACCGTTACGGATGCGATCTTGTGGTTCACCGAACGGCTGATGGGGCAACGCGATTCCTGATCAAGGACCAGAACACTGGGAGAAGATACGATTTAATCAAAAGTTTTTTCCATCATCATGATGGGTTGATTCCAAGCGCGGAGCTCTGACTTATGGTCGTGTACCTTTAAAGGACAAACGTGATTGCAACCGGTAAAAAACACCCGGTGCGTCAACCATCGTTTAATTGACGTCAGAACTTACGTCTCGCGCAAAAATCTTTGGAATAAAAATCCTCCGAGCCGGTAGGGAACGGTGTGAGGCAATCTGCCAAGCAACCAAACTAAAACCAAAATAAATCTACCACTCTTATGCAATCTGATATCCATCACTCCGGTCAGAAGGGCGCGAAAGAGGCCAACGAATCATCGCCATCAGCGACGTCGTTCCCAGCGCCCAATCGCCTCGCCAGGCGATCATTCCTCAGAAATATCGGAATCGGCGCAGCTCTTCTGGCGCCAGGCGCCGCGTTACTGAGCAGTTCGGCCAAGGCATTGGCAAAGAACGGAAACGAAAAGGAGAAGAACGCTCTTACCCGTGGAGATGTTGCGATTCTTCAGCTCCTTGCCGCCGCCGAATTGATCGAGACCGACTTGTGGCAGCAATACAACGAACTGGGAGGAGAAAAGGCGCCAGATTCAGGCTATAAGGCTGGCCTCGTTATTCTTGATGGTGATCAGCCCCAGTATATCGCCGACAACACCGATGATGAGATCAGTCACGCCGCTTTCCTCAATGCCTATTTGAAGTCCAAAGGGGAGCAGCAGGTCGACTTGAGCGAATTCAAGAATTTGGCGCCCAGTCAAGTCTCGTTCGTCCCCCAAACTGGACGGCTTACGAACCTAAAGCAACTCACGGTGGATACCAGCTGGTGGACGCGCTACCGCAGCATTCGCAACCCCGATTTCGGTGCGACCTTCGCCAACGCGGTCCCGAGTTTGCATAGCGGACAGCATACGGCAATTCCGCGGAACAATGCGGAACTGGGCGACCCAAACAATCCCAGTGACCACGTCAAGGCAATCGCTTTCACCGCGGGATTTCACTTTGGTTTTATTGAGCAAGGCGGCACCAGCCTCTACGCGACGCTGGCTCAGAAGGTTACCAGTCTGGAAGTGCTTCGAATCCTCCTCAGCATAGGCGGATCCGAGATCATGCACTTCCAGACCTGGCAGGACAAGGCAGGCAATGCGACTCCGTTAACTGACTTCGATCCAATCAATAATTCAACGGTGACATTTAAGGATTTGACCACAGGACAGCCGGAGACGTTGCAGGCCAACTTGATCATGCCCGAGCCGTGCGAATTCATCAGTCCAAACCTGCCTGCTTGTGCAATCATTCGTCCAACGGGTCCAGGACAGCTCGACGCAGCGGGCGCTATCAACAGCTTCATTGCGGATGGGCTTTTCCGGGGGCAATCCGAAACCTTCTTAAAACTAGTGAATTCCCTGGCGCGCGCTGCCGACGCCGCGCAACGAGAA
>Ga0209473_1001297_pt1 | contig 14035 bp, 9 predicted proteins | sample GraSoiAngelo_133_FD_185890 | JGI IMG/M metagenome (GOLD analysis project Ga0209473, IMG submission 185890) | Grasslands soil microbial communities from the Angelo Coastal Reserve, California, USA - 14_0929_05_20cm (SPAdes) (version 2) | ecosystem: Environmental > Terrestrial > Soil > Grasslands ...
CATCGCCTTCATTTTTGTTGTTGTTCTGTTCAATTTTTTCGGCCTTTGGTTACGTGCGCGGATCGCCAATGCGCCCGTCGGTATCGGCAAAATGATTGGAATGCGCTTACGTCGCGTCCCCGTTGGAATGATTGTCGACAATCGAATCACTGCGGTAAAAGCGGGAATCGAAATTCCCAGCGATCCCTTGGAAGCGCATTACCTGGCGGGGGGAGATGTGGGCCAGGTGATCCTCGCGCTGATCGCGGCGGACAAGGCCGGCATCGCGCTCGATTTCAATCGCGCCTGCGCAATTGATCTGGCGACGAAAGGCACCGGCAAAACTGTGCTCGAGGCGGTCCGCACCAGCATTAATCCCAAAGTGATCGATGTGCCCAACCCGTCGATGGGCCGAACCACCATTGACGGCGTGGCCAAGGACGGCATCGGCGCGAAAGTAAAAGCGCGTGTGACGGTGCGCTCACATCTCGACCGCTTTGTCGGTGGCGCGACGGAGGAAACGATCATTGCGCGAGTGGGGGAAGGGATCGTCAGCGCCATCGGCTCCGCTGATTCTTATAAGGACGTTTTGGAAAATCCGGATCGCATTTCCAAAGCGGTGCTGGCCAAGGGACTCGACAGCAATACTGCGTTCGAAATTTTATCGATCGATATCGCCGATGTCGATGTAGGCGATAACATCGGTGCGAAATTGCAGAGCGAGCAGGCGGACGCGGACAAGCGCATCGCCCAGGCCAAAGCGGAAGTGCGACGCGCCGCGGCGGTGGCGGTGGAGCAGGAGATGCGGGCGAAGACGCAGGAAATGCGCGCCAAAGTTGTCGAGGCGGAGTCCCTCGTTCCCCAGGCGATGGCGGATGCATTTCGCTCCGGCAATCTTGGGATAATGGATTACGTCCGGATGAAAAACGTGCAGGCCGATACTTCGATGCGGGAATCGATTGCCGGGACCGATAAGCCGCCGGTCACTTCATGATGGAGGGAGGCGTTAAAGCGAGACAACAATAAAATAGAACGATTTAACTTCTTAACGCTTCAACCCTTTAACTCTTCAACGCTTTAACGCGCCATGCACTGGGATCAAAACATCATTTTCATCATCATCGCCGCGATCATCGGTATCTCGCGGCTGGTTTCGCGCATCTCCGAGGAGTCGAAGAAACAATCGCAACGACGGCGTCAACCTCCGCAACGGCCGCCACCGCAGCCGGAAATTCCACAGCCCATTCAGCGAACGCGACCGAAAACCGACGAAGAGCGCGTCCGGGAATTTTTGGAGGCGCTGGGCCAGGCGCCGGGATCAACGCCGCCCGCGAAAGTGCAGCCGCGCATCCAGATTCCACCGCGGCCACTTGCACCTGTCCAGCCACCGGCATCGATGCGGCCCTTCGGCAAACCGGAATTCCGCATCTGGCGTGAGCAGGCAAAGGAAATCGAGGTGTTGCAACAGCCCAAGAAAATTGCGCCCCCTGAACTCAAGCGCGTTGTTGTTCCACCGATTGTTGCCCCGGCCGGTGAGAACGAGCCGGACGCGTGGATCGCGCCAGAGCAAGCGCAAACCGGTACGGCGACGAAGATGGCCATCGCGCGAACAGACGATCGGCCGAGCGTCCGCGCATCGGCCGACACAATTTGGAAACAAGCTTTGCGTTCCCCGAACGCGGCGCGCACAGCGATTATTTTGCGGGAAATTTTTGGACCGCCACGCGCCGTTCAGTCGTCCAATTTCGTTTTCGAAACGATCTGACGGCTTAATCGAAATTCCCGGCTCCCGTAGTTGGTGCATGGAGATCGGCGCGACCTTTCCAGTCTCTCCCGCGTCCGTGTTTACCGTTGTTGTGCTATATCCCATTTCATTAACACCTCGCTTCAGCGAGGTGCATGGCCGAATCCATTACCACAACCGCTTTAGCGGTTTGCTTATTCACCGACAAAAAACCGCTGAAGCGGTTGGGGTTCCCGCAGACATCATTAACACCCAGCTAAAGCAGGGTGTTAATGAGAGCTTCAGCCGACGCTAAGCACACACTCTCCCGCTAGGAGAGGCGCACGCGCAAGCGGCAGTGAGGCCCGTTGAGTGCGAACTCTCCTACTGATGCTTGAGCTTCTGCTTCTCTTTTGTAGCTTGATCCCTTCGCGCCGGCGTGGCGGAACTGGCAGACGCGCTGGACTCAAAATCCAGTGATCGCAAGATCGTGTGGGTTCGATCCCCTCCGCCGGCAGTCTCCGCTGCGTCCATCCCGTTGCCCCGCGGTAAACCATACCGAAATATAGGCTTTCAATCGGTGCCTCGTAATCGCTTTTGCGCATCGAGCACATTACTTTCCAAGAGCTATTGACAAGGAGTTTTGGGTTGATCGTAGCGCTTGATGCTAATGTGAGGCGGGAACCGGGTCATAACCAACTCGCCTGACCATGGGATGTTGCCAACGGCTACCCGGCAATTTAAAACTGTACCACTACCTGAGATCATCATGTCACAGAATCTAACCGAATCGAAGCCCCTTCTGTCGCGTGTTATCGCCGAGTGGGCTTGCGCGCTTAAATACGAGGACCTTTCGCCGGCGGCGATTCAAGCGGCGAAATTATTTTGGTTCGACTCTATCGGTTGCGCGCTGGGCGGCAGTCAGCAGGATGACGCCAGGATTTTGCTCAAGCATTATCGTGCGATGGGCGGCCGCAACGGCAGTGCCACCGTGTTCGTCTCCGGGTTCAAGACCAATCCGGTCGATGCGGCGTTTCTGAATGGCCACATGATTCGGGCCATGGATTACAACGACATTTATTGGAAAGCAGATCCATGTCATCCCAGCGATCTCATCGCTGCACCGCTGGCGTTATGCCAAAGCGAAGGCCTGAGTGGACAGGATTTGATTCTCGCCACCGTTATTGCCTACGAAATCGAAATGCGGCTTTGTGAAGTCGGCCGACCGGGTGTGCGTGAATACGGATGGCATCATGCCACCTTTAGTGCGTTCGCCACGCCGATCGCGGCGGGTCGGGTGCTCGACCTGACACCGGAACAAATGGTCTCCGCTATTGGCATCAGCGCGTCGCGAACATTTTGTCCGGGGGCGGTAACGGCAGGAAAGTTGACCAACATGAAAAACACGGTTGATCCGTGGGCGGGACGAATGGGTGCCGAGAGTGCGCTGCTGGCTCGCGAAGGATTTTCCGGTCCCGAGCACATCATCGATGGCAAAGAAGGACTCTTTGCCGTGTTCAAACATGTGCAATACAAGGGACAACCGGCCACATTCGACGGCAAAGCGTTGGTGGCGGACCTGCCCCACTCGAGCAAGTCTCACTACCGCATTCTCGATTGCGGAATGAAGAGCTTCCCGATTGAAGCGCTCAGTCACGCCCCGCTCACCGCGATGATGAAAACGGTGAAGGAACACAAGATTCAAGCTAACGATGTTAAGGAAATCAAAGTGGAAGTAATCGCGCGTGCGGCCGACATTCTGGGCGATCCGGATAAATATCGACCGGACTCCAAGGAAACGGCGGATCATTCCCTGCCGTATTGCATGGCGGCCGGATTGGTCGACGGCATGGTGACGCCTTTGCAGTTCAAAGAAGAACGCGTGCTGGATAAAGCGCTCATTCCAATCATGGACAAGGTGAAAGTTGTCGCGAACGAAGAGTTCGAAGCGCTCTTTCCGAAGTTTCAGCCGAGCCGCGTGACCATCACCACCAACGATCGCAAAACACACTCCACTCGTGTTGACGTTCCCAAGGGTGATCCGCGCGATCCCATGACCGAGGATGAAATTGCGGTCAAGTTCAACGCCCTGGGTGGCGATGTCATCGGCAAGGATCGGTGCAAAGAACTGCAGAAGTTCATTATGAGCATCGATACTGCCGACAAGCTTGATGGACTTTTTGAGCTAACCACCGCTCGTTAACAATTTCTCGTCATCCCGAGCAATAACGCCGCTGCGGATCGGAGCGAGGAATCTCGCCGCGAAACCTTCAAGGTAACTTCCACAAGTCCTTCTACTCGGAGAGCATTCGGGGCTCAGGATGAGGGACCGTTGCTACGCCGTCGCGCTGCCTTCGTCGGGAGTGCCGAATTCAATTCCCTGTGCCAATGGAAGTTCGCTGGAAAAATTGATCGTGTTCGTCTGCCGACGCATGTATTGCTTCCAGCAATCGCTCCCGCTCTCGCGACCGCCCCCGGTTTGCTTTTCACCGCCGAATGCACCGCCGATTTCCGCGCCACTCGTTCCGGTGTTTACATTCGCGATTCCGCAGTCGCTTCCGGTTGCGCTCATGAATCTTTCCGCTTCGCGCGCGTCGTTTGTGAAGATCGATGAAGTCAGTCCTTGCGGAACATTGTTGTGGATCGACATCGCTTCATCAAAGTCGCGATACGTCATCAAATACAGCAGCGGCCCGAACGTTTCATGCTTCACGATTTCAAAATCAGGCTTCACCGTAGCGAGACATGGTTTCATGTAACAACCGCCTTGGAATTTTTCGCCTTCGAGGCGTTCGCCGCCGTAAAGAACTTCACCACCTTCATCTTTCAATCGCTGAATGGACTGTTGGACAGCGTCAACAGCGGCCTTGTCGATCATTGGTCCCATCACAGTTTCTCGATCGAGCGGATTTCCGATCTGCAGACTCTTGTATGCGGCGAGCAATTTTTTGCGAATCTTTGGCGCGACCGATTCGTGTGCGATGACGCGCCGGGTTGAAGTGCAGCGTTGCCCCGCCGTGCCGACGGCGCCGAAAAAAATCGATTGCGTCGCCATGTTGACGTCGGCGCTCGGCCCGACAATCAATGCATTGTTGCCCCCAAGTTCGAGGATCGTCCGGCCCAGCCGCCCGTTAACTGCTTTGGCGACGTTGAATCCCATGTTGGTCGAGCCAGTAGCCGATACCAATGGAATCCGCGCATCGTCAGTCAATTTTTGGCCGACCGTCTTGCGGTCGCCCATGAGCAAAGTAAAAATCGCCGGATCGGCGCCGGTCTCGCGAGAAACGCGCTCGGCAATTTTCGTCACCGCAATTGCCGTGAGCGGCGTTTTTTCCGAAGCTTTCCAGACTGTCGCGTCGCCGCAGACGGCTGCGAGAGCCGCATTCCACGACCAGACCGCCACCGGAAAGTTGAAGGCGGTGATAACCGCGACCACGCCGAGTGGATGCCATTGCTCCATCAAACGGTGACTGGGCCGTTCCGATTGAATCGTCAGGCCATAAAGCATGCGGGACTGTCCAACCGCGAAGTCGCAAATATCGATCATCTCCTGCACTTCGCCTTTGCCTTCGGCGATAATTTTCCCGGTCTCGAGCGTAACGAGCTGCCCGAGATCATGTTTAAATTCACGTAAGGCGTTGCCCAGACGGCGAACGGTATCGCCGCGAACCGGCCCGGGCGTGGTGCGCCACTTCAAAAAAGCCTCGTGCGCGCGCGAGATCGCTCTGTCATAGTCATCGGCCGAAGCAGTGCGCACGCTGGCCAGTTTTTGGCCGTTGATCGGCGAGATTTTGTCAATCTTTGCGCCACCGCCGCGCCATTCGCCGTCAAAGACGCCGGCATTGTCGTCAGCCAAACCGAGTTTTTGTAAAGCAGATTGCATTAAGATTAGCGCAAGGCTCCAGCTCCCGAATTAACAAAACGCAAGCTGGATGCTTGCGCTACCATCATTTACCGCGGCAATACTTCCGCAAAATTTCCAGCGTTTCGTCCACCACTTTTTTCGTGATGTCGAGCGCGGGACGAAAACGAATGGAATGCTCGCCCGATTTCAAAACCAGCAGACCGGAATCAAACAGCTTCCGCCAAATATCATCGCGCGTTTTGGCGTCGGGTAGGTCAAAGGCGATGAACAAACCACGCCCGCGCACCGCCGTTACCAATTCGCATTCCCGCCGCCAATTGAGCAGTTGCTCCAGAAAATAGGCGCCTACTTGGCCTGCATTCTCGACCAGATTTTCCTTTTCAATGACGCGCAAATAATGGGTCGACCGCACCATGTCGGTGAAATTCCCGCCCCAGGTTGAATTCAGCCGCGACGGCAAACGAAAGGCGTTGTCTTTCACTTCATCGAGGCGCAGTCCCGCCATCACTCCGCAAACCTGCACTTTTTTTCCAAACGCCAGCAGGTCCGGTTGCACGTTGAAATGCTGGCAACACCAGGTGCGCCCAGTAGTGCAAAGCCCGGTTTGCACTTCGTCGAAAATCAGAAGGATGTCGCTCTCGTCGCAGATTTCCCGCAATTTCCGCAGCCATTCGCCACGGAAATGATTGTCGCCGCCCTCACCCTGGATCGGTTCGATGATAATCGCGGCGATGTCGATCCCGCGTTCATCGATGAATTTCCGAATTTCCGCTTCCGATTTTTTCTCGCGCTCAATCACATCGCCTTCGCGTTCATTTTCCGGGAGGGAAAAATCGATTGCTGGATTGGAAACCCGCGGCCAGTTGAACTTGGCGAACAAATCGGTCTTGCGCGGATCGGTATTGGTCAGGCTCATAGTGTAACCGGAACGACCATGAAAGGCGTGACGAAAATGCAAAATCTCGGTGCCCCGTTCGCCACGGCCAGCCGCCATATTTTTGCGGACTTTCCAATCCATCGCCGCCTTTAATGTGTTTTCGATTGCAAGTGCACCGCCTTCGATAAAAAGGTAGCGGTCGAGCGGCGGAAATCCGGCTACCCGCGAAAACGCGTCGACAAATTCCGCGTACCCCTCGGAATAAATATCCGAGTTCGCGACTTTGAATTTGGCCGCGCGTAGCAAGTCCTCTTTCACTGCCGGCTCATCAAAATACGGATGATTAAACCCGATGGTGAGCGACCCGAAAAATCCGTAGAGATCGATCAGACGGCGGCCGGTCGTCGCATCATACATGTAAGAGCCGCGGCTTTTTTCGAGATCGATTACGATCTTGAATCCGTCCATCAGGACATGTTTTTCGAGTACGCGCAAAGCCTGCGCACCGTCCTGGACGGAGGCTTTCGTTTCGGCAATGCGACTCCGCTTTTTTGACGGGCGGGCCGCTTCTGTGAGCACAGGCGGCATACACGATGATGATACTCTGTCAGGTAGTTTCGGTCAACCGTACGCGGGTTGAATTGCCGTTTTTGTCGCTGGCTCCGGAAATCCTGCGCTTACGTGTCAAAAAAGATCATGCCGGTGAAGTCACGTCGTTTTTTTGGTAGGGACACACCTCCGGGATGTCCCAAAAACAGGAATTGGGGACGGCTCAGAAATCCGTCCCTACCTTTGAAAAATTGCTTGGACGTGAATCGGCGTTGAATTCGAGTTAAGACGCTAAGGTTTGCAGTCGACGCGATTTTGCAGCGCACGGTTTTGCGACAGTTACTTCGCGCTGGCGAGCGCGTTCTTTTCCGCCGTAGCTTTGGCCAACGCATCATTGTATGACGCAAGATCGATTGCGTAGACGCGATTCCCTTCGGTGTCGCTGTGAAGAAGATCGCGCTTACGTAACTTCAGTTGTTCTTCCGTCCCGTGCAGTTGTTCGAGTTCTTTTGCGTTGGTGGCGCGACGCTGATCCAGTGTCAGCGTCGGCGCCGCCGCAGCAGGGTTCGTCTTTTTTGAAGGGACCGGCTTTTCCATCGCATATCCGACGGTTTGCTTCGCCTGCGGCGCAAATGACATCGTGCGATGACTACCGCGTGGGCTGAAATTCAATCCCGGTCGCATGACGACAAAGCCAAAAATGCACAAGAGGGTGGCAACACGAAAAAGATACGAATTGCGCGCTTGTTCCGGATAATTGAGCCGGAAAAATAGGGGACCGAATGGGAGAAAAACTCCGAGCGCCCACCACGCGCTAATATCGATCGCTGCGATCAGGAGCAGAATGCGAGAAATCAGCGCGCAAACGATGGCGAGGCCCAGGAAAATCAGGGAGACCATCCCAGTTTTCGAGCAACCGTAGTGCCAAAACGATTACACGATTCCCTTCCGGAAACTTTCGTGTTTACCCGCCAGCAACGCCTGCGTCAGATCGTACCCAGCGCGGTCGGCATTGCGCGAAGTTCCGGCAAAATGATGGTCGATTCGCATTTTGGCAGAGCGACAGAAATAGCTCGCCACTGAAAGGACTTCATCGGCCGGCTCACCAGAGTCGATTTTGTATTGTGCGAACGAACACGTCGCGCTGATCGCGAAAAGTTCCGTCGCGATCCCGACGAAACGCGAAAGCAACAATTGCTCGCGATCGAGTTTCGGGCCAAAACGCGCCATGGCGTGAAATAGTCCACGCGCCAGTTTCCTGCTCGTGCGCGCGGCATAGCGCACGTGCGGCCGCAAATCGGCGTGAAGTTTGTCGAGGTTGCCAGCGTTCGCGGGCAACCACTGTTTCGGATACCAGCCGGCATAAAATTTTCCGGAGGTGAAAACGGCTTTTAACCGCTCTGACATGGGCAATTGAGTATTGAAAATGGCGCCGCCGACTTTTAAATGCGGATCAAGGGCTTCGCGCGCGATAAACAGCCTCATAATTTCGCTCGAACCTTCGAAAATCATGTTGATGCGGCAATCGCGCAGAAAACGTTCGACCGCGACCGGTTCTTCGCCGCGGCCAGCGAGCGACTCCGCCGTTTCGTAACCGCGCCCGCCGCGTACTTGCATCGCTTCATCGGCATTGCGCCAGGTCGTTTCCGTCGCCCACATTTTGCACATCGCCGTTTCGATCCGCAGATCGCCGGCTTTGCGATCGACCAGCGCGCTGGTTAAAAATGTGATCGCTTCCATCGCGAAGACATTGCCCGCCATCTCGGCGATTTTTCCGGCGATGGCGTAGTGTTGGCCGATCGGCACACCCCATTGCACGCGTTCTTTGGCCCATTTGCGGCAAATCTCGAGCAGACGCTTCGATAAACCGACGCACGCTGCCGGAATTGTCAGGCGTCCTGTATTCAATGTCGTTAGCGCGACCTTCAATCCCTGACCTTCTTTCGCGATCATGTTTTCGCGCGGCACCCGCACCTTGGTAAACTTCACGATGCCGTTGTAGAGCGCGCGCAGCCCCATGAAGTGACAGCGATAAGTGATCTCGAGCCCGGGCGAATCGACATCCACAATGAAAGCGGTGATCTGTTTGCGCTCCCTGCCGTTTACAATTTTCGGTGGCGTCTTCGCCATCACCACCAGGACCCCGGCTTTGATCAAATTCGTGCACCAGAGTTTTTCGCCGTTGAGGATAAATGCGGAACCGTCTTCGGTTGGATCAGCGCGCAAACTCATGTTCGCGGGATCGGAGCCGGCATTCCATTCCGTGAGAGCGAAGGCCGAGATTTCGTGGCGCGCCACTCGCGGCAGATATTTCCTCTTTTGCTCTTCGGTTCCGAAAAGGAGTAGGGGCTGCGGAACCCCGATGGATTGATGCGCGGAAACCAGCGCGGTCAGGTTTGCGTCCCAACTACCGAGCAGCATCGCGGCGCGGCCATAGTTTATCTGGGATAAGCCGAGGCCCTCGTATTGCTGAGGAATTTTCACGCCAAACGCGCCCATCGCGAAAAGTTCCTCGATGTTTTTCTGCGGAATCTCGCCGGTCCGATCGATTTCATCGGCATCAACATGATCGCGCAGATAATTTTTTAGTTCGGTGAGGAACGCTTCACCTTTGGCGCGGTCTTCTTCGCTCTGCGCGGGGTAGGGGAAAATGCGCTCGAACCCGAATTTTCCGATAAAGAGGTTGCTAGCGAAACTGCCGCGTTCGTCCAGTGGATCGCGGGATGCTTCCGCCAGCTCGAGCGCGGCGGCCTTCCCAGCCGACATCTTCGAGGTGTCAATGATGGGAGCGGCACCCGCCTTCGCTGTTTCCTTCACGCCGGTTTCGGCTTTGACCTGTTCCGGCGGGGCTTCCAGCGGCGTTTTCATGATTCGTCCTGCGCGCGCGATTTTTCTGTCATGTCGAGCGAAGTCGAGACATCTCTGATCATTTCGGGAAGAGTAGTTAGAGATTCCTCGACTACACTCGGAATGACAAACGGGGAAATGTACTCATTCTTCATAGAATTTCGTTCCATTCTGCGCATGCTTTCGGAGAAGCGTGCATGGTACATACTTCTCGTTAGTTCGTGCAAGTTTCTCCATTTCTTCGACCAGTTTTTTTATGCCAAGGTTCTCCGCGAAGCGCAATGGCCCGCCACGCCAGGCCGGGAAACCGGTACCAAGAATCATTCCGTAATCGGCATCCTCCGGCGAAGCGATCACATTCTCTTCCAGAGAACGCGCCGATTCGTTGACCATTAGGAACATTAAGCGATTCGCAACACTCTCTCTGTCATTCCGAGCGAAGCGAGGAACCTCACTGGGTCCGGAATCGTGAGGTCCCTCACTGCCTTCGGGATGGCCAGATGAAGTTATGCGCCACTTCTCTATCTCGGCATTTTCGGTCTGAGACTTGCCTTCATATCTGTAGAAACCCCCACCGGATTTTCCGCCGAGCATTTTTCCCGATTGCATTTCCCGCAGAATTTTCGGGGCACGATCCCGTTTGCCATAAGCTTTCTCCAAAGTGTTGGCAATATCGACGGTGATATCGACGCCGATCTCATCGATCAGGCGCAACGGCCCCATCGGCATTCCCCATTCCAAAAGCGCCACGTCTATTTCCTGTGCATTGACGCCATTTTCGAAAAGTTCCGCAGCTTCAAGCAAATAAGGAAAAAGGACGCGGTTCACGAGGAACCCGGGACTGTCGCGCACAATCACTGGCAGCTTGGCGATCTGGCGCACAAAGCCGAGCGCGCGGGCAACGGTGGCGTCCGAGGTTTCCGTTCCGATCACAACTTCGACCAATTTCATTCGACTGACTGGATTAAAGAAATGCAGTCCGATGACGCGCTCGGGCGTTTTGGTTTCGGCTGCGAGATCGGAAATTGGCAGGGCGGAAGTGTTGGTGGCCAGCATCGCGGCATGCGGCGCCTTTTGGGCAAGATCGCGGAAGATCTGTCTTTTGATTTCCAATTTCTCCGAGGCCGCTTCGATCACGATCTGGACGTCGCGCATTTCAATCGGCGCGCTGGAGGCAACGATGCGGGCGCGTCCTTCCTTCGCTTTCTCTTCCGTCATGATTCCACGTTTGACCGCGTCGGCGTAAGTCTTCTCGATGTTGGCGAGACCGCGCGTCAATTCTTCCGTTCCCACGTCGCGCAAAATTACCGAAACTCCGCGCGAGCTGAGCCATTGCGCGATGCCGCTGCCCATTACGCCCGCGCCGATCACCGCCGCATGCGTGATTTTCTCCGGCGCCTGCTTCGAGCTGCCGCGTTTATATTTCTCCGCCAGGAAAAAATTGCGGATCAAATTCTGCGTCGCGTCGGTCCCACTGAGTTCGACGATGGTATCGAGCTCCATTCGCAGCGCGTCTTCGACTGTCCCGCTTAACCCTTTCGTAACCACTTCGAGCGCGCGCGCCGGCGCAAGATTCCCGCTCGCGCGCGGCGCGCTCGTTTTTCCCCCGCCGACGGCTCCGCCGTCCGTCTCTCCCTGTGGGAGGGGGGAGGGTGAGGGCCTTTTTCCATCGCGCGATTTCTTCTTCGCGGCGTCGAGCAATCGGTCGCGCGAAACAACTTCATCAATCAGCCCCAGCTGTTTGGCTTCCTGCGCGGAATACAACTTGCCTTTCACAATCACTTCAGCCGCTTTTTCCGCGCCGATCAGACGCGGCAGGCGCGTGCAACCGCCCCAGGCCGGGATCAAGCCCAGCGTGGTTTCGGGCAAACCAATCCGCGTGGCCGGATCATCACTCGCCACTCGCCAGTCACACGCCAGCGCGATTTCGTAGCCGCCGCCGGCGCAAGCACCATGAATCGCAGCGCAGGTCGAAATTTTTAGTGCGGCCAGTCGATTGAAAATTTGTTGCCCCTCCGCGATGAACGCGCGCATCTCGCCGGTCTGCGCCTGATGCAACAGGGTTTTCAAATCCGCACCCGCGATAAAAATCGATTTCTTGGCGGACAAAATCACGACGCCCTCGAGCGAATCTTCCTCTTCGATGAAATCGAGTTGCTGATCGAGATCACTTAAGGTTGCGGCATCGAAAATATTCGCTCCCGATTCCGGTCGATCGAAGGTGAGCAGACAAATTCCATGGTCGATCTCCCGTTGAATCATCGAGGCCGTCGCGGTTACGCTCATCGCAATTTATTTTGGCTGGTTTCGGCGGAATGCCAAGCGCGGACGTTCGATTGGAGTGATGGAGTAGAGGAGTAATGGAACAATCGGGAGCGGATCTTCTTTTCAATACTCCATCACTTCATTACTCCAATGGGACAACCCCGTTGCGCTCGACAACGGTGAATGTTAGAACTCGACCGGCGTTGCGCCTGCGCGGCTTATGGTTGGCAAAATTCTAATTCCGGAAATTCGCAGTCTGATTGAGGCCCGTGATTTCGCTGGTTTACGTGAACTATTCAAGGAGTGGCCGCCGGCGGATGTCGCCGAGGTCATTGTCGATATGCCGGAAGACGATCGCGTCATCATCTTCCGAGTTTTGCCTGCGGCGCTGGCGGCCGACGTTTTCGAGTATCTCGACGTGGATGCGCAACAGTCGTTGTTACGTTGCATGGCGCACGAACAAGTCACCGCCATTCTCAACGAGATGTCGCCGGACGATCGCACGGCGTTGCTCGAGGAAATGCCAAGCGCGGCGGCGCGACAACTGATTCGCTTACTCACTCCGGAAGAGCGGCACGTAGCGACGGCGCTCCTGGGTTATCCGGAAGGCAGCGTGGGCCGTTTGATGACACCGGACTTTGTTGCGGTGCGCGAGGATTGGACCGTGAAAGAAGTGCTCGATTATGTGCGCGAGCACGGTCGGGACAGCGAAACACTCAACATCATTTACGTGGTGGACGAACGCGGAAAGCTGATCGACGACCTGCGCATTCGCGAGTTTTTGCTCCGGCCGCTGACAGCAAAAGTCAGCGAGATCCGAGACGAGACCTTTGTCGCACTGAGCGTAAGCGATTCGCAGGAGGAAGCGCTCAATTCATTTCGAAAATACGATCGCATCGCCTTGCCGGTAATCGATTCCGCCGGCGTGTTGGTCGGCATCGTAACGAGCGATGACATGCTCGATGTGGCCGAGGAACAAGCGACGGAAGACATCCAGAAAATCGGCGGCATGGAAGCGCTAGATGAACCCTACACCACCATCCCGCTGCTGCGCATGGTAAAGAAACGAGCGACCTGGCTGATCATTCTCTTTCTCGGAGAAATGCTCACCGCTACTGCGATGCAGGGTTACAATGGCGAGATTGAGAAGGCCGCGATTCTGGCAATGTTTTTGCCGCTCATCATTTCCAGTGGCGGCAATTCCGGATCGCAAGCGACAACACTGGTTATCCGGGCGATGGCTTTGGGCGAATTGCGTTTGGTTGACTGGTTTCGCGTGGTCCGTAAGGAGCTTCTCTCTGGACTGTCGCTTGGCCTGATTCTTGGAACCATTGGTTTTTTCCGAATCACGCTCTGGCAGTACTTACACATTTTTGATTACGGGAAGTATCATTGGCTGGTTGGACTTACAGTCGGTGCGGCGCTTGTCGGAGTGGTGCTGTGGGGCACTCTCAGCGGAGCGATGCTTCCATTCTTGCTGCGTCGTTTCGGGCTGGATCCGGCGACGTCATCCGCGCCTTTCGTCGCTACACTGGTCGATGTCACTGGCTTGGTAATTTATTTCAACGTGGCGCTGTTCATTCTGCGCGGCACGCTGCTGTGAGGCGGTTTTTCCTCACCATCGCGGTTATGATGGTGCTCCTGTCATCCGCGCGCGCGACCACCAAAGGCCTGAGCCAAATCGTGACGCCAGAGCTTCAAGCGGCCGGCGATTTGTCGCTCAGTTTTCAAGCGCAAAGCGAGCGGATCGCGAATCCCTACGAGTTGCAGGCGGAAATGGGCCTGACGAACTGGGCCGAGTTTGCCGTCTTTCGCGGGTTCAAGCCGGATGACTGGATCTTCAGCACCGAATTCGGATTACTAACGAAAGAACCGTACCTGTTGTCCGTCGGATTTTTGAACTGGTCGCCGCACCTCGATGTCGATCCAC
>Ga0209473_1001299_pt1 | contig 14028 bp, 17 predicted proteins | sample GraSoiAngelo_133_FD_185890 | JGI IMG/M metagenome (GOLD analysis project Ga0209473, IMG submission 185890) | Grasslands soil microbial communities from the Angelo Coastal Reserve, California, USA - 14_0929_05_20cm (SPAdes) (version 2) | ecosystem: Environmental > Terrestrial > Soil > Grasslands ...
CGATATAAAGCCCATCACGCGAACTATGGTTGTGATACTGCGTGACGTTGACCTGCGCGTTTGCCGGAACAATTGCGCTCCATAAACCTGCAGCGACAACCGAGGAAATGGGAAATAAAGGTTTCAAGAGTGTACTCGATAATCCCCTCTTGGCTTCTACCACACTGCCCTGCCTGCTTGTCAAGGTATTCCGACAACAGAATTAGTAACAATCAGTTATCTTTTGCGGTCCAATTCCCGGGGTTAGCGCGTGGCGTCTCGCGTGATGGCGAGTGCGTCTTCGCATTCGCGGACTCTTCTTGTGATTTGATAGCACCCCAGATTAACCACGCCTAGACGAACGCATGTTTCGGCGCGACGCCGAAACCAACATGCGAGACGCATGCGCTATCTGATCACCTGAACGCGATCACTGTTCACTGTTCACTGTTCACCAATCACGGATCACCGGAGATTTAAAGCCTATGGTCGAGGCGGCGGAGTCGGACGTGGTCGTCGCGTCGGGCGAGGCCGCGGCGTTACTCTGGGGGTGGGCGTTGGAGTCATACTTGGGGAGGGACTAGCCGTCGGTGTAGGGGTAGATGTAGGCGTAGCTGTGGAGATAGGCGTAGCCGTTGGCGTTGGAGTAACAGGTGGCGTTGACGTTGGAGTCGCAGTAGGAGTCGGCGTAGGTGTTACAGGCGGCGTGGCCGTTGGTGTTACAGTCACCGTTGGCGTAGGTGTAGGCGTCCCCGCCGGCAATTTGAACTTATAAACCTTGTTGTCGTTGGCGACGTAGATGCTTCCGCGAGCTACCATGCCACTGTTCCATTTGCGGTCGCCAGTCATCAACTCGTTGTTGCCGCCGCCGGCATAAATCACTGCGCCGGTATCGCCATTGTAGCCGTGTAACCGGTGGTCGCCCTCCGCGCCGACAACCCACACGATCGCGTTATTCGTTCCATCGGTAGTAGTGACCCAGGGTGAACCCTGGCCGCTCTGGCTCGCGCTCCAGGCCGAGACGATCGCTGGCGGATTTGTCGCAGTAACCTTGTAAGCCTTGATTTGGCTACCTCCATCAGCGCGAAAAACAAAATATGTTCCCTGGCCCGTCCTGTAGGTGGCGGACGATTGACCTCTCAGGTTACCATCGACACCTAGCGACATTACCGGTCCAGCGACGCCGCCGAGGTTGTTACGGTTAACCAGATAAGCATTGCCATCCTTACCCAGGGCGAGAACTAACTGCGAAGGAGTCGCGCCAGGCACGTCGATCAGGATCGCGCTGCAGCCACCAAGATCGGTGTCGCCTACATCGAGGTCGTGCCAGTTGGCCGGCGCCCAGAAGTCAGTCGGGTTGCCGGTAAAGACTGGGCCGGCTTGCAAACGCACAATTGCTTCGCCGCCACTCCAGGGGTCTCCTTGGTTTGTAAACGTGTTCCCTGTGATTACAAACATGTTGGTGCCATCGCTGGCAACACCTGAGTGCCCCCAGATACCCCCGCCTTCTGCTACCGTAGCCCAGTTGCCCACATTAGTAGGATCGTTGATATGTACCCCCACGACCCAACCATGATACAGCCCGCAATCACCGGCGTATCCGGAGTAAGGCACGTACACGATCCCGTTCACAAGAGCCAGTGCCCCCCGTTCTTCCTGCACGACGGAGGAAAAATTCGGTACCGCGGTATTCACGTCCACCGACCAATTGGTGGCACCCGAATCCACGTTCAAAGAAAAAATGAAATGCTTAATGGGATTCCCAGCGATCAATGCGTCGAAGAAAAGTGACCGAGACGCGAGATCAACAACCGGTGTGCCGGTAATGCCAACCGGATTAATATTTCCGCACGGAAGACCTGAAGTGACTGCCGGACCGATGTCGGTGCGCGACCAAATCTGGAGGCCGGTGTCGGCATGGAGCGCATAAACATTGTTCGATTCAGTTACGGCGATCACCATTGGGCCGTTTGGACCGCCCTCGACGTAAAGCGGCTGCGCGTAAACATGGCCGGAGATCGTTCCGTCGAAATTTAAGTCGCGGGTTAGATTGGCTGCGTTTGATGGCGTGAACGCGTCATCGATGTAGAGGCCGTCGCGAGAAAGATTATTGTGCTCCTGGGTGACGTTGACCTGCGCGCTTGCCGGGAAGACCGCGATCCACAAAAGAAGAACGATGAGCGATAAAGCGAAAATAAGAGATTTCATAGATTAGCGGCGAATTGCCGGCTCCCTTCTAACACAGCGCGCTGCCTTGCTGTCAAGGATTACGGCCAAACAATTTGTAACAATCAGGTTATCTTTTTTTGCAGCCGACACGGGTGATTCTTAAGAGGTGGAACGGTCGCCGCGGCGACTCCTCAACGTATTGCCAAAAAGATGCGGCTTTGCCGCCTGATATATTTGCGCCTTCGGCGAATCATATCCCAACGCCTTGAGGACAAGGCGATCCACCTTTCATCTAGTTACAGACCAACGCTAGCGAGTTTCGTTAGCGCTTTCATCTCAACTGATCAACCAGCTTCCTTAGCCGGTTTTTTCTCAGGCGCCTTGGTTTGAGCGGGCGAAGAATCTTTCGCGGCTTCCTTTGGCGCGGCGGATTTTTCGCCGCCAGACGAGGTGGCAGGAGCCTCTTTTTTTGCTGCCTCTTTGTAGGAATCGCTTCGGTAATCTGTGATGTAAAATCCCGATCCCTTGAAGATCAGACCTGCGCCGGTACCGAGAAGGCGCTTCACTTTTCCGTGTCCCCACTTTGGCAACCGACAGAGCTCTTTCGGGCATTCGCGAAACGGTTCGTCACGCATCGACTGGAATGCGTCGAAGTTCTGGCCGCACTTTTGACAAGCATACTCGTAAGTTGGCATCAGGATGAGACTGTTGCGCGGATAACGCCGGGAAGTCTGCATTAAACGGATTGCGATTCAAGTTCTTAAGTCCCGCTCGCGATGACGAATTGGGGAGCGCGGGCGCCTCGCCCGCTCTTTTCGGCGCCCCCGCCGAAAACCCCCCGATGAGTGTCCCGCGAGGCGCGTGACACAGCGGGCGAGGCGCCCGCGCTCCCCGGTACGTCATTCGTGCTTCGCCATTTCCGGTTTTGATTGGCATCCATTCGTGTTTATTAGTGTTTCGTTATGACATACGGCGTGAACGAGATCGCGGGGCTGTTTCCCAGCTTGATGGAAATCAAGGATGAATCATTGCGGGAAAAGGTTGCGGCGGTGTGGAACGAAGCCATTACCACAGGCTGCGGCGGGAAAGGCTGGACCTTTGACGAATTGCGCGCGGTCAAGTTCACGCTCCTGGCTGGCGACATCGACATGACCTTTGTGGAGCACCTTAACTCCTGTGCGCGGCAATGCATGGCGATCGCAGACGTGCTCGAAAGTTCGTTCCGGTGCGGCATTCCGATCCAGCGCGATAACCTGATCGCCGGTGCGCTGCTGGCCGACGTGGGCAAACCGCTCGAGTACGACAAGGACCCCTCGGGCAAAGTCATTCAGGGTAAATTTGGACAGCAACTACGTCATCCGTTCAGCGGCGTCGCCCTGGCACACAAAAATGGTATTCCCGGTGAAGTCCTGCACATCATCGCAACGCACAGTCATGAGGGCGACAATGTGGAGCGCTCGATCGAATCGATCATTTTTCACCACGCCGACTTCGTGGACTTCGATATCGCAAAAGTTCTAGGTAAACGCGCCGCCAAGAAGTGATTTGAAAACTGTTGATGGTTGAGAGCTGATCGCCGAGAGCTTGAACCTGCAGATCAGCGAATGAACGAGATCGATATCGTCCGCGACGTTTCGCAGAGGTTCGAGCAAGGGCGCATCCCGTACATGCTCACAGGATCCATGGCGATGAATTACTACGCGCAACCTCGCATGACCCGCGACATCGACGTGGTAATTGCGATCGCGCCAAAGGATGTTCACCGTATGGCTGGTTTGTTTCGTCCGGATTATTATGTGAGCGAGGAAAGCATTCGTGACGCGCTCTCCCATGAATCGGTTTTCAACTTCATTCATCAAGACAGCGTGATCAAAGTGGACTGCATCATCCGCAAGAGAAGCGAATATCGGCGCGTGGAATTTGAACGACGTCAGAGGATTTCGATTCTCGACTTCAGCACGTTCATCGTGAGTAAAGAAGATCTCATCATCTCAAAACTCTTTTGGGCAAAGGATTCGCACTCTGAAATTCAACTAGGCGACGTGAAGAACCCGCTCGCGACGGGCTATGACGCCACCTATTTGCAGCGCTGGACGCGTGAACTGGAGCTGGATAATTTAGTGAAGGAATGTCTGAAATGACTGATACAACTCCGCAAATCGAACGAATGGTGCGCGATGAAATCATGGCACGGTCGAGCGAGGAGCGTTTCATCATGGGCGCGCAAATGTTCGAGAGCGCGATGGAAATGGCCAAAGCTTCGTTGCCACCCGGATTGTCCGCCGCAGAACAACGACGCCGGTTATTCAAGCGTATCTACGGGAAAGAGCTCGACATATGGGATTGACGCTGGTTGAGAAGATTGCTGGACGCCACGCGGATGGACTTGCTCCTGGCACCGTGGTTCGCAGCGGCGATTTCATCTCGATCCGCCCGCGTCACGTGATGACCCATGATAACACCGGCGCGGTGATTCCAAAGTTCAAACAGATCGGCGCGACAGCGGTCGCCGATCCGGCGCAACCGGTCTTCGCCATCGATCACGACATCCAAAACACTTCGCCGGAAAATCTGGCCAAATACGCGAAGATCGAGGCATTCGCTCGTGAACACGGCATTGATTTTTATCCGCCAGGCACCGGCATCTCGCATCAGGTAATGGTGGAACAGGGCTACGTTGTTCCCGGTTCGATGGTGGTAGCAAGCGATTCGCACTCGAATTTATACGGGGCGGCTGCCGCCCTCGGCACGCCAGTGGTACGGACCGATGCCGCGAGCATCTGGGCAACCAGCGTCACGTGGTGGCAGGTCCCACCCGTGGCAAAGATGGTTCTCAAGGGATCGCTCTCGCCGGGTGTGGTTGGCAAGGATGTCATCATCGCGTTATGCGGACTCTTTAACAAAGACGAGGTGCTTAATCACGCCGTTGAGTTCGTAGGTGACGGCGTAACGAATCTTCCCATGTCCGCGCGCATGACCATTGCCAACATGACCACTGAATGGGGCGCGTTAGCAGGGGTGTTTCCCTTTGATGAAGTGACAGTGAACTATCTGCGCTCGCGCGTCCCCGAGTTCACGAACCCGAAACGTCCGGGAACGCGTGGTGCGACGAGTCGCTCGGGTTACACGAATGGCGACATCGATGGGTGGTGGAACAACCGAACCGAACTTAGCGCTGACCACGATGCGGAATACGCGATCGAACTGGAGTTGGATCTTGCTACGGTCGTTCCGCACGTTTCCGGGCCTAACGAAGTCAAAACCATGGTTTCGCTACCGGAAATGGAACGGAAGCACGTGCCTATTCAGAAAGCGTATTTGTTATCGTGCGTGAACGCGCGCTTCGAAGATTTACACGACGCCGCGGAAGTGGTGCGCGCTCGAGGCGGACACGTGGCCGACGGCGTCGAGTTTTATCTCGCTCCGGCGAGCGCGGAAGTACAGGCCAGATCGGAATCGAACGGCGATTGGCAAACCCTATTGGGCGCGGGCGCGATTCCGCTACCACCGGGTTGTGGCGCATGCATTGGACTGGGACGCGGTCTGGTGCAAAAAGGCGAAATCGCGATCAGTGCGACGAATCGCAATTTCAAAGGACGCATGGGCGATCGCGACGCGTTCGTTTACCTCGCTTCGCCTGCTGTAGTCGCCGCCAGCGCGTTGGCTGGATTCATTTGCGCGCCGATAAATTTCAGTGAACACCCTGTTGCCACCGCAGTCCGACGCACTGGAAAAAAATCAAGGCCGGCAAGATCGGTGCAGATCATGGAAGGTTTTCCCTCTAGTGTCCGAGGTCGCGTTCTGTTTATCGACAAAGACAATTTGAACACCGACGGCATTTACGCGGGCAAACATACTTATCGAGACGATATGACGCCGGAGCAGATGGCCGCGGTCACATTTGAAAATTACGATCCGAACTTCAACAGTCTGTATCATCGCGGCGATGTTGTCGTCGCCGGATTCAATTTCGGCACGGGCTCGAGTCGCGAACAAGCCGCCACGGCACTGAAGTTCAAAGGCATTCCCTGCGTGATCGCTGGCAGTTTCTCGGAAACTTACAAGCGCAACGCGTTTAACAACGGCTTCGTGGTGTTCGAATGCCCCGAATTGGTCAGCCACCTGCGCGACACGCTAACCGATCGCGCGGCCATTACCGTCGGACCGGAAATCACCATCGATTACGCCAAGTCGATCTTGAGTGTCGATGGAAAATCATTTGCCTTTCCGCCGCTCAGTCCTGCAGCACAGGAATTGGTTGTAGCCGGCGGCGCCGAAAAGCTGGTGTCCAGCCGCCTCCGCGCAAAGGCGTCTGCCGTTTGATTCGCCAAGACAAGGAAAGATTAGATCGCAATCGGGATCATCCGCCTTCGTCCACAGGCTACGGCCTGAGAAGGCGATAGCGGCTACAGCTAAGGCGCTGAATTGGTCGCAATGTGCGACCACATATCGCGAATGTATTGGGGCAAGCCGTCTATGACGCAGCGGAAAATCCGATTTGCCGGCGCGGAGATTCCGGCGGAGGGGCGAGCAGTGGCAACAGTTTTTGGTAAATATCGCGCAGAGCGGTGTCGTGCTCTAATAGCGTTTTATCGATCTCGGCGAGGCGCTTCAGAATCGCCACATTCGCGGCCAGTTTCTCCCGCTGCTCGATAAACGCCCGAATCACATAGACGTTGACTCGCAATCTCCCGATCGCTCGGTCGCCTCACCAGGCGACCAATGCAGTACATCCAACGGCGTCCCCGCACATCGTATTCATCGCAATGGCACGATCGCTGCGCAAAATGTTGGCTGCCTGCAGCGCGCCGTGTTCGGTAAATACCCACGACCGATAACGGATGTTTCGCCGGGATGTGGTCGCAAATTGCGACCGCATCAGTTCCCTGCTTGATCCGGCCTCGTCTAAGGTCGCAAATTGCGACATTAAAGATTCGAACTCATCCGCCCGAAAGTTGAAATGCGAAATCTCGCGGGAAGCGCTTTTTGTTGCGCCGAAGAGCCTGATTGAGAGTTCTCGTCGGAACGCCATATATGCGCGCAAGCTCGGAATCCAGCACGACCTTCTGATCGCGAATCGTCAGAATTCTGATGTCCGGAGCTTTGTTTCTCATTCTTCTAACCGGAGGATTTTATCGTTCGCTCCTGTTCATTCGTCGAGAAGATATCAATTGTTTGTCGACTGCTCTCAGGATGCGGTCTTAATTTGTGACCGCATACTTCCGAATGCATCCGACAAGGCACCGAACGCGAGTCACCGCAGGTGCGCTCTCTTCAATTGAGCAGCTTGCGGGTCGCAACTACCCCGATAAAGTCGCCTTCTTATGGCCAAATACAGAATTGCGTGGATGCCGGGTGATGGAGTCGGCAACGATGTCATGGAAGCGGCGCGAATCGTTCTCGATCGAATGAAATTTGATGCCGAATATGTGCCTTGCGATATCGGCTGGAAATTTTGGTGCACGGAAGGAAACGCGCTTCCGGAGCGCACGGTGAAGGCGCTCAAGGACACAACGTGCGCCCTGTTCGGCGCGATCACCAGCAAGCCACAGGATAAAGCGAAAGAGGAATTGAGTCCGGAACTCAATGGAAAAGGATTGAGCTATTTCTCGCCCATCGTAGGACTGCGGCAGTTGTTCAATCTCCACACAAACATGCGGCCGTGTAAAAGTTATCCGGGCAACCCGTTGAACTATCGCGGGAACAAGATCACGAACCCAAGCGGGGAAGATGTACCGATCGATCAGGTCGTGTTCCGGGAAAATACCGAGGGCATGTATGGCGGCGTTGAGTTTTTCCCGTTGCCGGAATCAGTTTACACCGCGCTGTGCGCGAATCCGAAAATGAAGAAGTGGAAGGACAAGGGTCTGGAGAATGTCGCGCTCTCCACCCGCATCATGAGCGTGCAAGGTTGCACCAACATTTGCAGGGAAGCGTTTGAATTCGCCAAGAAAACCGGACGCAAACGCGTGACCGTAATCGAGAAACCAAATGTGCTCCGTGAAACGGGCGGGTTGATGATGCGTTGTTTCCGGGACGTAGCCAAAAACTATCCGGACATTTGGGCCGACGAAGTGAACATCGACGCCATCTGCATGTGGATGTTCAAGAATCCGCAGGATTACTCCGTACTCGTTGCGGAAAACATGTTCGGCGACATCGTCAGCGATCTGTGCGCGGGCCTCGTCGGCGGACTCGGTTTCGCGCCCAGCGCGAACCTCGGCGACGAGTACGCGGTGTTCGAACCGACACACGGCTCAGCGCCGAAGTACGCCGGCCAATACAAGGTCAATCCGATCGCCATGCTTCTGACGGTCAAATTGATGTTCGACTGGCTCAAGGAAAACGAAATGGCGACGCGTCTTGAAGCCGCCATCGCTCGCGTCATCGCCGAAGGCAAAGTGCGCACGTATGACATGGGTGGCAATGCTTCCACGCTCGACACGGCTAAAGCGGTTGCTAATTACGCCACCGCGTAGCGGGGAGATTTTTCACGCCCGTCTGTTGGTTTGAAAAGAAACATTGACGGGACCTGCAAATCCGTACTCGATGGAGGCATGAAGATAAGAACTGTTGGATTAACTCTGGCGCTCTGTTTTTTCGTGGGGGCAGCGTGTTTCGCCGCTGACGATCCGAATATGGGCACGTGGAAGCTAAACGAGACTAAATCGAAGACTGCTCCTGGGATGGAAAAGCTTACCACCGTTGTTTATGAGGCAGCTGGCGACCAGGTGAAAGTTACTATCGATGGCACCGACGCCAACGGGAAGCCAATACACAATGAGTGGACGGGCAAGTTCGACGGAAAAGACTATGCGGTTACCGGTGACCCAACATCAGATATGCGCTCGTACAAGAAGATTGACGCACAAACGTTGAAGTTCACCGTTAAGAAAGGTGACAAGACAACCGCCACCGGGCGCATTGTCGTAGCAGCCGATGGCAAGTCCCGCACGGTAACAGCGAAAGGAACTGACGAGCACGGCAAGCAGTTCAAAAACGTGGCGGCATACGACAAGCAGTAACGGTCTGAATGCTCTCGAGGCTGTGATGATCCGCCAAAATCGCGCGGATCTTACGGGGGATCGTTGTAGTGGCGGCTGTGTGCAGCCGCAAAAACAGGAAGCCCGACGAAACATTCCGCCTCCGTTGAACTCCGGTTCCGAGATCACTCCGCGTGATTCGCGGGCAAGGATCCTCCGCTGATACTGAAAGCACCCATCGGTTTTGCGTCGGGATGCGGCTCTCTTTTCATCACATCATTTTCGATGTATCGGCGGAATTCATCGCCAAACATGTAAGCCCGGTCTTTCCAGAATACCTTGCCACCCGGCGCGCAGACTAGATTCATAATAACAAGCTCCCAACCCAGCCACAGCGGGGACGCGAGCAGTCCCTCGCGCCATTTCAGAAATGCATTTTGCGAGTAAGAAAGGAACGCCATAAAGGTCGCGACAAACCGAACTCTCTCCTTTTCAGAAAGCGATCCGTAATCACGCAACCCTTTCGCAACGATTTGGGAAAGCTCATCATCGGCGGCGACCAGATGGTACCATTTGGCGAAGTGTTCATGCACGGTCTGAGCAGTGCCGGATCGGACGGCGTTTGTGTTCTGCCGAATCGAATGCGCGACGTAGAACAATGAAATCACGACAGCAAGAGCGCCGATGATCTGTCCGAGATTCGCCAGGTCGTTGAGATTCATGCTCTTTGCGCACGACGATCCGTTAAATCGTTGAAGCATTAAAGCGTTAAATCGAGGCACCCGGATGTAATGACGTCAAACATGTTAGGCCTCACAGCTGCTTATTATCCGCACGTCACGCGCGGCGGAATCCTTTAAAATTGCTAACGCAGTCTGATATTCTGGGCTCTTGTATGCCTCAATCGCCTTTTTCACGCTCTCAAATTCGATTATAACTAGCCGCTGATTGAGTCCAACTTCGTACACTTTCACTGGAATCCCTCGCGCCAGAAAATGACCGCCGTGCGCTTCAATGGCCGGCCCGGCTATCTTTGCGTATTTCGTTAGCGTCACCTCATCTGTCGCTGAGCGATAACAGGTTATCCAGTACCCCTTAGCCATTAGCTGTTACTTCACATTTGCGATCTTTACGATACCGCCCTTTGCCTGCGCGTCTTTTGGATTCTTCACCACGGTCACGTACAATTCCTTCTCGCCTTCGCCGAAGGCAACGTTTGTTGTGCCATCACCCGCGGCGATCTCAAATACGCGTAGAAGCTTGCCGTCAGAAGATATCTTCAAAATCTTACCGCCGAACCATTGGGCAACATAAATGTTACCTTTGCTATCGACTTTCATGCTATCAGGTCCAAGCCACCAGGATTCGACCTTATTTCTCACGAGCAGGTTGAGCAGAGCAAAATTCGATCTGTTGCTCAACGAGCCGTCGTCATTGATCTTGAATTTTAACATGCAGTTTCCAACGGTTTCGCTGGCGTAAAGGGTCTTTTGATCCGGAGAAACGCCGATTCCGTTGGCGTAATTGAGATCGCCCGCTACCTCCACCCAGTCCTGGCTCCCCGGCGCAAGATAAAGAATTTTTCCCGCCACGGAGGTCGGTAGTTCCTTGTACGGGCCGAAGACCGTGGCATAAGCGCCGCCATTGGCGGTCACCGCAATATCATTTATGCCGCCGTCGAATGGATTGCCGTTTTTGTCGGCATCCCAACGGCGCAGCTGCTTGCCGGTCCTATCGAGTTCAAGGATGGCGCCATGCTCCTCGGTGCACGCGAGCAGGAATGTGTTCTGCTTCGTAAGCGCCAGCCCGTTATGGCCGCAACCCGGAGTGTGATTCAACACCGTCGTCGTCTTGCCATCCCATTTCGACAGCGTGTTGGAGACCCAGCCAACGTAGTAAAGGTTGCCGTCAATGTACAATGGCCCCTCGGGCCCGAGAATATTGCTGACGATGGAGATCTCATCGGCACACGCTGCCGTAGCAGCCACCATTGCGCCAATGGCAAAGCCGATAATTTTACTTGCCGTCATTTTGATTCCTTAGGGTTGAGTTAGCGTTGCCTAACTAGTCGACTCCGTGCTTGAGCTGGCGCTCGTACTCGGCGCTGTCGAAATGGCCTTTCGATTCTGCGATGAGCTCCTTGTTGTCGATCTTCCAGAGTTCGTAGCCGCTGATTCGAACGCGTTTTCCCATGCCGCCCGGGCCGGTGTTCGTTCCCGTTAAGCTCCAATGGAAAACGGCGTCGCAGGCGCTCCGCCCTCCATGCGGTGTGCTGCGCTCGAGTTTGTCGAACGTCACGGTCATGTCTGGAAAATCGTGCATGAATCCTCGTGCGATCTCGGCGATCGCCGCTCGCCCGACGGCAGGCGTTCCGTCGTTGACGCTCAGCGAACCGCTCTCGGCGAAGAACGCCGCGACGTTCTCAGGATTCTGACTGCACCACGCTTCGGCATATCGTTTTGCGAATCTGGTTAACTCGGTGAGCGTCATCCTAATCGCTGAATCACCGCACGAGCAGATCAAGCTGGCGCACATCCATACCAGCTTCGCGATAGTACTTCCGAGTCAGCTCGAGAAGAGAGAATCCATCTTCGTAAGCGGCAAAGCCACCATCCACCGCCTTGTCCAGATAGATGAGGCCGCCAGCAACCACGAACACGGCCACCATCGGCTCTGGCGAGTCCTCAGTGATAACTAGCGTATGAGCCTCGCCGGCGGGTTCGTAGATGTAAGTTCCAGGCTTTGCAATCCAGTCATGCTCAAGGTATCGCCAGTGACCACGCATCGTATAGCCATGAACGGTGCCAACGTGATAGTGAGTTCCCACCATGGAGCCGGGGAGGCCTTTTAGAACGACGCTGAATCCTCCAGATGTGACATTAAAGCAACAAGGCTGGAACCAGACACCATTCGCGTAGGGGACCCAGAGACGCTCATCTTCCAGATTAACGTTCGTAATGAAGTGTTCGCGGCTCCTTCGACTCGGCTCGAGTCCGTCGGTGAAACTGCTAAAGGCATTGATCGGCATAGTCCTCCTTTTTGTGAGTCAATGATGGAAGAGTCAAGCTGCATCTACGGCGATTGACCGTACGACGAGACCCACCCTCTGGCGTGATGTTGGATGTTTTCGAAGTTAGGGACGAGCGCAGAGCTATCTCTTCGTCGTTACACGGGTAACAGTGAAAATCTCGCTCGGAAGAACCTGGCCTTCAGGCCGGCCTGGTCCTTCCTGTGAAATGATGCGGGACTTAAAAATCTTTTCAGTGAGTTCTATGATTTCCTCCATAGCCGTCGAATCCGAAGACTCGCCGCTAAATCGCCAGGTCGTAATCAACCGGCCATGTTCGATCCGCCATTTTCCGCGGGAGTTATCTCCTTCGTCCGGTGGATCCATAATCCAGGTCCCGTCCGCGCGATATTGAGTGTCGTGTCGATGACCGTGCCATCTTCCAACAAAAAGCCGTGACAAAGTAGCATCGTCCGGAACCGCCAGTGCGATGACCGGCACAATCAAAAGCATGATAAAAGCCGTGCGCATTAGTGCTTCTGAGTGACGTAAGCAAAAATCTTCGCGTTATACCGGCGAGCGTATTCTTCCTGTCGTTCTCGAAGTGGGATGTCGTTGGTGACACAGCCGACTCCAGCGTTAGCTTTGGGATACTTCTTGGCCACCTCGATCGGGACACCAACTGGCATCGACGCGATGCTGCCGGACCAATAAAACTTGATATGCCCTGTGCGAATATCTTGTTCGGCTTCCTTCACCGCATCAGCCGGGTTCCAAGTCGGCTCCGCTGCAAGGCAACTGCTAGCCACGAGGAATAATCCGAGAATGCGCAAGATCTTCATCTAACCCGCTACTAGATCAGCTACCGTCACCAACAGCGAGGTTTTTTTACGCGCGACGTAGAACAGGAGCTGCGAACAGCCACCGGCCTGTGGCCGGTCCGAGTCAGCACGGCTTTTCAGACGAAAAACGGCCCACAAGGCCGTGGCTACAGCGGCCATAATGTTATCTAGCTCACGCTAACGAGAAGAAGAGACCACAGCCCGAACTGCGATCCTTCATGCGGTGAAAGGACTATTCTTTCGGCAGGACAACGCCGTTCAGATTATAGGTTGAATAGGCTTTCGGCTCGTCGCCTCGGGCGATAATCGCCTCAATGACGCGCCCAAACTCTTCCGTGTGCCAGTGTTTCCGCGTCTCCCACCATTGGCGTACGCCGGGATAAGCGATCACATCGCTCATCGTTCGCTCGACCTCGCCCCATAAGGATGCGCTGAGCACGCCATCACGATGAGAGAAATACATCGCCTGGAAATTTTTGAAGAAGCGATTGAGGAACGAGCTAAACCTGAGCTTCGATACTGCATCGAGATCATTGAAAGACTGCACGCCGCGGAGATAGATCGCGCAGAAGTCGGCGTTGTCGTGAAACGACCTGGTGAGATCGCTCCACTGAACGGTGAGAGCGTTTACCACCGACTGGTGGCGTTCCTTGGTTTGAGCCCTAATCTGCAGGGCGAGATAAATCAGGGAAGGAATTCCAACAATTACACCAGCCAATTGACCGATCGCGGTCACCATTTCCCAGTTCATATGCTACCGGCGTTTGACTGATGGTTTTGATTCGGAGCGTCGCGTTGTTTTCTCCGATTGTCATGTTGAGCGAAGCGAAACATCTCTGATTGTCGTTCCAGGCTGCTGAGACAAGTAATACAATCCAGAGATTCCTCGCTTCGCTCGGAATGACAGGCCGGGGAAAGCTGCGTCAACTCCAAACCTGTCGGTTTCATCGGTTACTGTGCACTAACGGGTCGGAGTTTCGCGCGGCGCAATACCGAGCGCTTTTTCAATCGCCGTCGGATCATACACTTTTCCGCCTTTGATTACCGT
>Ga0209473_1001302_pt1 | contig 14005 bp, 9 predicted proteins | sample GraSoiAngelo_133_FD_185890 | JGI IMG/M metagenome (GOLD analysis project Ga0209473, IMG submission 185890) | Grasslands soil microbial communities from the Angelo Coastal Reserve, California, USA - 14_0929_05_20cm (SPAdes) (version 2) | ecosystem: Environmental > Terrestrial > Soil > Grasslands ...
ATCGCGGAAGTCGACGAACTCCGCGCCCGAGACCACGATGTCCTGCAGATGGATCGACGGCAGGTTGCCCCAGACGACCACGAGACGATCCGCGTCAGGATAGGGAAGCGGACGCAGCACGATCGCGTTGACGACGCTGAAGATGGCGGCGGTCGCGCCGATGGCGAGCGCCAGCGTCGCCACGACGGTCGTCGCGAAGAGAGGGTTCTTTCCCAGCCCGCGGACCGCATACCGAAGATCGCCAACGACGTCGCCGACGCCGAAGGCCACCGCAGCGGCAGACGCCGGACGCGTGGATCGTTCGCGCACATCGGCGCCTTTTCGCGACTCGGCGGGCTCGTCGAGGTCGAGCTCCGCCCGCGTCGCGCGCACGGCTTCCTCGTGCGAGGCGCCCGCGGCGCGCAACTCGTCGTAGCGGTCGTCGAGATGCTGCTGCATCTCCTCGTTCACCGAGCGTCCCCAGTCAGGCATGCTCCACCCGTGTGATGCGGTTGATCGCCTCGACGAAGTCGCGCCACGTATTGCGCTGCGACGCCAGCACGCCGGCGCCGGCGGCCGTCAGCTTGTAATAGCGGCGGCGCCGCTGGCCGGCCTTCTCCACCCAGCGCCCTTGAATCCAGCCGCGATGCTCGAGCCGGTAGAGCAGCGGGTACAGCGAGGCGACGCGGAATTTCAGCAGCCCTCCGGATCGGGTCTCGATCAGCTTGCTCAGGTCGTATCCGTGGCGCGCCTCGTTTTCGAGGAGCGAGAGGATCAACAGCTCCGCGCTCCCTTTTTTCAGCTCCCGATCGAGCATCGCGTTGTTATGTTGCATAGCAACATATTGCTCTAAGGCATAACACGCGTCAAGCGGCGCAAACGTTGACTGTTAACATCTGACGGCGATCCGCCGTCCTCCTCAGGGGCGGACCTCGCATGGACCACGTGCTCGAGCTTCCGCGCGTTCCCGTCGTGACCTGGCGCCGCGAGCCGGAGACCCTTGCCGAGACGATCCGCGCCGTCGCGAGCGGCGACCAGGACGCGTTCGCGCGGCTGTACGCCGACTACGTCCGCCTGGTCCACGCGATCGTGCTCGGACGCGTGCCGCACCGCGACGTCGACGACCTCGTGCAGGACGTGTTTCTCACCGCGTACGTGCGCGTCCGCGAGCTGCGCGATCCGGCGGCGTTCGGCGGCTGGATCGCCGCCATCGCGCGCAACCGTGCGACCGATTACCTGCGGCAGTCGCCGCGGCAGGAACCACTGCCGGAGGAGGTCGCCGGCGGCGATCCGATCGAAGCGGAAACGCTCGCCGTGCTCGACGTGGTGCGGAAGCTCCCCGACGCGTACCGCGAGACGCTGCTGATGCGGCTCGTCGAGGGGATGAGCGGAAACGAAATCGCCGAACGCACCGGGCTGACGCCCGCGTCGGTGCGCGTGAATCTGCATCGCGGGATGAAATTGCTCCGCCAGCGACTGGGATGGACCGGCCATGAATGACGACTACTTGTGGGACGCCTCGGGCCCGCCCGATCCCGACATCCAACGTCTGGAACGGCTGCTCGGACGGCTGCGCAGCACGCGGAATGCCGGTGAATTCCGCGTGAAGGCGGACGCCGCCGATCTCGCGGTCGTCCGCTGGACATCGGCGCGCTTTCTCGCGCCGGCGCTCGCGGCGGCGGCCGCGATCGTCATGATGGTCGGCGCCACGTGGAGCACCGTTCGCGTGGCGTCGCCGCCGTCGACATTTTCCTACTGGCCGGTCGCGGCGATCGAGGGGCGGCCGCGGATCGGATCGACGGCGCTCGCGGGATCGGGACGGCTGGCGGTCGGGCAAACCCTCGTCACCGACGCCGTCTCGCGCGCGCGCGTCGAGGTCGGCACGATTGGCGAGGTCACGGTCGATCCCGATTCGCGCGTGCGACTCGTCTCCACGCGCGACGGCCATCATCGCTTTGCGCTCGCGAGCGGCACGCTCCGCGCCGTCATCACGGCGCCGCCGGGCCAGTTCGTCGTCGAGACGCCGTCGGCAACCGCGATCGACCTCGGGTGCGCGTACACGTTGCACGTCGACGAAGACGGGTCCGGTTTGCTGAGGGTCACCGCGGGCTGGGTATCGCTGCAGCTCGCCGCGCGCGAATCGTTCGTGCCGGCCGGCGCCTCGGCGCGCATCGATTCGGCGCTCGGTCCGGGCACGCCGCGGTACGACGACGAGGATCGGGAGTATCAGGACGCGATCGATACGTTCGACTTCGATGAGGATCCGGGGCGGCGCGCGTCCGCGCTGCGCGCGCTGCTCGCGCGCACGCATTCAGGCGACGCGGTCACGCTCTGGCATCTGCTGTCGCGCGTCGGCGAACCCGATCGGGCGGCCGTCGCCGACGCGCTCGCGGATCAGGTCGCGATCCCGGCCGGCGTCACGCGCGACCAGGTCCTGCGGCTCGATCGCGACGCGCTCGACGCGTGGTGGAACGCGCTCGGCCTGGGCGACGCGACGTGGTGGAGAAAATGGAGGTTGGAAAACTGGTGAATTGATCGAATCCATGAGCGCGTTCAGTCGTGTAGCGTGCGTGCTACAATGACTCCGTGAGCCACCGGATCACCCAACGAGAGCTCCGCAACGACAGCGGACGAATCATGCGGGCTCTGGACAGGGGAAAAGCCTTCATCGTCACGCGCAATGGTGTGCCCGTCGGGGAGCTGATTCCCGTACGACAGCGGCAATACGTGCCGACCGAAACCGCACTGGCGGCTTTCGCCAATGCCCCACGCGTAGCGTTCCGGCGATTTCGGAAAGATGTAGACGCCGTTAGCAATCAGGATCCCACGCCGCGTGGCTGACCCACGCCATCCCCGCGGACTAGTCGACACTTCCGTTGTCATCGACCTGGAGCTGGTAGACCTCGCCGACTTGCCCTTGGAGCTCGCGGTCTCGGCGATTACGATGGCTGAACTCGCGGCGGGTCCACACGCAACCGCCGATCCGGCTGAACGCGCCCGGCGTCAGGATCGATTGCAACGTGCCGAAGCGACCTTCGATCCCTTGCCAGTCGATGTGGCGGTCGCTCGAGCGTACGGCCGTGTCTACACGGCAGTCGCCGTGGCAGGGCGCAAGGCACGAGGCCGGCGCGCGTTCGATCTGCTCATCGCCGCAACGGCAATTGCCGCCGGTCTGCCCCTCTACACTCGCAATCCGGACGATTTCTCCGGTCTCTCGGAGCTGCTCGAGATCGTCACTGTGTGATCTTTGCGCCCGATTCGGTTTTGGTCGTCGTGGCTCATCACTACGGCGGCATTTCTGCCGAACGTCAATATTCGGCTCATCTGAGCGCGTGGCGCGTCACGCGCTCCTCGCCTTGATCGCGGCCAGCACTCGGTCGGATCTGAACGGCACTCGCCGGATCCTGACGCCGGTCGCGTCGTAGATCGCGTTCGCCACAGCCGCGATCGTCGGCTTGCACATCGTCTCGCCGGCGCCGTAATGCGGCAGATCGGGCCGGCTCGCATTCGGATCGCCGTTCACCAGGACGACGTCGATCGTCTCCGGCGTATCGGCGTGCGTCAGCGTCGGATGCGAAACCCAATCGACGCTGGTCACCTTTTCGCCGTCGAACCTCACTTCTTCGTGAAGCGCGCGGCTCAGCGAATGCAGCATCCCGCACTCGATCGTGTGGCGCAGCGCCTCGGGGTTGACGACGAGCCCGCAGTCGTGCGCGCACACCAGTCGCTTCACCCACACGCGGCCCGTCGCGCGATTCACTTCGACTTCCGCGATTTCCGCGACGACGGTCTGGTTGCGGAACGCGTACGCGATCCCGCGGCCGGCGAGGATGTTTCCGGCGCGTCGCGATCGTGGTGAAGGACGAGCGTCCCACCCGTACTTCTCCGCGGCGGCCTTGATCACCGCGATGGATCGCGCGCGCCTGAACCCGCCGTCGTCGTCGGCGCTCGCCGTCAGCAGCTTCAATCGGAATGCGACCGGATCGGCTTTCGCGGCGGCGGCGAGCTCGTCGATGAACGACTCGGAGGCGAACGTCACCTGCGGACCGTTCGGGTCGCGCAGATTGCCCGTGCGCAGCGGAGTCTCCCACACGACCGGCAGCCCGACGACGTGTCCCGCCATGCGACGGTTTGGAATCACGTACATGTCCGACGGTGTCGACACGCCGCCGCGCGCGGGCGTCGGGCGGCGCATGCCGGTGAGCTGCGCGATCAGCACCGTGTCGGGCTCGTTGTACCCGAGGTGATTGTGATCGCAGGCGCGAGCCTCGTAGTTCAGCGCGACGAGGTTGCCGTCGCCATCGAGCCCGCCGCGCATGCTGATCGTGTACGCAGGGCCTTTCGTATCCCAGGCCGTTTCCTCCTGCCGCATCCACTGCACGCGAACGGGGCGCCCCAGTTCCTTTGCGAGAAACGCCGCCTCGAAGCCCGCATCGTCGGCGGCCGTCCGTCCGAACGCCTGCGGTCCGTCCATCCAGATGACGCGCACGCGATCGCGCGGCATCTGCAGAAACTGCGCGACGCCGTTCCGCAGGCCGTACGACTTCATGTCGTTGGAATAGATCGTCATCTGATCGTTCGACGGATCCGCGGTGGCGTGGGCGGGACCGATCGCCGTATGCCCCTGGAACGGCACGTCGTAGACGGCCTCGAGTACCTTCGCGGCGCCGGCGAGCGCCCGGTCGATGTCGCCCGACGTGACTGGCGCGATGGTCGACGTGGGGGTCGCGCCGCGCATGTAGTCGAAGAGATCTTCGGACGTCGGGAAGGGCGCGACCGGCGGCTTCTGCCAGTTCACCTTCAGCTGACGCGCCGCTCGAATCGCCTGCTCTTCGCGCTCGCAGACGACGGCCACGTAGTTGCCCTTGCGGACCACTCTCACGAAGCCCGGGATCCCGCGAACCGACGATTCGTCGATGCCGAGGAGCTTCGCGCCGGCAACCGGCGGCTTCACGTTGCGCGCGTGAAGCATGCCCGGCAGCTTCACGCCGACGGCCCACTGGAGCGAGCCGTCGACCTTCGGCGGGATGTCGAAGCGCCGCGGCGACTGGCCGACCATCCTGAGCTCCTGGACGGTCTTGACCTTCGCGATGCCGGCCGTCGCATCGATGTCCTTGCCGGTCAGCGCGACGTTGAATCGCTTCCCGCCGATCAGTTCGCCATACGTCACGCGCCGCGACGGGTCGTTCCTGATCGAGATGACGCCGTCGCTGACGGCGAGGCGATCGGACGTCACGCCAAATCGCGTCGCCGCCATCTCCAGCAGCACGCGCCGTGCCTCGGCCGCGACGCGCCGCATCGGCCAGCCGTCGGTCTGCAGCGCGTCCGAGCCGCCCGAGCCGCCCTGATCGACGGTGATGTCGGTCCGCCCCATCACGACGGTGGTCTTGTCGTACGGGATATCGAGCTCGTCCGACATGATCTGCCGGAATGCCGTGCCGGTTCCCTGACCGAGATCGGTCTTGCCGACGTAGAACGTCGCGGTGTTGTCGCCGCGGATGACGATCCACGAGTCGAGCTGTCTGAAGTCGGGATCGGCGTACGGGCCCGCGTCCTGAACCGCCGCGATATCGGCCAGCGATATGGCGCCGGCGCTGACCACGAGGAAGCCGGAAGTCTTGAGGAAATCCCGTCGCGAAGGCGAGGTCATGACGCCATCTCCTTCGCCGCACGCTTGATAGCGGCCTGGATGCGGTAATACGTCATGCAGCGGCACAGCGCGCCCTCCATCCCCTGCCGAATCTCCGCGTCGGTCGGATGCGGATTTCGATCGAGCAACGCTTTGGCCGTGAGGATCTGGCCGTTCTGGCAGAAGCCGCACTGCGGCACCTGCTCGTCAATCCAGGCGCGCTGCAGCGGATGGAGTACTCCGTCGCGCGCGAGCCCTTCGAGCGTCGTGATGTCCGTTCCCTGCGCAGTGGAAACGGGCCTGGTGCACGATCGCACCGCTTCGCCTTTGATGATCACCGTGCATGCCCCGCACTGCCCGAGGCCGCATCCGAAGCGCGGCCCCTCGAGGCCAAGATCGTTGCGCAGCACGTAGAGGAGCGGAACGGAAGGCTCGACATCCACCAGATGCGGCGTGCCGTTCACGGTCAAGGTAATCCTGCTCATCGGTTCGGGTCTCCAAGGAATTACACCACGGTGAGTCTCGCTCCGACATCGGAGGAAATCAACATCTCGTGTAGCGAATCTTGCGCCAGCAGGCCGGACGTTGATAGGCTGCGCCCTTCACTTCGCTCAGTTCATGCGGTCGCCGCTGATGTCGTCGGCGTGCGTCCTTTCAGCGTCACAGGAGAATCACTTATGCGTAAGCGATTCGCTCTCGCAGCCGTCTTGTGCCTTTCACTCGCCGGGCTGTTCGTCGGCCTGAGCGCGAACGATCAGCGGGATCAACAGAGCTCGCAACGCGCCGGCAAACGTCTTGGCGGCAAGATGTCGGCCGCAGGCCAGGCCGCCCGGCGGCGTTCGAGAAACGCCGGTCTCGAGACACCGGCGCTCGGCCGCATTCAGGAGCTGCTCGGCACCAAGTCGCCGGGAAAAGCGCAATGCGCAGAGGCGGACGACGGAGAGTGCGGTGAAGGAGAAGGACTGACCGACGGGCCTCCGAGCACCCAGTCAGAAGTTTCGATTGCCGTAGACAGTACCGGTCAGCACGTCGTGGTCGGCTTCAACGACTTCCGCGGCTTCGACAACGGAACCAATCCACTATCGGTCTCGGGGTTCATGTACTCGGATGACGGCGGAGCGACGTTCGTCGATGGCGGACAATTGCCATCACCCGGAACCGACGCCATCGGCACCCAGAGGTTCCCGCAAGTGTTCGGCGATCCTGACGTCAGATATTTGGGCGCGTGCAATTTCATCTACTCGTCGATCATCCTCACGAAGTTCTCGCCGACGACGGCGGCGGAGACGATGGGCGTTCATCGGTCGACCGACTGCGGACACACGTGGACCGGACCGTTCGAGGTGACGGCCGCGACGAATCCGAACGGATTCATCGATAGGTTCGGCTCTCCCGTTGACGCCGCCGACAAGGAATTCATGTCGGTCGACTCTGACACCGGACGCGTGCTCATGAGCTGGTCGAATTTCACCAATCCCGCCGTGGTGCCCTCGGCGCCGGGCGGCGTCGAAATATCAACGACCTACTCCGATAACGTGATGACCGCGACACCGCCGACGTGGTCGGCGCGCAGAGTCGTCGGGCATGACGAGCAGGACGGCCAGTCGTCCATTCCGGCGTTTGCGGGACGCGGCTCGAACAACGCGTACGTTGCGTGGTCGCGGTTCCCGCTCTTCGGGTTCATCCACAAGGTCGCCTTCGCCCGTTCCACCGACAACGGCGCGACGTGGTCGGAGCCGACCGAGTTGTCGCGCGAGTTCGCGGCGACCGATCAGATTCTCGGTAACGATCGCGTGAACACCAGCCCGTCGCTGGCGGTCGACACGTCGCGCGGCCCACATCGCGGCAATGTGTACGTCGTCTACGGCAACAACAACACGTTCGACGGCGCCGACGTCGTGTTTCAACGAAGCATGGACGACGGTGTGACGTTCTCGGCGCCGATCTACTTGAACAGCCGCCCCGGCGAAGATCGCGCACAGTGGTTTCCATGGGTGGCGGTCGACGCCACGACCGGGCGCGTGAACGTGTTCTATTACGACCAGGACGTCGACGCGAGCGGCGATGTCACGGCGGTGTCGTGGCAGTACTCGAACGACGGCGGTCTGTCGTGGAGCAAGCCGATGGCGCTGACGGCGCGCGCGTTCCACGCGGGACACGGGAACGACACGGGTCAGCCGAACCTGGGCGACTACAACCAGGCGGTTGCGAGGCAGAACCAACTCTTCGCCGCCTACGCGTCGACCCGTCAGGTCGGCTTCGCAGATGGGCAACCAGGCCTGCGGTTCACCGTGCCCGACGTCTCGTTCACTCGGAATCCGCCGCAGAAGATCTCGCTGCGTCAGGGACAGATCACCGTCACAGATCCACCCTCCGACCGGCGCAAGGGCAGGCATGACGGAGAGGACGATGACGATGAGAACGATGGGGTCGTCAAGCTCGTGAAAATCCCGCTGTTCAACTACGTCACCAACCCGCTGAATGCTTCGGCGATACGAAACGTCGAAGGCAGGCTGTCCACGACGACGCCCGGTGTCACGATCGACGACGACGAGCGCGAGTACCGGACGATCGCAGCGGGCCAGACGAAGACCGAGGATGGCGACTACGTGCTGAAGCTGGCACGCAGCTTCGTTGCAGGCACGCCAATCGAGCTGGTGCTGCACGTGTCGAGCGAAGAAGGATCGACGGTGCTCCTCGATACGATTGATACCGGCCAGGCGCAGGCGACACAGTTGCTCGCCGAGAACTTTGACGGAGTCGCGCCAGGCACCCTGCCGGCGGGATGGGCGGCGGTGCACGTCGCTCGCGCGAACGGCACGCCGAACAACATTCCTTGGACGACGAGCAACTCGTTCTGCGGCACGACCTCCAACGCCGCGTTCCATGTGAACGCGAACGACGTCGCGATGCCGCCAGCGCCGAACCAGGCGCGATTCGAGCGGTTGTTCAGCCCGGCCTTCGACGTGCCTGCCGTATCGAGCTACGTGACGCTCGACATGGACGTCTGCACGAACACCGAGGACGAGCCGTTCTTCAACGTCCAGGCGTACGACGGTCTGGTGCTTCGCATCACCGATCTGACAACGGGCCGCGTGCTTCGAAGCAATCTGGCGGAGGCATTCGCGAAAGAGATCAGGACCGGTAGCGCCAAGCACTATCCGAAACACTTCCCGCGCTTCTCGAGCGCCGTATACCTGGAAGACATGTCCGCGTGGGCGGGCGATTCGCACGGATTCCAGCACGTGCACATGAAGCTGCCAGGCATGGGCGGCAGCCGGGCTCAATTGCGGTTCGAATACACTCAGGACTCGGCCGCCGATTGCACGTTCGTACGGCCCGGCACATCGTGCGGCGTCATGGTCGACAACATCGCGATCAGGAATGTGGTGCTTGGAGGACGACCGTAGGGCAGAGGCATGCGCATTCTCCTGATCGGCGGATCCGGCTTCATCGGCCGTCACGTCGTTGAGTTGTGGCGCGGCCCTTCGAGGGCCGCGCCCGATCTGACGATCTTCCACAGAGGCACGACTCCGATATCCGGCGCGCGCGAGATCATCGGCGATCGCAGACAGCTGCCGGCGTACGCCGGCGTGCTGCGCGCGCTGAAGCCGGACGTCGTCATCGACCTGATCCTCAGCTCCGGCGGCCAGGCGCGCGATGTGATGACCGTCTTCCGCGGCGCGGCCGGACGCGTCGTCGCGCTGAGCAGCGCGGACGTGTACCGCGCCTGCGCCGTGCTGCATGGCCTCGAGCCCGGACCGCTCGAGCCGATTCCGCTGACGGAAACCTCGGCGCTGAGAACTCAGCTGCACACGTATCCGCCGGCACAGCTCAGGATGGTGCAGCAGCTCTATCCGTGGATCGACGACGAGTACGACAAGATCCCGGTCGAGCGGGAGATCATGAGCGACGCGACGCTGCCCGGAACGGTGCTGCGGCTGCCGATGGTGTACGGACCGGGCGATCCGCTCCGTCGCTTTCACGGCATGCTGAAGCGGATGGACGATCGGCGTCCGGCGATTCTGTTCGAGCAGTCGTTCGCGGCGTGGCGATCGCCGCGGGGCTTCGTCGAGAACGTCGCTGCGGCGATCGCGCTCGCGGCGACAAACGATCGCGCGGCCGGCCAGATTTACAACATCGCGGAAGCCGAGAGCTTCACCGAGCTCGAATGGGCGCAGATGATCGCGCGGTCGGTCGGATGGGCCGGCGAATTCGTCGTGCGGCCGGCCGATCAGGTGCCGGAGCATCTGCGGCTGCCGGGCAACACGCAGCAGCACTGGGTCGTCGACTCGACGAAGATCCGTCGCGACCTCGGGTACACGGAACCGATCGCGCGCGACGAAGCGATCCGCCGCACGGTTGAATGGGAACGGACGAACCCTCCGTCAGGATTCACCCCGCACCGGTTCGACTACGCGGCGGAAGATGCGGCTTTCGCGCATTGAGGTGTAGCGCGAGACTTTCAGCCGAGCGACGGACGGACGTTCAGCGCAGTGCGCGGTCGGCGTCGGCCTTGATGGCAGCCCACTCCTTCATCAGATCGTTGAACCGCTCGTACGCGCTCGCGCCGACTTTCTGATCGGCCTGGCCGATCTCCCGACCGACGTTCGACAGCTGATCGATGAACATCTGATCTTCGTACGGACCGGACCTGGTGATCAGGCGCTCCTGCAGCGACTGCAGCGCCGCCTGATCGCCGCGCCTGGCGTCGATGGCCTGCCGGACGCGCTGCGCGAGCTGACGTGCTTCGGCGAGGGCGTCGCGCACTTTGAGCGCGAACTTCGTCTGCTCGGCGAGATCGGCGGCGGTGACGCCGTCCTTCGCGACGCGCGGATCGATCTTCACCGTGAACGATTCGGTCTTCGTGACGCCGTTGGCCGTCAGGCGCGCGCGATAGGTGCCGGGCGCCGCGAGCGGTCCGCCGCCGCTGATCCCGCCCCCTTCGCCGTCACCGCCACCTGCGGGGCCGCCCGGATAGCGCAGGTCCCACACGAAGCGATTCATCCCCGTCTTGATCGGCAGCGTCGACGGCAGATTGCCGCCGCGGCGTCCGCCGCCGCGTCCGCCCTGCGGCGCGCCGCGCGACACGCTCGTGTACTCGCGGACGGTTTTTCCAGCCGCGTCGACGATCTCGAGCTTCACTTCACCGGACGGACTGGCGAGGAAGTAATCGAGGCGCGCGCCGGCCGGTGGAAACTCCGGCATGTCGGGCCGTCCCATCGAGGCGGCGAAATGCATGCGATACGCAGGCGCCGGCGTGAAGAGGAACACGTTCGAGCCGTCGAACGGTTTGATGGGCGTGCGAGCGGCCGTCGCCGCAGGGCCGACACGTTGGTCGGCCCCTACGCGCGGCCGCGTCTGCATCGACGCGCGGACAACGTCCCGCCCCTCCTGTCCGTCCCGCCCATCCCGCCCCTCCTGCTCATTCGGGTTATCAGTCGAACGCGGACGCGGACGCTTCGTCACGCTCGCCGCGATCTGCCTGAGCGGTGCGATGTCATCCATGATCCAGAACGACCGCCCCATCGTCGACGCGAGCAGATCGCCATGGTGCACCTTGAGATCGGTGACGGGCGTCGCGGGCAGGTTCTGCTGCAGCGTCTGCCAGTGCTTCCCCTGATCGAACGACACGTACGCGCCTTCGAGCGTGCCGGCGTACAGCAATCCTTCCTGCTCGGGATCTTCGCGCACGACGTGCATCGGCTGATCGGCGGGAATGCCGTTGGTGCCGTCGGTGAGCAGCGTCCAGTGCTCGCCGTAATCGTTGGTCATATAGAGGTACGGCTTGAAGTCGTTGAAGTACATCCGGTACACGGACACGTACGCCGATCCCTTGCGGTGCGGCGAATCCTCGATGGTGTGCACGCGTCCGCCGGGCGGCAGCCCTGCCGGCGTGACGTTCTTCCAATGCGCGCCGCCGTCCTTCGTCACCCACACCGGGCCGTCGTTCGAACCGGTCCAGAACACCGCGGGCTCGAGCCGCGACGCGCGCATCGAGTACAGCGCCGCGTACACTTCCTCGCCGGTCATGTCGCGCGTGATCGGCTCGCCCGACGTCACCTGACCTTCGGGGCCGTTCGCCGTCACGTCCGGGCTGAAGCGCGTCCAGTGGATGCCGCCGTCGGTCGTCTTGTGCACGTACTGCGACCCGTGATAGACGATTTTCGGATTGCGGGGATCGATCTCGATCGGCGCCTGCCGCACGAACCGGTACTTCATGTCCTTCGGATTTTTCCCGTAGCGCTGCTGCGGATAAATCCAGTAATGCTGCTCCTGACCGGTCTCGACGTTGTAGCGGCCGAACTCACCCTTACAGTCGCCGTAGATGATCTTCCCGTCGGGCACGATGCGAATCTGGCCGCTCTCGCAACCCGACGCCTGGAACCACGTCTGCGTCGGGCTGTCCATCGGCCACGCGAACGCCGGCAGGCTCGCCACCGCGTAGGTGCTGTTGTCCTGCTGTGGACCGACGAGCCGATAGGGAAACTCCTCGTCGGCGTCGACCATGTAGATTTCCGCGGTCGGCTGATTCATCTCGGAGGAGAAGCTGCGTCCGCCGTCCTCGGTGATGTTGGCGCCGCCGTCGTTGGTCTCGATGAAGATCTTCGGGTTGTCGGGATTGATCCACATCACGTGGTTGTCGCCGTGCTGCGGACTGAGCGTCGTGAACGTCTTGCCGCCGTCGGTCGAGTGATGGAACCCGAGCTCGGTCACGTACACTTCGTTCTCGTCCTTCGGGTTGACGAAGACCTTGTTGAAGTAGAACGGCCGCGCCCGGAGCGACTGGCTGCTGTTGACGAGCGTCCACGTCGAGCCGCTGTCGTTGGAGCGGTACAGGCCGCCTTTCGCGCCCTTCGCTTCGACCTGCGCGTAGACCACTTTCGGATTCGACTGCGCGACGTCGACCCAGACCTTGCCGATCAGGTCGTCGGGCAATCCGTTGCCGACGCGGCTCCAGTGGTCGCCGCCATCCGTGGTCTTGTAGACGCCGCCTTCGCTCGCCGGCCCGCCGCTGATGATCGTCCACGCCTTGCGCTGCGCGCGCCACGCGCCCGCGTAAATCTCGTTCGGATTCGACGAGTTGATCGCGACCGAGACGACGCCGGTCTGATCGTTGATGAACAGCACCTTCTGCCAGGTCCTGCCGCCATCCTTCGTCCGATACACGCCGCGATCGGGTCCCCATCCGAACGGGTTGCCCGAGGCCGCGACGTACGCGATGTCGGGATTCTTCGGATGTACTTTCAGCTGGCCGATCTGTCCGACTTCCCGCAGGCCGACGAACTGCCACGTGCGCCCGGCGTCGGCCGAGCGGTATACACCGCGGCCGAGAATCACGTTCGACCGAATCGCTTCGCTGCCGGTGCCGACGTAGACGACGTTCGGGTTGGAATCGGCGACGTCGATGGCCCCGATCGATCCGGTTGCGATCTGTCCGTCGCTCACCGGCGTCCAGGTGATGCCGAAGTTCTCCGTTTTCCACACGCCGCCGCCGGTCGCGCCCATGTAGAACACGTTGGGCTGCGTGCGGACGCCGGCCGCGGCCGTCGAACGCCCCCCGCGATGCGGGCCGATCGATCGCCACCGCAAATCCTGATACGTGTTCGGATTGACCGCGCTGCCCGACGATGTCTGCGCGTGATCGCGCGCCTGCTCGAGCGCGACCATCGACAGGAGAGTCAGCGTCAGAAGAAGGATCTTTCTCATGGCTGCGGATCTTAGCCGCTGGAAACCACGGCCGTCCATTCCCTCGCGACCGGGCTGGAGGGTCACGCGCAGACCAACGGTTGCAGATGCAGATCAATCAGCGGCCGCCGACGGCCGAGTCGACGGCGATGGTGACGGCATCACGCCGTTGGCTTCCGCGCCAGACGTGCGCCATGGTGAAGTTCTTGGCCAGCCGCGCGTCGAGTTGTACGGTCGCAGGCGCCCGGCTCCGATCACACGGCACGCCTCAGCGGCTGCTCGAGCGCCCGCTCCAGAACGCGCGCCACAACTCGCCGAGCGTCGAAGTGCTCCTCGACCAGCGCGCGAGCCTGGCGGCAATGGTATTCGTAGTCAGCTTCGGCGGCGCAGAGAGCGGCGGCGGCTTCGTCGAGACTGCGGAATCGGAACAGGCCTTCGCCGTCGGGAAGAAATTTGCTGCGGCCCGTGTGTTGGACGACCGCCGGCCTGCCGCTGGCCAGATAGCACAGGGTCCGGTCGCTGATCCACGCAGTCTCCAGCCTCACGTACGCCGGTTTCGCGCAGCTGAACTCGCCGCGCGATCGCTGAATGTAAGCGCGGTACGCTTCGAGAGTCGAGCTGACGTCCCACGCTTCACGCACGCGCCACCCGTGCGGCTCCATGAGCTGGCGGCATTCGTCGAAGCACTGGGCCAGGCACACGGCGACC
>Ga0209473_1001304_pt1 | contig 13989 bp, 12 predicted proteins | sample GraSoiAngelo_133_FD_185890 | JGI IMG/M metagenome (GOLD analysis project Ga0209473, IMG submission 185890) | Grasslands soil microbial communities from the Angelo Coastal Reserve, California, USA - 14_0929_05_20cm (SPAdes) (version 2) | ecosystem: Environmental > Terrestrial > Soil > Grasslands ...
CGCCTTCACGAATTTCGCCACCACCCCCGCCGTATCGTTGACGCGAAGCTGCTTCATGAGGAACGCGAACCGTTCCTCGAGCGTCTGGCCGACGGCGCGCCGCACGTCTTCCGGCAGGCTCCACAGCCGCTTCTTGAACGGGCCGAGCGCCTTCTTCCGCGCTTTGTAGACGAACTGCTCTTCCGTGTCCTTCGGCTTGCGCTCTTCAGCGGCGTGCTCGGCGAGCCACGCGTACATCTCGGATTTCAGGTCGGCCGGGAGCCTGGGATGGTCGTACACCATATTCTGAAAATCGGTCGCCAGATGAATCTCGCAGGCGCCAACGCGGGGGAACGCGTCGAACGCATCGGGCGGCAGCGTCGACGCGCCGTGCTGCACGGCGCCGGCGAGGTGGTAGTCCTGCCGCGCGACGCGCGACAGCTCCTCGAGCGTTTTGAGATCGATCTTCACGTCGGTGCGCACGGTGCCGTCCGGGTTGATGAAGCCGCCGTGCGCCGTCCCGGTCTGCACGCTGATCTTGCTGATGCCGGTCGCGTTCGCGCGCCGCTTCTTCAACTCGGCGTTGTAGCCTTTCATGAACGCATGTAGCTCGTGCACGTCCGAGTTCTTGCCGCCGACCTCTCCGATCTCTCCACCAACCGACGTTGTCACGCCGTGCGGCTCGTGATCGCGGATGAACGCCGTGAATTCGGCGGCGAGCGACGTGTTCGTCTGCTGCTGCTCGTCGAGCGTCGCCTTCGAGAGGTCGACGAGCGTCGACGTGTCGATGTCGATGTTGTAGAAGCCGGCGGCGAGCTCCTCGTTGATCAGCGTGCGCACGGCGTCGACTTCCTTGTCACGGTCCGGGCTGTTGTACTTCTTGGCGTTCGTCTGCACGTGATCGCCCTGGATGAACACCGGTCCGGTAAAGCCTTCGCGCAGCGCGGCGCCGAGAACGACCGCCGCGTACTCGTGCGGCCGCTGTTCCGTGTAGCCGATCTCGGATCGCGCGATCTCGAAGATGAGCGCACCCGCATTCAGCTTCTTCGCCGCGCGGACGACGGCGCGCGCGGTGTCGTACGCCATCGCCCTCACGTTCATCGCCGGCACGGTGAACCCGCCGGCTTCGCCGCGTCCCATGGCCATGTAGAGATCGTGAATCGATGCGGGACGAATGCCCGCGGCCGCGGCGGCGGTCCTGATGTTGAATCGCGCCGTTCCGCGAAGCTCCGCGGTCTCGCCGAACACGGCCGTCCACACGAGTCGATCGACGGTCTCGCCGTTGATCGTCCCTACGTGCTTCATTTCTTCAAGTGACTGGAACATTGCTTACACCTCGCGGGGGTCTTTTACCATCGCTCGCGGGGCCCCACCCCGCTTGGCTCAAGGCTGCCCCCGCTCGCCCGCACTCTCGCGCCGTAGCGCTCGGATGTATCCAACACGGAACGTCGCCTCACGGTCCGTGGCCAGCCGGCAATTCTAGCACTGGGAATTTGAACTGCTCCACAACGGTCGAGGCGATCGCGGAGGTGACCATCTCCTCGATCGGCAGCGCTTCCTCGGCGGCCGACGCGTCGGTGACGCGCGCGCGCGTGGCGGGATGGCGCGGCGTGAACAGCGTGCAACAGTCCTGATCCGGAACGATCGAGATCGGGAAGGTGCCGATGCGCTGCGCTTCCGCGGCAATCTCGTCCTTGTCCATGCCGACGAGCGGACGCAGCACCTCGAGCTCGGTCGCGGTGGCAATCGTCGTCATGTTCTCGAGCGTCTGCGACGCGACCTGGCCGATGACCTCGCCGGTGACGAGCGCCTTCGCGTGCCACTTGCGCGCGAGCCGCTCCGCGATGCGCAGCATCAGGCGTCGATAGATCACAACGCGCAGGTCCGGCGGCACCGCGAGCACGATCTTCTGCTGCAGATCGCCGAACGGCACGAGCGCGAGACGCGAGCGCTGCTGATAACGCGTCAGGACCGACGCGATCTCGCGCACCTTCTCCTGAGACGCGAGCGACAGAATCGGATAGCTGTGGAAGTGGATGAACAGGACGAAGCATCCGCGCCGCATCAACCGGTACGCGGCGACCGGCGAATCGATCCCGCCCGACAGCAGACACGCCACGCGGCCGCCCGTCCCGGTCGGCAGGCCGCCGGCGCCCGGTTCCTTTCCGAAGAAATAAAACGCGCGCTCCGGCAGCATCTCGATGTGAATCGTGAGCGCCGGCCGATCGAGATCGACGTGCCACCCCTTCGCGTCCTTGATTCGCCCGCCCACCTCCCGCTCGACCTGCGGCGACGTGAACGGCAGCCGCTTGTCGGCGCGCGTGGCGGCCACGCGAAACGACGGCGTCTGCCGATCGCCGAGATCGTCGAGGATGGCCGCCGCGAGCGCGTCGAAATCGTGCGGTCCCTGGCCGGCACAGGAGAAGTTCGCGATGCCGAACACGCGCGTCAGCCGCTCGCGCACGTCGATCCACGGAGTGTCCCGCCCGAGCTCGATCTCGATGCGGCCCATGAGCGAGCGAACCGCCGGCACGTGAAGGCCGGCGAGCGCGCTCTTCAGGTTCCTGACGAGCAGCTGAATGAACCACGGACGATTGCGTCCCTTCAGCGCGAGCTCTTTGTAGTGAACGACGATCGTGTTCATGAATCGGGTAATCGGGTAATCGGGTAATCGGGTAATCGAGCAATCAATTACCCGATTATCCAATTATCCAATGCATGCGGCAGCAGCCATGTGTCCGGACCGGACGGCCGACTCGATCGTCGCGGGCAGCCCCGTATCAATCCAGTCGCCGGCGAGGAGGAATCGCTTCAGGCGGGTCTCGGTGTGGGGCCGTGCGGGCTGACCTGGCGCGAGCGAGAAGGTGGCGCGCGGCTCGCGCACGACGGTCGATCGCCGCAGCTTCGCGGTCCGCGACTCAGGAATCGCCTCCATCAGCTCCTGATGCGCGATCGCGACCAATTCCTCGTTCGTCTTGCCGACGATCGCCGATGCGCCGCTCGACACGAGCGACAGGTGCGAGGCATCGTCGCCGACCGTGAGCCGCTTGTCGAATACCCACTGCATGGTGCGGCCGGGCAGGCCGATGAAGGGTTCGTCGAGCAGCGGTCGATCGAACCAGAGGTTCACGGTGACGATCGGGCACGAAGCGAGCGCGCGCGCCCGCGCGACGAGGTCGGCCAGCGGCGTCGGAATCGCGTCGAAGAGATCGGCAAGGGCGAACCAGGGGACGGCTGAAATGACGCGGCCTGCGCTGTACGAGCGCAGAGAACGCGGCGCAATCTTCTTCTCGTCGGTCTCGGCGTTTATCGTGGTCTCGACGATCACGTCTTCACCACGGATCCGAATCTTCGCCGCCGCGCCTGTCAGCACCGTTCCGCCGCGGCGTTCGATGTACTCGCGAGCCGGTTCCGCGTACATCTGATGGAGCGGCCTGGTCGGGAGCGCGATGGCGGCTGCCTGCGAATCGCTCCCGAACATTTCCGCGAGCACGCGCGCGAACGACGGCGCCGCGGCCTGATGCGGCGGCTGGTTCAGCGCCGCGAGCGCCAGCGGATCCCACAGCATCTCGCGGAGCCGCGCGCTCTGGCCGTTCCGGATCAACCAGTTCTCGACCGTCTCGCCGTCGGACGCCGCCTTGCGCGTCGATCCCGTCGAGAGCGCGCGCCGCGCGTTCTTCAGCGGCGTCGCCATGCCGAGAACCGATACCCGATCGCGCCACGCGAGCGCGTCCCATTCCAGCACCCCCGCGACCAGGTGAAGCGGCGGCGGCAGCGCCGGGCACACGAGCCGCGACCGCGTCCCCTGCCGATCGATCATCGTGACCGCCAGCTGCGGCTGCAGCCGCACGTTGTCCGCCGCGCCAATCTCGCGCAGAAACGCGAACGTGTCGCTGTAGCAGCCGAGAAGGATGTGCTGTCCGTTGTCGACCAGCTCGCCGGTGTCGCGATCGGCAAAGGCCGTGGCCCGTCCGCCGAGGCGCGCCTTCGCTTCGACGACGAGCACGCGTGCGCCGTCGCGGACCGAGCGCGCCGCCGCGCTCAACCCGGCGAAGCCGCCGCCGATGACGACGACGTCTACGTCCACAGCCATTGCCTCAGCGCGATGAGCGCCTGCTGCGGCCGCGCCACGCGCGCGCGCGCGGTGAAGACGTCGTAACCGCTCCGCTCGATGCGGCGCAGCGTCTCGAAATAGACGGCGCGCATGATCTCGGCGGCCATCAGTCGCTTTCGATCCTCGGGCGCGAGCGCCGCCCGCGCGCGCTCGTAGAACTCGCGCGCCCGCCGGCATTCGAAGGCGATCAGCTGGCGCACCGGTTCGGACGCGACGCCTCCGGCGAGATCGGCGACGGTGCACCCGGCCTTGGCGAGATCTTCCTGCGGCAGGTAGACGCGGCCGCGTTCGAGATCGGTCTTGATATCGCGCAGGATGTTGGTCAGCTGCAGCGCCACGCCGAGATTCAACGCATAGTCGGCCGCGCGCGGGCCGGTGCAGCCGAAGATCCTGATGCAGATGAGGCCGACGGCCGATGCGACGCGGCGGCAGTACTCGAACAGCTCGTCGAAGGTCGCGTAGGCCGTGCGTTCGAGATCCATCGCCACGCCGTCAACCACATCGTCGAACGCGGCCCGCGGCAGGTCGAAGCGGCTGATGAACGGTTGAAGGCTCCGGCCCTGTTCGGTCGACGGCGGCACGCCGTTAAAGCAGCGCGCGAGCTCACCGCGCCAGAACGTCACGCCCGCGGATCCGGACGGGCTCGCGCTCGACGGCGAGGGCGCCTCGTCGACCGCATCGTCGACGGCGCGGCAGAAGTCCCAGACGGCGACGATCGCGCGGCGCTGTTCGGCGGGGAGAACGAGAAACGAGTAGTAGAAGCTGGTCTTTCGCGACATCCCGTCAGTCGTCAGTCATCAGTCGCGAGTCTCCATCGCGCGGCGCGCCAGAGCAGCGCCGGCACGTCGGCCACGCCAAGCGTCGGGCGTTGGGTCATGAGATTGTGCCGCAATCGGTCGACGCGCTCCAGAATGCGGTGGCCGCCCAGCCAGGTGAGCCGCAATTCGTACCGAAGCCGTCCGGCGACTCCATCGCAGACGGCGCGGCCGCGATCGAACCGCTCGCTCGTCACGGCGACGCACTCCGCGAGCGCGCGCGACCACGCGTCGGTCAGTCGTCCGTCGAGAAGATCGGTCTCTGTCGCGCCGCACGCGCCAGCGACCTCGCGCGGGACGTACAGCCGCCCGGCGCGCCAGTCGCGCCCGAAGTCCTGCCAGAAATTGGTCAGCTGCAGCGCGGTGCACAGCGCGTCGGACGATCGATCGAGACCTTCATTCCGAAAGCCGGCGATTCGCAGCATCAGACGGCCGATCGGATTCGCCGATCTCCGGCAGTAGTCGAAGACGTCGCGCCACGAGGCGTAGCGAGTCGTCATGGTATCCTGACCGAACGCGCTCAGCAGATCGTCGAACAACGCGAGCGGCAGATCGAGCGTCCGAATCGAGTGCGCGAGCGCAACCACGACCAGGTCCTCATGATCATGCGGTGGTGCGGAAGCGGCCTCGACCGCCACTGCCGCGTGCAGCCGGCGCTGCCAGCGTCCCAGGAGCTTCAGCCGCTCGTCCGGCGGCTGCGATCCCTCATCCGCGATGTCGTCGGCGACCCGGGCGTAAGCGTACACCGCGGCGACGTGCGGCCGCATCGCGGCCGGCAGCAGGCGCGACGCGACCGGAAAGTTCTCGTAATGCGACCGCGCCAGCGACTCGCACGCCGCGTACGCGCGCGCGAGCGGCTCGGGCAGCGAGGACACGAGGCATTCTAATGCGTGACGTCTTCGCGGGCGTCGCCGCGATCCTGCTGACGCTCGTTGCGCTCAGCCTTGCGACGACGCTGCAGCGGTACCGGAAGCGGCGCGCGCGCGCGCGCGACTCCGAACGCGCGCTCGGCCGCACGATCGTCGCGGAAATTCCGGCGCCGGACGATCTCGTCCTGTTCAGCGAAGACGACGTCCGCTTTCATTACGGCGAGCGTTCCATCGACAAGGATCTGATCGTCGCGGTCCGCGTGCTGGTCAACGGCGCGCCGATTGCGGCGTACGTCTCGACGCGGCACACAGCCGCCGCGCGGCAGCCGACGAGCTTCGAGGATCATCCGGAAGGGATCGCGCGCGACCGCTGGGACGTCGCCATCGAGACCGCAACGGGCACCGTGCTGGTCGAGTGCGGCGCGATTCGCGAGCGGGTATCGCAGGAGCTGGCGCGAACGGTGTTCGATGCGGTCAAGCGCGATCTGGAGCGACGCGACACAGAGGAGACGGGAGAACACAGAGGTCGTTAGCCACAGAGACACAGAGACACGGAGATGCTTTTAAGACTGGCTTGCAGGATCAGACTCTCGACCACGGCGCAGGCGGAGGACACAGAATATGATCGACCGAAGCATTCAAACGCAGGCGCTGAGCCCGCAGAGTGAACGCCGATCCGTTCGGCGGCGTCGCTACGCGACGCACAGGCCGAACGGAGGCGCGCTGGGTCTCTGTGTCTCAGTGGCTGATCTAACTCTGTGGTCTCCGACAACTCTGTGTCGTCATCACCATTGGCTTTCCGGCGCCCCCGCCCGATGATTCGCGGCGCGCGCCATCACGAACAGCAGATCGGAGAGGCGGTTCACATAGCGAACGAGCACCGGATCGACGGGCGGATCGAGCGAGACGATGCGGCGCTCGGCGCGGCGGCAGACGGCGCGGGCGAGGTGAAGGGTGGCGCCGGCCGGCGTGCCGCCGGCGAGAATGAAGCGCCGCAGCGGCGGCAGCTCTTGGTCGAACCGATCGATCAGCCGCTCGAGGCGGTCGACGTCCGCGTCGCTCAGCGCGGCCTTCATCACGCGCGCGGCGATCCGGTCGGCCGGATCGGCGAGCTGCGCGCCGAGCGCGAAGAGATCCCGCTGAACCTGCATCACGTCGCTGTCGATCGCCGGATCGAGGCGCGACGCGCGCGCGAGGCCGAGCCAGGCATTCAGCTCGTCGACCTCGCCATACGCGTCGACGCGGGGGTCGTTCTTCCGGACGCGCGTGCCGTCGAACAGAGACGTCTCGCCGGCGTCGCCAGTCCGCGTGTAGATTTTCACTGACCCGAGTATATGGCGAAGCTCACCATCCCGCCGCCGCCCGACCGGCGGCGCTTCCGACAGCGTCTGCTGACGTGGTACCAGCGGCACGGCCGCGATCTGCCGTGGCGCAAGACCGACGACCCGTATCACATCCTCGTCTCCGAAATCATGCTGCAGCAGACGCAGGTCGATCGGGTCGTGCCGAAGTACGTCGAGTGGCTCGAGAAGTATCCGACGATGACCGCGCTCGCCGGCGCGCCCGATGCCGAAGTGAGGGCGACATGGTATCCGCTCGGCTACAACATCCGGCCGAAGCGGCTGCAGTCGATCGCGCGCGAGGCGGTCGCGAAGTACGGCGGCGAGCTGCCATCGGATGAGCGCACGCTGCGGTCGTTCAAGGGCATCGGCGCGTACACTGCGGGCGCGATCCGCAGCTTCGCGTTCCGCGAGCGCGCGGCGATTCTCGACACGAACGTCGCGCGCGTCCTCTTTCGGGTGTTCGTCGCCGCCGGCGACCCGAAGAGCCATGCGATGAAGCGCCATCTCTGGGACGTATCGGAAGCCCTCGTGCCGTCGCGACACGGCTACGACTTCAACCAGGCGCTGATGGACCTGGGCGCCACCGTGTGCGTCGCGCGCAACCCGAAATGTCTCGTCTGCCCGATGGCGAACGGTTGCGCGTGGCGCACGGCGCCGGCCCCCGAACCATGATCGTCGTCGTGGCCGCCGCCGTCATCGAGCGCGACGGACGGTTTCTCGTGACGAGACGGCAGAAAGGCGTCCACCTCGAAGGGTGCTGGGAATTTCCGGGCGGCAAATGCGACGACGGCGAATCGCTGACCGCATGCATTCGGCGCGAGCTGCGCGAAGAGCTGGCCGTCGACGCGGAAGTCGGCAAAGATTTTTTCACGGTCACGCATAACTATGCAGACCGCTCGGTGGAGCTGCACTTCTTCCATTGCGAGGTCACGGGCGAGCCTGCGCCGCAGATCGGTCAGGAGATGCGGTGGGTCCGGCGCGAGGAGCTGACGACGCTGGAGTTTCCGCCGGCGGATGAAGAGTTGATCCGAGTACTGACGCTCGGCTGAAAGCCTCGCGCTACCTGTAGCGCCGAGCCTTTGAGGCGAGCGTTGGTCGTCGCGCGAGCCTTTGAGGCGAGCGTTGGTCGTCGCGCGAGCCTTTGAGGCGAGCGTTGGTCGTCGCGCGAGCCTTTGAGGCGAGCGTTGGTCGTCGCGCGAGCCTTTGAGGCGAGCGTTGGTCGTAGCGCGAGCCTTTGAGGCGAGCGTTGGTCGTAGCGCGAGCCTTTTAGGCGAGCGGAACAAAAGGCAATGCCGTCACCGTGGCGTTCGTTCCGTCGATCGTGACGATGGTGCCGGGCGCCAGAAAATCGCGGTGAAGATACGCGAGCGCGATCGGCTGATTCAACGCCGGCGACACCGTCGCGCTCGTCACCTGACCGATCTCGCGCGCGCCGGATCGGACGACCGCGCCGGGACGCGGCACCTTGTCGCCCTCGACGCGCACGCCGACCAACTTCCGCGCGACGCGGCCGTGGCCGCGATGCAGGACGCGGACGATCACCTCCTGGCCGACGTAGCATCCCTTCGTGAAGCTGATCGCGCGCTGTTCGATGCCGGCTTCGAGCGGAATCGTCTCCTCGTCCATGTCGCGGTGGAACAGCGGCACCCCCGTTTCGATCCGGATGGCGTCGGCCGTGTCGGCGTCGAGCGACGCGACACCCCCGCGGTTCAGCGCCAGAATCAACGCTTCGCGCTGATCGACGTCCACGTAGACGTCGAATCCGGGTTCGCCGGCGTCGCTGGTACGAGTGACGATCGCCGCCGTGCCGGCGAATTGACCGCGGATGTTGCCGTGCTCGGGCAGCGCGCGCAGCGCGCCGACGGGAACTTCCGACAGCAGGCTCGACACGACCGCGGCCGCGTCGGGTCCGATGACGGCGAACTGCGCGAACGTCGACGTCACGTCGCCGAGCTGCACGTCCTCGCTGAAGAGAAACTGATCGAACTTCGCGAGAACCGCATCCTTGACGTCGCCGTGGGACGTGAGCAGCATCACGTCGCCGAGCTCGTACACGTTGAGATCGGCAATCAGTCGTCCCTGCGGCGTCAGGTACGCGGCATAGCAGCCCTGGCCCGGCTTCAGCGCGGCGATATCGTTCGTGAGCAGCCCCTGCAGATACGACGCGCGGTCCGCACCCGACACGACGATGCGGCCGCGATCCGATCGGTCGAGGAAGGCCGCGCGCTCGCGCGCGGCGGTGTATGCTTCCCTCATGCCCTCATTTCATTTTATGCGGGCGGCGTGTGCCGCGCTGGCGGTCGCGCTGCCGGCTGCCGCGGACGCGCAGGAGAGCTTCAGCGTCTACATCCGCGGCGTCGCGGCCGGCGCCGAACAGATCGGCGTCGCGCGAACCGCTGAGGGGTGGACGATCAGCGGCTCCGGCCGCCTCGCCGCGTCAGTCGATCTCGTCACGCGGCGGCTGCAGATCCGGTACGACGCCGAGTGGAAGCCGATCGATCTCACGATCGACGCCACGATGCGCGCGCAGCCGCTGTCGCTGAGGACGACGGTCAGCGGCACGACGGCGACCTCGCACGTCGTGAACGCCGGACAGGTCGCCGACAAAGTCGACGCGATTGCCGCGGACGCGGTGCTGCTGCCGAGCCCGTTCTGGGCGCCGTTCGCGGCGCTCGCGCAGCGTACGAGAGACGCCGCCTCGGGCGCGATGATCCCCGCGTATATTCCGGGCCAGGCGAGCTTCAACATCCGCATCGGTGAATCGTCACCCGAACAGATTCAGACGGTGTCGGGACTCGTCGTCGCGCGCCGGACCGCCATCACCCTCGCAATCCCGAACGCGCCGCTCGACGGCGAGATCTGGAGCGACGCGACCGGCCGCCTGCTGCGCCTGACGATTCCCGGCCAGGGCCTCGACGTCGTGCGCGAGGACATCGCGGCGGTCTCGTCGCGGCGCGTGACGATTTCGCGCGCCAACGACGAGCAGGTGAAGATCGGCGGCAGCGGCTTCACGCTCGTGGGCACGCTGTCGAGGCCCGAACGCGTGGGCGGGCGGCTGCCGGCCGTCGTGCTGGTCGGCGGCAGCGGTCCGCGGGATCGCGACGAGCTCGTCTCCGGCGTCCCGATTCTCGGCCAGCTCGCCGGCGCCATCGCGAACGCGGGGTTCGCGGTTCTCAGGTACGACAAGCGCGGCATCGGTCAATCGGGCGGCCGTACCGAATCGGCGTCGCTCGCCGACTTCGCGGAAGACGTGCGCGCGGCGGTGAAGATGCTGTCGGATCGGAAGGACATCGATCCGAAGCGCATCGCCGTCATCGGCCACAGCGAGGGTGGCGCAATCGCGCTGCTCGCGGCCTCGAAGGAGAAGCGGATTGCCGCCGTCGGCCTCCTCGAGGCGCACGGCACGAGCGGCGCCGATCTGATCCTCGCGCAGCAGAAGCGCGCGCTCGATCGCATGACCCTCACGCCTGAAGAGAAACAGGCGAAGATCGACCTGCAGAAGCGCGTCAACGAAGCGGTCGTCAGCGGCAAAGGGCTCGATCAGCTTCCACCCGAAATCCGGCGGCAGGCGGACAACATGGAGTTCCAGAGCCTCCTCTCGAACGATCCGGCGAAGGTGATGCCCGACGTCAAGCAGCCGCTGCTGATCGTGCAGGGGTCGCTCGATACGCAAGTGGAACCGTACAACGCCGATCGGCTCGAAGCGCTCGCGCGCAAGCGCAAGAACTCGCCCCCGGTGGAGGTCGTGCGCGTTGCTGGTGTGAACCATCTGCTCGTGCCGGCGAAGACGGGAGAGGCCGAAGAGTACGCGTCGCTGAAAGACAAGAACATCAGCCCTGACGTCATCCAGCCCATCATCGCGTGGCTGCAAAAGACGCTCGTTCCAGCGAAGTGATGGCGCGCGCGGAAAGCGCGCTCGGGCGTGTGTTCGAGCTCGCGCGCGATTACATCGCGACCCATCGCGATCGTCCCGTCTGGCCGCTTACGAGCCTCGAGGCGCTCCGTCGAGCGCTGAACGGTCCGCTGCCGGCAGAACCTGCCTCCGACTTCGATGTCGTCGAGCAGCTCGCACGCGCCGCCGAGCCGGGCCTCGTCGCGACCGCCGGACCGAGGTACTTCGGCTTCGTGACCGGCGGCGCGCTGCCGGCGACCGTCGCCGCCGACTGGCTCGCGTCGGCGTGGGATCAGAACGCCGGGCTCTTCGTGATGTCTCCGGCTGCAGCCGTCGTCGAGGAAGTGGCGGGAGCGTGGCTGCTCGAGCTGCTCGGGCTCCCGGCCACAGCGAGCGTCGCGTTCGTCACCGGTTGTCACATGGCGAACTTCACCGCGCTCGCCGCCGCGCGGCACGAGCTGCTCCGCCGCGCCGGCTGGGACGTCGAGGCCGACGGGCTGCAGGCTGCGCCGGGGCTGCGCGTCATCGTCGGCGACGAAGTGCACGTGTCGGTCGTCGGCGCGCTGCGCATGCTCGGCATCGGATCGCGTCAGCTGGTTCGCGTGGCAGCCGACGATCAGGGACGGATGCGGACCAGCGCGCTGGCGGCCGCGCTCGCCGAGAGCGACGGACCGACGATCGTCTGCGCGCAGGCCGGCAACGTGAATACCGGCGCGTTCGATCCGTTCGTCGCGATTGCCGATCTGTGTGCGGAGCGCCGCGCATGGCTTCACGTCGACGGCGCCTTTGGATTGTGGGCCGCGGCGAGCGACGCGTTGCGCCATCACGTGCGCGGCGTCGAACGCGCCGACTCATGGGCGACCGATGCGCACAAGTGGCTGAACGTGCCGTACGACTCCGGCCTCGTCTTCGTGGCGCATCCGGCGGCGCACCACGCGGCGATGAGCATGGACGCCGCGTATCTGGAACGATCGGCGGACCAGGCGCGCGAGCCGATGGACTGGACTCCCGAGTCGTCTCGCCGGGCCCGAGGCTTTGCCGTGTATGCGGCGCTTCAATCGCTCGGACGCCGCGGCGTCGCCGACCTCGTCGACCGCTGCTGCCGCCTCGCGCGGCGGTTCGCGGATCGCCTGAGCGCCGACGATCGCGTGCAGATTCTGAACGAGGTCGCGCTGAATCAGGTGCTCGTGCGCGTCGCGCCGTCGGGCGGCGATCCGGATGTCGCGACGGATTGCGCGCTCGGTGCGATTCAGGAAGAGCGCATCTGCTGGCTCGGCGGTACCACGTGGCACGGGATGCGCGCGATGCGAATCTCCGTCTCCAACTGGTCGACGACCGAAGAGGACGTCGACAGGTCCGCGGAATCGATCCTCGGCGCGGTCCGCCGGCAATCCTGATCCAACGACCGCCCCCACGCGAGACGGGAAATCGTGTAAGGTTTTGTCCGTTTTCGAATAGTACCTAATCGTAATAATAAGCCGTTCGGCTTCGACAGCCGCGGCCTTTCAGTTCCGCGATCATTCGTACCGAAGCGCCTCAATCGGGTCCAGCCTGGACGCTTTGATCGCCGGCAGCAGACCCGCGACGAGGCCGACGAACATCAGAATGCCCGTCGTGACCGCCACGAGCGGTACGGACATGATGAGGTGGATGTCCGACACGCGGCTCGCATCGTCGAGCAGCTCCGCGAGGAACGGCCGCGGGCTGAGCAGCCACACGAGCGCCGAGGAAACGGCGATGCCGAGCGCTCCGCCCACGAACGTCGTCGCGAGACCTTCGAGCAGAAACTGCAGCAGGATGTCGCGCCGGCGCGCGCCGAGCGCCTTGCGGACGCCGACTTCGCGCGTACGCTCCTGCACGTTGACGAACATGATGTTCATGATTCCGACGCCGCCGATCGCAAGCGTCAGCACGCCGATGAACGTCAGCACGATCTTCAATCCGCCGACGATGCCGGCGGTGATCTCCTGCGTTTTCTCCGAGCCGAACATGTTCAGCGCGCGCTCGTCGGCCGGATTGTAGCGATATCGTCTCGCGACGTATTCGCGTACCTGGCGCGTCGCCTTCGGTTCCAGCATCGGCGAGATGGCCTGCCACACGAACGTGTTCGTGTACCGCGTGTCCGTGAGCCCTCCCATCGTCGTCCACGGGATGAACACGCAGTACCTGTCCGGGCGCTGATAGTTCGACAGCTGCACCTTGTCTTCCATCACGCCGACGATCTCGAACGGCTGCCCCTTGACGTGAATCGTCGCGCCGACCGGTGGAATGCCGCCAAACAGCTTCCGCTGGACTTCACTGCCGATGAACGCGACGCGACGCCTCAGCCGGACGTCTTCTTCATCGAGGAAGCGGCCGCCGGGCTGCGGTGTCTCGCTGCGCATCTGGCCGTAGCTGGCCGCGACTCCACGGAGAAGATGGCTCGATTGCCTGTTGCCGTACACGATCGGCGCGTCGAGGAAGAACTCGGGGCTGACGTTCTTCACGAGGGGCAGCTCGCCAATGGCGAGTACATCGTCCGGCGTCACTCGCACACGCTTTCCAGCGCGTTCGCCGCCCGCCTGCATGCTGGTCTGCCCCGGCCAGACGACGACCGTACCGTCCGAGAACGCGCCACGGAAGCCGGCATCCAGTGCGCCGCGAAAGCCATCGCCGTACGCGAGCAGCACGACGACCGACACGATTCCCCAGGAGATGCCGAGCATCGACAGCGCCGCGCGGAAGCGATGGTGGTACAGGCCGTAGCACGCTTCGCGCACGACTTCGCGCAGCAGCGTGAGGCGCGGCCTTGCGACGAACGCCGGAGTGTGGGGAATCGCAATTGGATATGCCATCGACGTTACATCTCGAAGCGCAGCGCCTCGACCGGCGGCAGGTCGGCGGCCTTGCGAGCGGGATAGGTGGATGTCACGATGCCGATGGTCACGAGCGTCGCGAGCGCTGCCACGGCCGACTGCCACGACAGAATCATTCCTGA
>Ga0209473_1001309_pt1 | contig 13957 bp, 12 predicted proteins | sample GraSoiAngelo_133_FD_185890 | JGI IMG/M metagenome (GOLD analysis project Ga0209473, IMG submission 185890) | Grasslands soil microbial communities from the Angelo Coastal Reserve, California, USA - 14_0929_05_20cm (SPAdes) (version 2) | ecosystem: Environmental > Terrestrial > Soil > Grasslands ...
TGCGTCCGCCTCCGCAAAAGAACTGATCGCCGCCATCGGACTCGAGCCCCGACACGCCCACGCCAGGCGGCATCTCGAGCCTCTCCAGGACCTCTCCCGTTTGCGGATCCACCCGCCTCACGTCGCTCTCGTCACCTTCCCAGGTGCCGTGCCAGAGCTCCCCGTCGCTCCAGGTGACCCCGGTGACGAAGCGATTGGACTCGATGGTGCGAAGGATCGCGCCTGTTTGGGGATCGACCTGATGGATCTTCCGCGCCCGATCCTGCCCCACCCAGAGCGTCCCTTCCGCCCAGGCGAGGCCGGAGTCGCGGCCGCCGCCTGGTGCCGGGATCGTGGCGAGCACACGGCCGGTCTTCGGGTCGATCTTCTGGATGCGATCCTCGGCGATCTGAAACAGGTGCTTACCGTCGAAGGCCGTTCCGGCATGGGCTGCGACGTCGATCGTGCGCAGTGTCTTCCCGCTCGCCGGATCAAGCGCGATCAGTCTGTCGCCAGCAGCAAACCAGACTCTTTCGCCGTCATAGGTGAGCCCATTGACGCTGTCGACACCCGGAAAGGGTCCATACTCACGGACGATTTCGGCCGCTGATCGTTTCATGCTTCGCTCCTGAGAATTCGTTGGCGCTTTGCATCCTAGCCACTGGGCAGCGGGGCAGGGGAGTAACAAGGTCGTCGTGAATCCGCCCACCGGCGGGGTCACCCAGCGAAGTGCTCGCGCGCGACCGAACGACTGCACCTTGCCGGTTGCCGCAAGCTGCTCGAGCGCCCGCTGCACGCTGCGCTGGCTCGTTCCGAGCGCAAGCGCCAGCGCCGAGCTCGACCACGATTCACCGTCGCCGAGGAAAGCGAGCACCGCCGCATGCTCGTCTTCGACCGTTGGTGCCAGCACGACGACATCGCATCCGCCGCGCGGCACCAGCACGAACCCCTGGTCCGTCGCGCTGATACCCGCGAGGGTCCGAAGCGCCGCGCGAAGCCGCCCGACTTCGACGCGCAAGCGCGCGCGATGCGATTCATCGGCGAGCTTGCCGCGGAACGCGCGGGCGATCAGCGTAGCCCTCGACACATCGCCGGGCCACGCTGCGCCTAGCGCGCGGGCGAGCGCGAACAACACCGGACGCCTTTGGAGCGAGACTACCTTGCGTGCGTCACGCACCACATAACGGCACGCGTCCACGACAAGCGCGCCCGACTCCAGTAACGCTTCAACGTCTTCGAGCAGGAGAAGTCGCTCCTCGCCGCGCGCCGTTACGCGCGCCGCGGGGGTGTTCAGGACCAGCGATGCGCTTTCGACCTCAGCCGCGAGCGCAGGAATACGGGCCTCGCGCGCGGCCCGCTCGGCCCGCGCGAGTGCCGCGCGCGCCGTTTTGGTCCGCAGGCGTCGCATCGCGATTCCCGCAACGACCAGCTCGTGGGCCGCTCTCGAGGCAGGCGGGAAGGGCGCGGGGTCGAGTTCGGCGAGCCTGCGCTCGGCTTCGTCGAGGCGCCCGATCAGGAGCAGGCGGCGGACCTCGAGATAGCGCGCATGCGCGGCGTTTACCTGGTCGCCATGCGCTTCGAGTGTCGCCCGCGCTGCCTCGAGCGTCTTCGCGGGCCAGGTGAGGTCGCGCGAGGCGAGTGCGATCTCAGCCTCGGCGACGATGCACCTCGCGCGGGCCACCGCCTCTTTTGGGCCGAAGCCGCGCGCCGCGCTGCGCAGCAGAGCCTTTGCGCGAGCGAGATCGCCGAGCTGCGCCATCGCGATGCCCCGCAGCGCGAGCGCAGGCGCGTCGTCGCGCAGCGCGACCCGTTTGAGCGCGCCAAGGGGGTCACCGGCTGCGAGCGCACGCGCGGCCGCCGTGATCAGCGAGTCCATGCGAATCCCGCCACACTTGTCACTCTCACCCTCCGATCGCCGCTCCTAATCTATCACACGACGACAAACCAGTACTCGGAACGAGAGGACCACTCTCATGGTTGATTGGACGATCCTTTCCCCAACCTATCTCAGGGCCGTTGTGGGGTGGGCTGAAGCCGCGGTGACCGTGGTCGCGATCGGTCCAGGTCACTCGAAAGACGATCAAGAGGGACAACGATGACGAGACACATGAGCGCGATACGCGAAGGTCGCTTGCAGGCGCGGTTCGCGTTGCTCAGGCGGAGCTGTCGGCCGCAGCAAACAACCGACGCGCCAGGGCACAGGTACACATCTGTTCCTAATTGCGCTTTTTCACGAGGCAACACACTATGAAGAAAATGCAAGGATCGAAGAACTCCCCGCCGATCTTTATCGGAAGGTGGACGCCCAGGATCTTATTTTCGCTTGGAGAAAAGCCTCGTCGACATGGGGAATTGCGCCGCCGTGTCGGAAACGTTTCGCAGCGCATGCTCACCCGATCTCTTCGAAATCTCGAATCCACTGGGCTCGTCGCCAGGCGCGTGACGAGTTCAAAGACCGTTGCTGTCGAGTATTCCTTGACCCAACTGGGAAGGACAATCATCGCCCCACTCGAAGGTATGTGCCGCTGGGCGAAACGATACAGCAGGGATGTAACCGCTGACGTGCACCCGCCGGAGGCGCACCAGGCTGCTCGGTGATCAAGAGCTCCGGCAACGAACGATGAACACAGCCGAAGAAAAGGAGAAAGAGCGATGACGACACATCAGACCGACCGAAAAGGCGAACAGCCTGCAATGCGCACACCACCGATCGTGTCGCGACCGGAGTGGGAGGCTGCACGCGAGCAATTGCTCGTGAAGGAGAAGGCCCAGATGCGGGCCCGTGACGCGCTCGCGGCCGAACGCCGGCGGATGCCGTGGATGGCCGTCGAGAAGGCGTACCAATTCGAGGGACCCCAAGGCAAGGTGAGCCTGCTCGATCTGTTCGAGGGTCGACGGCAGTTGATCGTCTATCGCGCCTTCTTCGAGCCCGGGGTTTTCGGCTGGCCCGAGCACGCCTGCCGCGGCTGCTCCCTGGGCGCCGATCAGGTCGCCCATCTCGCCCATCTGAACGCCCGCGACACGACCCTTGTGTACGCCTCACGGGCACCGCAGGCGGACATCGTGCGCCTGAAGGCGCGGATGGGCTGGGAGATGCCCTGGTACACCATCACCGACAGCTTCGACGTCGATTTCGGCGTCGACCAGTGGCACGGTCACAACGCATTCATCCGCGACGGCGACAAGGTGTTCCGCACCTACTTCATCAACAACCGCGGCGACGAGGCGATGGGGACCACGTGGAGCTACCTCGATATCACGGCGCTCGGCCGCCAGGAGATTTGGGAGGATTCGCCAGAGGGTTACCCCCAGACCCCGCCATACAAGTGGTGGAACTGGCACGACAACTACGGGGCCGAGGCTGCGCCGCACCCGAAATGGGTCGAGGTGTCCGATGCCGGAGAGGCCGCTTTCCGCAAACGCGACGCGTAGGACTCATCACCCAACGGCCTCGCCTGAAGGCCGGACATTCCGACGATCGAGGCACCGGGAAGCACTGACTTCGGTTCGTGCACCACACCGAAGATGGGCTCCTGGATCTCTACGTGGAGGCAGCGATGATGTCGGCTCGATTTCAGGCCCGAAACGGCAATCCGACAGTGCTTGGCGCGGCCGACTGGCTATCGCTTGCGGCCGCGCCAACCTTCGCGATCATGGCGCTGCTCACGGCGGTTCTTGGTGGGGGCCCGATGGATGCGCTCTGCTCTGCCGCGCGCGATGCGCCGCTGAGTGGCATGGTGCCGATGTATCTGCTGATGAGCGCCTTCCATTTGTCGCCATGGCTGAAGCTCCTCTCCAGCCGACGCCGGCGAGCATTGCAGGGAAGCGGCTAGCGAGTGCGCAGTGGGAGCCGCGCGCTAAGCCTTGTGCGGCCCAGGATCAACACCGGGGTTTTGGCCGGCGGCCGCCATGGCCAGCCTGCCGAGGTAATGCGCCCAACCCTTGTCATGGCCTTCGCACTTCGCCTCGTTGGGAAGACCGCTATGGGTCATGCGCAGCAAGGTGCCGCCATCCCGGTCGATCAGGTCGATCTCGATCAGGCCCGATCCTGGCGGCACCTCCTGATCGCCCTCCCAACCGAAGCTGTAGGCTAGCCGATGGACCGGCACGACCTCGCGGAACGCGCCGCGCGCTGTGCGGCCGTGGATACCTTTGAGAAGATAGAGCCCGCCCGGATGCTTTTCGGTCTGCGCCTCGGTGCCCATCCAACTCACGATCTTTTCGGGATCGGTCAAGAAGGCAAAGACAGTGGCGGGCGGGGCTGCGATCTGAGTCTCACGCCGGACCATGAATGGTTCCGTCATCGGTGTCTCCTTTTGCGGCTGCACGGACGGCAGCGCCACCAGCCCGCGCGAGAATAACGCGTGACAAGGGAGCTGCGTCAACCCGATGATCGGTCCATGCAGCTTTCTTCGACGCTCTCCTGGCTCGTCGATGCGGCCGGCGACACGCCGGGCGCCGACACTTTGTTGGCCGAGATCGGCACGCATCTGGTCGCCGATGGACTACCGCTCGCGGGCGGCGCCCTGACACTGGCCGTGCCGCACCCACTGATTGCTCAGCGCACCTGGTTGTGGCGGGCCGACAGCGGGGAGGTGATAGAGGCGTTCGGATTCGTGGCGGGTGGGCTCGCGACCGCGGGAGCGGCGAGCGCGCCTGGCGATGCCGGCCGGCGCTGGCTTGCTGAACTAGCGGCGGGCGTCGTGCATGAGGATGCCATCGGCTCAAAGCCTGACGGGCCTTTGCTCGGCTGGATCGGGCCGCGTCCATTCACGCACCGCGAGATCAACGAGTTGCACGACGCCGCGCGCTTCGCCGCGGCGCCGCTCGCCGCCCTTGCGGCGCGCGCTACGCTGACGGCGGCGCTCGCGGCTTATCTTGGCCGGCGCAGCGCGGCGCGGCTTTTGGCCGGCCCTTTGCGTCGCGATATCGGCGAGACCATTCAGGCGGCGCTGCTTTTTGCCGACCTGCGCGGCTTCACGGCGCTGTCGGAGAGCAATCCGCCCTCGGCGGTGATCTCGGCTCTCAATGCCTGGTTCGACCGCATTGCCGGACCGGTCCACGCCTTCGGCGGCGAAGTGTTGAAATTCATCGGCGACGGTGTGCTGGCGATCTTCCCGGTCGTCGTAGGGGCGCCCCGCGACGCCTGCGAGGCCGCGCTGCGCGCGGTGTCCGCCGCACGGGTCGGAATGGCGCATCTCGATGGTGCACGACGGCGAGAGGGGCTGTCGCCACAACCCTTCGGCGTCGCGCTGCATCTCGGCGAGATTTTCTGGGGCAATATCGGTGCTGCCGATCGGCTGGATTTCACCGCGATCGGCCCCGCCGTCAACCTCGTCAGCCGGCTGGAAGGTTTATGCCGGCCGCTCGGCAAGACGGTGCTTATTTCAGGCAATTTCGCCGCCGAGACCGGAATATCACTGATACCGCTGGGAACGCATGAGCTGCGCGGCATCGCATCGCCATGCGCTGTCTTCACCGTGCCGGAGAATTGAACGGCAGGCCGCCAATGTCCGGACACGCGAAACGGATTTTCACAACGTTTGTCCTTGTAGAAATCGATGCCTCGATATAACCTGTGACAGGTTATATCTGGATAGCAGGGTGATTTTCCGTGAACTTCAATATCTATCTCGATGATAAAACCGCCAAGGAATTGGATCGGACGGCCAAGAAGCTCGGCGAGACGCGCAGCGGGTTGATCCGCAAAGCGCTGCGCGAATGGCTGGACAAGAAGACACTCGGCAGTCCCGGCTGGCCATCGCTGATCCTGGAGTGGCAAGGCGTTCCCGATACGCCGCCGTTCGAATCCTATCGCGGAGAATTGCTGCCGCCGCGCGAAGATACGTTTTCGTGAAATACCTCCTCGACACCAATGTGCTGAGCGATTTCGCTCGCGGTGAGCAAGCCGTGATGGCGCGGCTCCGTCAGGAAGCACCGCCGCAAGTGGCGGTTTCGGTGGTCACGGAGATGGAAGTCGAGTACGGACTGGCGCGCAATCCCAACTTGACGCCACGCGTGCGGGAAGCCATGCGGATGCTTCTGAACACGATCGCAGTCTTGCCGTTCGAGCGCGAAGATGCCCGTGTGGCGGCGCAATTGCGTGCAAGCCTGAACAGCCAGGGTACTCCGATAGGAGCCTATGACCTGCTGCTTGCGGCTTCTGCCTTGCGGCGGGGACTGAAGATCGTGACGCACAATGCGCGAGAGTTCGTCCGGGTCGGCGGGCTCGGGCTGGAGGATTGGCATAGCCCGTAGGCTCCGGACCCTGCTACGTGCCTTGGGTGGCATGCCGCGGGGGTGCGCAGGGTCCGTCCAGCCGGCTGGAATCCCCGTCATCCCCACCATATCTTGCATAAACATCAGGCTAATACCGCAACCGCTTGGCCCTGGCCGGGCAATGTGGTATCCCGCCAGCGCTCTTTAGACCGCCACATATGACCGTCCGCACCCGCCCGTGAAGGCCCTGCGGCGGTGGAGATATTTCGCCGATGAACCCTCCATCCAGCAGCGCCAAAACCGCTTCCGCGCCCGATCAGTTCTTCACGGCGACGCTCGCCGAAGCCGATCCGGAAATCGCCGCCGCGATCAAGGGCGAACTCGGCCGGCAGCGCCATGAGATCGAGCTGATCGCGTCCGAAAACATCGTCAGCCGCGCGGTACTGGAAGCGCAGGGCTCGGTGATGACCAACAAATACGCGGAAGGCTATCCGGGAAATCGTTATTACGGCGGCTGCGAATGGGTCGACGTTGCCGAGACGCTCGCGATCGAGCGGGCCAAGAAACTGTTCGGCGCGCAGTTTGCCAATGTGCAGCCGAATTCCGGCAGCCAGATGAACCAGGCGGTGTTTTTGGCGCTGCTGCAGCCCGGCGATACCTTTATGGGCCTCGACCTCGCCGCCGGCGGCCATCTCACCCACGGCTCGCCCGTCAACATGTCCGGCAAATGGTTCAAGGCTGCGCACTATACGGTGCGGCGCGAGGACCAGGTCATCGACATGGATGCGGTAGCGAAACAGGCCGAGCAGGTGAAGCCGAAATTGATCATCGCCGGCGGATCCGCCTATTCGCGCGCCTGGGATTTCAAGCGTTTTCGCGAGATCGCCGATTCAATCGGCGCCTATTTCATGGTCGATATGGCGCATTTCGCAGGCCTCGTCGCCGGTGGCGCGCATGCCTCGCCGGTGCCGTATGCGCATGTCACGACGACGACGACGCACAAATCGTTGCGCGGCCCGCGCGGCGGGTTGATGCTGTGGAACGATGAGGCGCTGACCAAGAAGTTCAATTCGGCGATCTTCCCGGGGCTGCAGGGCGGACCGCTGATGCATGTGATCGCGGCGAAGGCGGTAGCGTTCGCCGAAGCGTTGCGTCCGGACTTCAAGATCTATGCGAGGAATGTGGTCGAGAATGCCAAGGCGCTTGCCGAAAGCCTGCGCGCGCAGGGCCTCGACATCGTTTCCGGCGGCACCGACAATCATCTGATGCTGGTCGACTTGCGGCCAAAGGGGTTAAAGGGCAACGTCTCGGAGAAGGCGTTGGTGCGGGCGGCGATCACCTGCAATAAGAACGGCATTCCCTTTGATCCCGAGACACCGTTCGTCACCTCGGGCTTGCGTCTTGGCACGCCGGCTGCGACCACACGCGGGTTCGGCGTCGCTGAATTCAAGCAGGTCGCCGGCCTAATCGCCGAAGTGCTCAGCGCCATCGCGCAGTCGAAAGACGGCACGGCGCCGATGGTCGAAGCTGCGATCAAGGAACGGGTCAGGGCGCTCACCGATCGTTTTCCAATCTATCAGTGAGGGTGTGGCCGCATGCGCTGCCCAGGCTGCAACAGTCTCGATACCCAGGTAAAGGACTCCCGTCCGACCGAGGATTCCGCGGTTATCCGGCGGCGGCGGGTATGTGTCGCCTGCAATTTCCGCTTCACCACGTTCGAGCGGGTGCAGTTGCGCGAGCTCACGGTGATCAAGCGCAACGGCCGCCGGGTGCCGTTCGATCGCGACAAGCTGATGCGCTCGGTGCAGATCTCCTTGCGCAAGCGGGCGGTCGAACCGGAGCGGGTCGAGAAGATGGTCTCGGCGATCGTGCGGGAACTTGAAAGCGGGGGCGAGGCCGAGATTTCGTCGGAGGCGATCGGCGAGATCGTGATGGAGCATCTGCGCCAGCTCGACGACGTCGCCTATGTCCGCTTCGCTTCCGTCTATCGCAATTTCCGCGAAGCCAAAGATTTCGAAGCCGTGCTCGGCGAACTCTCCGGCGACGACGACGCGCGGATCGCCCTGTTGCGCAAATGATCTTCCGCATCCTGGAAGATCAGCTCGCCCAAAAGTCCCGGGAAACGAAGGACGCGGACCGGCGCTTCATGCAGCTCGCGCTGATGCTCGGGCGGCGCGGGCAGGGCCGGACCTGGCCCAACCCGGCGGTCGGCGCGGTCGTGGTCAGGGATGGCGTCATTGTTGGCCGCGGCTGGACCCAACCGGGCGGCCGCCCGCACGCCGAACCGGAAGCGCTGAGACGCGCCGGTGAGGCCGCGCAGGGCGCCACGCTCTATGTGACCCTGGAACCATGTTCGCATGTCGGCAAATCGCCGCCCTGCGTTGATGCCATCATTGCCGCGGGGATTGCGCGCGTTGTGTCGGCGATCGAGGATCCCAATCCGGAAGTGGCCGGGCAGGGCCACGCCAAGCTGCGCGCCGCCGGCATCAAGGTCGATGTCGGGCTCGGCGCGGAGGAGGCGGCGCGTGATCACGCCGGGCACTTCCGGCGCGTCCGCGACAAGCGTCCGCATGTCATCTTGAAACTTGCGGTGTCGCCGGACGACAAGATCGCTGCGGCTGGCCACACGCCGGTCGCGATCACCGGCGAGGCCGCGCGCACGCAAGTGCATCTGTTGCGTGCGCAATGCGACGCCATCCTGGTCGGGATCGGCACCGTTTTGGCCGACGATCCGTTGTTGACCTGCCGCCTGCCGGGCATGGAGGCGCGCTCGCCGGTGCGCGTGGTGCTGGACCGGGCCTTGCGCATTCCCGGCACCTCGCGCCTGGTTCATTCCGCCCGCGAAACGCCGCTGTGGGTAGTGACATCGGAGCTTGCGGAGGCAGCGGCGGCCATGAAGCTTGGCGCGGCTGGCGCGCAGGTGATTCGCGTCGCCACCACCTCGCCGCCGGGGCTGGATGTGTTGGACGTGCTGCATGCGCTCGCGGTGCGAGGCATCACACGGCTGATGGTGGAAGGCGGCGCCCGCGTCGCCTCATCCTTTGTCGCCGCCGGCCTGGTCGATGAAGTCTGGCTGTTGCGCGGGTCTGAAACAGTCGGTGCCGGAGGCGTGGCCGCGCTCGCAGCATTGCCGCTATCGGCAATCACGCAGTCGCCGGGCTTGAAGGTTCGTGCTAGCGAAAGCCTCGGCAAGGATACTCTCACCGTCTACGAGCGCTGTTAATGTTCACCGGCATTGTCACGGATATCGGCGAGATCGTCAGGCTGACCCCGACGACGCAGGGGCAGTTGCATCGCTTGCGCATCGCCTGCCGCTACGACCGCGCAACCATCGCCGACGGCGCCTCGATCGCCTGCAACGGCGTTTGCCTCACCGTCGTTGCCTCAGGCGTTAAGGGCGACAAAACCTGGTTCGATGTCGATGCCGCCGCTGAAACGCTTGGGATGACGACGGCGAAGCACTGGGCGGTTGGTACAAAACTCAATCTCGAGCGCGCGCTGAAGATCGGCGATGAGCTTGGCGGACATATCGTGGCGGGCCACGCTGACGGCATCGCCAGCATTGTCAGGCGCGACGATCTGCCCGATATGGCGCGGTTCGAGCTCAGTACCGCGCGTGAACTGGCGCGCTTCGTCGCGCCCAAGGGCTCGGTGACGCTGGACGGTGTCTCGCTAACGGTAAACACGGTCCAGGAGGTCACGTTTTCCGTGCTGATAATCCCGCACACGCTCAGTGTGACGACGCTCTCCGGCTGGCGCGCGGGCAGCGAAGTCAACATCGAGGTCGATCGGATGGCGCGCTATGCCGCGCGGCTGACGGAAATGAAGTAGGCGATCGCGGTAATTCGTCATACGCGGGCTTGACCCGCGTATCCATCCTCTTAAGGAGATGGATTGCCGGGCAATTTAGCGGAAGACGCGCTTCGCGCTTTTGGTCCGGCAATGACGGTTTTTTTTGGATGATGGAACGATGGCAGACGCGCGGCGCGCTCCGTTGAAAGATGACACCGATATTTCAGGCGCGCGCGCTCTGATCGTCGAGGCGCGCTTTTATGACGATATCCAGGATGCGCTTCTGGAGGGTGCGGTCGCGGAACTCAAGGCCGCGGGCCTCGCATACGACGTGATCACGGTGCCTGGCTCGCTGGAGGTCCCCGCGGCGATTGCGATCGCGCTCGATGCCGCCGAGAAAAACGAAAAACCTTATGACGCTGCAATTGCACTAGGATGCGTCATCCGCGGCGACACCATCCATTTCGAGATCGTGTCGATGGAATCCTCGCGCGCGCTGATGGAGCTTGCGGTGGCAGGGAAATTTCCGCTTGGCAACGGCATCATCACCGTCGACACCGAGGTGCAGGCCTGGGAGCGGGCGCGCGCCAGCGAGCTCAACAAGGGCGGCGATGCGGCCCGCGCCGCGCTCGCCATGCTGCGGATCAAGCGCCGATTGGCGAAGGCTTGATGATGGCCGAAGGCAAGAAAAAAATCATCAAAGCTGGAGACCGGAAAGCCAACCGGCGCGGCGCGGCGCGGCTTGCCGCCGTTCAAGCGCTCTACCAAATGGATATCGCCGGCGCCGGGATCAACGATATTTTTGCCGAGTTCGAAGGCCATTGGCTCGGCGGCGAGGTCGAGGGCGACAAATATTTGCCGGCGGAAGCGGCCTTCTTCCGCGACGTCGTCTCCGGCGTGGTGCGCGACCAGGCCAAACTTGATCCCCTGATCGACGACGCGCTGGCGAAGGGCTGGCCGCTGCAGCGGATCGACGCGATCCTGCGTGCGGTATTGCGCGCGGGTTCCTACGAACTCGAGCATCGCAAGGATGTGCCGGGCCGCGTCGTGGTCTCGGAATATGTCGACGTCGCTCACGCCTTTGTCGAGGCTGACGAGACCGGCATGGTAAACGCGGTGTTGGATCAGATCGCGCGGCAGTTTCGTGGCGATGAGTTTCCCCGTGGCTAGCGCGCACCGCTCCGGCGAGGAGACGCTGATCGCGCGATATTTCAAACCGCTCGCGACCGATCCGAGTGCGTTCGATCTGGCCGATGACGCGGCGATCCTCAGGGCAGTGGGCGAGGACGCTGTAGCAGCGACGGACGTCGTGGTGACGACGGACGCCGTCGTGGAAGGCGTGCATTTTCTTGCGCACGATCCGCCGGACACGATTGCGCGCAAGGCATTGCGGGTGAACCTGTCCGATCTCGCCGCCAAGGGTGCTGCGCCCGCGGGCTTTGTGCTGACGCTGGCGCTGCGCGACGCGGGCGAGGTCTGGCTCGAGCCGTTCGCGCTGGCGCTGGGCGAAGACGCCAAAGCGTTCGGCTGCCCACTGCTCGGCGGCGATACCGTTTCCACGCCGGGGCCACTGATGATCTCGATCACGGCGTTCGGCCGCGTGCCGGCGGGCAAAATGGTCCGCCGCAGCGGCGCCAAACCCGGCGATCGCCTGGTGGTGACGGGGACGATCGGCGACGCTGCGCTCGGTCTCGATATCCTTAAAGGTGGACCGCTTGCCACGGCGCTCGTCGATGACGCCACGGGTAAGGAGATGCTGATCGCCCGCTATCGCGTACCGCAGCCGCGCAACGCGCTTGCCACGGCAGTGTGCGACCATGCCAGCGCCGCGATGGATGTGTCCGACGGTCTCGCCGGCGATCTCGCAAAGCTCTGCGCAGCTTCAGGCGTTTCGGCGGCCATCGATCTGTCGAGCATTCCGGTGTCGACCACGGGTCGGAAATTGCTGGCAAGCGGCGCCGTCAGCATCGAGGCGATCATTTCCGGGGGCGACGATTATGAGATTTTGTGCGCGATATCAGATGATTGCTACGAGAGATTCGCGCACGAAGCGATGCAAGCCGGGATCGCCGTGGCGACGATCGGGACGGTGATCGCTGGAACCGCCAGTCCGCGATTCATCGACGTGCAGGGCAGGGAGCTGTCGCTCCAGCGCCGCTCCTACAGCCATTTCTAGATTTCCGGTGGAGCGAGCGAATGGCGCCGCAAATACCTTGCCGAAATCGGCTTTTTTGTTCGCCGCGGCGTTGCGCCGATGGTGCGATTTTGGCATGGTCCCGGCCGATTTGGGGCCGCCCTTTTGGGCAGGGCAGGCCTCCTTTTTATGCGCCGGCCGCGTTCCTCGCGGTGATGGCGAGGGACGACACCAGCATCTGAGGCAGATTATATGACAGCATTATGGGCGATTGTGCTCTGCGGAGCGCTTTCCATCATTTACGCCATCTGGGCGACGGCTTCCGTTTTGAAAGCGGACGCCGGCAATCCAAGGATGCAGGAAATCGCAGCCGCCGTGCGCGAGGGCGCGCAGGCCTATCTGCGGCGCCAATACACCACGATCGGCCTCGTCGGCATCGTCATCTTCGCGCTGCTTGCGTACTTCCTTGGGCCTCTGGTTTCGGTTGGTTTTGCGATCGGCGCGATCCTGTCCGGCGCGGCCGGCTTCATCGGCATGAACGTCTCGGTGCGCGCCAACGTGCGTACCGCCCAGGCCGCGACCACCTCGCTCGCCGGCGGGCTCGAGCTCGCGTTCAAGGCGGGTGCGATCACCGGGCTCCTTGTCGCGGGCTTGGCGCTGCTCGGCGTCACCATCTATTTCGCCTATCTCACCCACTACATGGGCCTTGCTCCCAACAGCCGCACGGTGGTCGACGCGATGGTCGCGCTCGGGTTCGGCGCCTCGCTGATCTCGATCTTCGCCCGTCTCGGCGGCGGTATCTTCACCAAGGGCGCTGACGTCGGCGGCGATCTCGTCGGCAAGGTCGAAGCCGGCATTCCCGAGGACGATCCGCGCAACCCGGCAACCATTGCCGACAACGTCGGCGACAACGTCGGGGATTGCGCCGGCATGGCGGCCGACCTGTTCGAGACCTATGCGGTGACTGCGGTCGCCACCATGGTGCTCGCCGCGATCTTCTTCGCGACCTCGCCGCTCCTGGTGAACATGATGACGCTCCCGCTCGCGATTGGCGGTGTCTGCATCATCACCTCGATCATCGGCACGTTCTTCGTCAAGCTCGGCGCCAACCAGTCGATCATGGGCGCGCTCTACAAGGGCCTGATCGCGACCGGCATCCTGTCGCTCGTCGGCGTCGCCGGCGTGATCTACTGGCTGATCGGCTTCGGACCGCTGGCGGGCGTGAAGTTCACCGGCATGGCGCTGTTCGAGTGCGGCGTGGTCGGTCTCGTCGTCACCGGGCTGATCATCTGGATCACCGAGTACTATACCGGCACCGAGTATCGTCCGGTGAAATCGATCGCGGCCGCTTCCGTTACCGGTCACGGCACCAATGTGATCCAGGGACTGGCCATCTCGATGGAAGCGACTGCGCTGCCGGCGCTCGTCATCATCGCCGGCATTCTCGTCACCTACAGCCTGGCCGGCCTGTTCGGTATCGCCATTGCGACTGCGACCATGCTGGCGCTGGCCGGCATGATCGTCGCGCTCGACGCCTTCGGTCCCGTCACCGACAACGCCGGCGGCATCGCGGAAATGGCGGGCCTGCCGAAAGAAGTGCGCAAGTCGACCGACGCGCTCGATGCCGTCGGCAACACGACCAAGGCGGTCACCAAGGGTTATGCGATCGGCTCCGCCGGTCTCGGCGCGCTGGTGCTGTTTGCCGCCTATAACGAAGACCTCAAATACTTCATCGGCAACGCCACGAAGTTTCCGTACTTCCAGGGCGTGCTGCCCGACTTCTCGCTGAATAATCCTTACGTCGTCGTCGGCCTCTTGTTCGGCGGCCTGTTG
>Ga0209473_1001326_pt1 | contig 13861 bp, 9 predicted proteins | sample GraSoiAngelo_133_FD_185890 | JGI IMG/M metagenome (GOLD analysis project Ga0209473, IMG submission 185890) | Grasslands soil microbial communities from the Angelo Coastal Reserve, California, USA - 14_0929_05_20cm (SPAdes) (version 2) | ecosystem: Environmental > Terrestrial > Soil > Grasslands ...
GATCGCCACTGACGATCAGGACGAGACCGACCGCTATTGGAACGCCATCGTTCGCAATGGCGGGCAGGAAAGCGCGTGCGGCTGGTGCAAAGACAAATGGGGCGTCTCCTGGCAAATCACGCCGCGCGTGCTAACCGAGGCGTTAGCGGCCGGCGGTGATGAAGCAAAGCGCGCATTTGACGCGATGATGGGTATGAAGAAGATAGACGTCGCCGCGATCAAGGCCGCGCGGCGCGGCTGACGTTGCGCTTGCGCCTGGATGCCCAAAGGCGCGCCAATAACACCAGTGAGCCGAGCAAGAGGAAAACACCTCAGTTCTCGGTCCTGTTCATTTCAGAAGCGGACGTGCGACTGAGCGCAGGCCAGGGCCAATGGCACGTGCGCTTCGCTTGCCGCAACTACTCCAATCCGTGGAAGCGGCTTACAACGTCTCCTGCGATCTGCAATGGCAGGTCAAGCCCGGGTGGCGTCATACTCATCGTGCAAGTGCACCCAGTCGCTCAGGTTGCCGCGCACCTTCTCGTTCCGGCCCTTCGGCGTGAGGTCGAGGTAGTGGTAGGCACCAATCAGCGGATCGCCGCCCCGGGCGCGCACCTGAAACGTGCAGAATACGTTGCCGACCTCGTCCCTGTAGAACACGCTCACGCCCGGGAGGTCGCGCGACCCGCTGGTCATCGGTTCGAAGTTATAGCTAGCCTTGCCCGTTGCGATCTGCCCGTCCGCAAATGAGACTTGATAGTCGAAGTTGAAATCGCTCCCCTCGGACGAGACCCAATCAAATTTCCAGCCCATTCGAGTCTTGAAGGGCTCGATCTCGCTGAGCGGAGCGCGTGAGACGACGACCAAGCTGACGTCGTGGTGTTTGAGATGCAGATTTGCGCCATCGATATGGTCACATAAGAAAGAACATCCCGTGCAGCGGTGCTTATCCCCCGGTGCCATCATGAAATGATAGATGATCAGTTGACTGCGCGCTTTGAACAGATCGCCCAAGCCTGCTGGTCCTTCGGGCGTCTGGAACGTGTACGCTTTCTCTACCTTCACCCAAGGCAGGGCGCGTCGCGCGGCCGCAAGCGCGTCGCGTTCTCGCAGGAATGCCTTTTCCCGCGCGAGGTGCGCGCGGTGAGCTTCGTCCCATTCAACCTGTGATACCACCTTGGCTCTCGTCATGACGGTTCCTTCCGTTACAATTGCCCCAAGGACGATTGGAAACTCGGGGCGTCCGACATCGAACCCAATCTTTTTTGGTGTAGGCCGAGGGCCGAGCCTCCGCCGTCAACGGCGCCATCGATCGGCAATAGCTCGCTGAGCCGCTAATGCTCTGAACTTACTTCTGCTTTCGGCGGCATAGCCGACATTGCTGGAGTTGCTGCTCGCTCGACACGGTCGCGGACGACCCCGGAACGGACATTCGACTTGATCACTTTCTGAGCCGTTTGAGGTACGTGACGTTCGCCGGGCGGCTTCAAGATTTGCTATAGTTCAGGAATTGCATAAGGCACGGTCTCGGTAAGGTGATATGCGACGGCGCGAGTTCATCACACTCCTCAGCGGTGCGGCGATGGCGTCGTCGTTTCCTGCACGCGCGCAGCGGCCCAAGAAAACTCCCCTGGTTGGCCAGCTATGGCACGCAGGAAGCGCGGAGGAGGAGGGCAACTTCCTCATAGCGGTACAAAAGGGTTTCAAGGATCTCGGCTACATCGAGGGGCAGAACATCGCGTTCGAATATCGTTTTGCTGCTGAACAATATGAGCGATTTAACGACTTCGCGGCTGAATTGGTCCGGCTCAAGGTCGACGTACTGATCGCAGTAACGCGCCCGGCAGCCATTGCCGCCAAACGAGCCACCACGACAATACCGATTGTGTTCACCGCCGTGCCCGATCCTGTCGCGAGCAAGCTTGTTGATAGTCTTGCCAGACCAGGCGGAAACATTACCGGGGTCTCGAATGTTGGGACAGACTTGAGTGCCAAGCGATTGGAACTATTCAAAGAGACAGTTGTCGGCATGTCGCGTGTTGCGCTCCTACTCAACCCCAACGATCCGTTGGTCGCGAGGCGAACTCTTGAGGATACTGAGCGCGCAGCCTCCCTCTCCAACCTGACAATTCAACCAATAGAGGTACGCTCACCCGACGAGCTTGAGCGGGCATTTTCTGAAATGACCGACAAACGAGTCGATGGGCTAGTGCTTGTACTTGATCCCATGTTGTTCAATGCGCGTAGACGCATTGCCGAGTTGGCCTTGGCGCATCGGCTACCCACAATGCATCCAATTCGGGATGCGGTAGAATCTGGCATGTTGATGTCCTACGGTCCAAACCCCGAAGCAATTTTCCGCAGCACACCTTTGTATGTCGACAAAATTCTCAAAGGAGCCAAGCCTGAGGACTTGCCGGTCCAGCAGCCGACCAAGTTCGAACTAGTGATTAATATCAGGACTGCCAAGGCGCTTGGCCTCACCGTGTCGCCAATGCTGCTCGCCCGCGCCGATGAGGTGATCGAATAATCTCGTGACTTCCGGAATTGGCACGTCGCGTCCTTTCGTTGCAATGCGGAATTTGGTTGCTATCGGAGCATGGCGGATATCGGTCAAGCCACACCAATCAAGCTCAATTCATGAGTACGCGCTCTAAATTTCCTGGCGGATGAGGCTGCGAGCGGGATGGGTAAAGGACGGCCGCCCGCGCTTGAAGCCCCAGAGCGGATGCGCAAGCATTGCAATCGCGTCGGCGGGATTGCGTGCATCCAGGCATGGCGAACAATTCACGATTTCTCCGCAACGATCGCAAGGCTTGGCACGGGCACGCCTCTCTCGTAGCGGATCGATTGCTGTTCAAGCTGTAACACCACAAGACCGGCTGCCTCGATCGACGCACGCACATAAGAAGCACTATGAGCGTAGCGCCTGCCCTCGCCCATAATAAAACCGTCGCCGTCGTGTCTTTCCAAGGTGAAAGCCAAAAGGCCGCCGGAAGCCAGAACATGGCTCGCTTCCTTCAGAACCGGAAATAGATCGGCGACATAGATCATCGCGTCGGCAGAGAGAATGAGTTCTACGCTGGAGTCAGGCGTCGTACGCAGACCCTCCAGCATATCGGTCACTTTAAGCTGGACATAGAGACCCGTGGCGCGTGCCTTTTCGATCATACCCGGCGAAAGGTCAATGCCGATGAATTGATCGACCATTTTAGCCGCCAGTCCTGTACCGCAACCGAGATCGATCGCGTGTTTGAAATTGGCCGGCTTCTGATGCGCTTGGCACGCGGACCGCACCGCCTCAACCAACACTGAGGGTCCGCGATATCCAAGACTCTCCACCAGAGCGGTGTCGAATTTAGCCGCATATTGATCGAACAGCAAACGCACATAGGCAGGTGGCATTTCGGACAATTCGTCAGCGCCCAGTCGCATCAGTTCGACGCTCGCACCGAACCGATCGGAAGGATCTATGTCACGCGCCCGGCGTAAGGCCTTGATCGCGCCGTCACGATCTCCGAGTTGCTCAAGCACTTTTCCAAGCAACCGCCAGACAGACACACGGTCCGGCTCTAACTCAGATGCCCGCCGATAGCTAGCCGCTGCCTCTGCAGTCCTACCGAGATTGCGCAGGCAATCACCTTTGACACAGAGAACTTCAACCTGATCCGGGGAAATCGCCAGCGAAAGATCGCACTTGGCGAGCGCCTCCTCATACCGGCCTAATTCGAGCAAGACGCCGGCGCTCAGAGCTGATGCCTCCGCATTGTTCGGATCGAGCGTAAAAGCATGCTCATAGGTCAGCAACACTTCATCGTATCGACGCTGTATTCGCAGCAGGTTTCCTAACTTGATCCAACCCGCGGCCCGGTTTGGAGCCAGCTTGATCGCGATGTCGAAGCTTTTCCTGGCCTCATCCAACTTGTTCTGCTCTCGAAGCAGCTCCCCGAGATTCAAGAAGTATTCGTGATTGTTCGGATTGCATCTGATTGCCGAGGCGATCAGATCGACGGCCAAATCCAGCCTGTTGGTCTGCCAGTGGACCAAACCAAGAAGATGGAGCGAATCCGCGTGCTTCGTATTAAGCGTTAATGCCTGCCGACAGCAGTCTTCGGCCTGTCCATATCGTTTGGACAAAAAGTGGCGCACGGCGGCGTCGTACAGATCGGTCGCAGAGCGCTTTGTTCTGCTCTGCTCATGGCTTTTGAAACGAGGTCGAAGCCGGTCCATTGTATACGTCCTTTGGAATTGAGATCGACCAACGTATCGTTGTCGCAAAGACCCGAATCAATTCCATGATAAACCCAACTCCTAACGAAGAGATAAGGCGTACACGACTGCGTACGGCTGGCCGCCACCTATTTTGGCCGAACCTGACAACGTTGCGTCATACGAGGTTGCCTAACAAGCCTTTGACGCGTTAGGCGCCGACGTTCGACGACCGCTTATGGACTACACGCGTTCAAAAGGCCCCTGCCACCGTAATCCGGATGGCCAACGGCTCAATCGGATGCAGCGCATAGTCCATCACGCCGTTCTGGCACACCGCCGCGGGCGCCGCCTGCACGGGAAAGCAAAGATTGTAGAGGCTGTCGGTCTTGATCAGCGAGCCGTAGGCATAGGTGATCTGGTTGGCCTTGGTGTTGAGCAGATTAACCACGTCAAGCTGGATGCGCCAGCCATTGTCATACCGATAGCCGAGTCGGCCGTTTAAGATGCTGGTCGCTGGCGAGCGGAATGCATTGTCTTCGGTCAGCGGGCTGGAGCCGAGATAGCGCCAGCGCAGCGTGCCGAATGGGCCAGTCTTTTCGCCGAGCGTGATGCCGGCGGAAGCGATGATCGCCGGCGCGTTCGGGATGTAATTGCCGGGCGCATTGCCGATCTGCGCCTGCGGGAAACCGGCGAGCGACTCAAAGAGCGCCTGCTGGCTGCTGTCGAAGCCGACAAAGCGCGCGTGTGAATAGGCGAAGTCGGCATCAATATCGATCCAGGACGCCGGCCGATAGCGGTTGGTCCACTCCACGCCATAGCGCCGGCTGGCACGGCTTGCCAAAGTGTTGCCGGCATCGCCTTTGAACACGATCTCGGAATCCTGGTCGAGCATGAACACGCTGAGCGAGGAATCCAGCCCCGGAATGATCCTGGTGCGCACGCCGGTTTCCGCACCCTTGGTGCGGACCAGCAGCGGCGAGGCCGACAGCTTTGTCGCGGGATCGGTGGGATCCTCGGTGATGGTCGCGCCGCGGGCGTCGTTGGAGTGCATGCCGTATCCAGCGCCGACAAAGAACTCCGTCTTGTTGAAGGGGCCGACGACAGCCGTGAATTTCGGACTGCCGATCCCGGCTCTGACCTCGCCGGAATTGTTGGCGTCGAAGATCGAGTTGACGCGCGCCTGATAGTAATCGCCGCGCCAGCCGATGGTGGTCTTCAGCCAGTCCGTCCATTTCACCGTGTTCTGCGCGTACACGCCAACGCTGCCTTCGCCGACCTTGTCGCTGCGGATATTGGAGAGGAAGCTGCGCTGGAACGTATCTGATAGCGCGAGATCGATCGCGTCATAGCGCGACTGCACGCCGAAGGTGGTCTGCATCGGCAGGCCCGCAAATGAGCCGTTCAGCGCGCGCGAGGCGTTGGCGCCCGCCATTACTCGGTTATCATGCTGATGGAATTGATCGCCGAACACGGGATTGTTGAGGAAATAGGTGAAGTCGTTGAAGAGATCGAGCTCACTCTTGACGGCGTAAGCATTCGCCTTCCAATAGCCCGCGTCATCGGTCCCGGCGACGCGCGCCGAGAGCGCAAAACGATTGGTGTTGCCGCCATCGCTCGGGTCTTCCGAGCCATAGAGTCCGATCAGCGGGATCGCACGCTGCGGGATCTGGTCGGTCGAGTTCCACTTATTGGAATAGGCCATGCCGGTGACGGACAGCCCGTCGAGCGCGGTGCCTTGGGTGTAGCGCACCATTCCGTTGAGCTTGCGCATATCATCCGGATGGACCCAGGGCCCGTCATAGCTGCCGGCCTCGCCCGCGACCAGCACGGTGCCGTCGCCGGCCTTGGCGGAGTCCATGCCCAAGATTCGGCGATAGCCGAAACTCCCCGCTGTGATCTGCGCGATGGCCTTCGGCACGCTGTCGATCAGCCCGATGTGCAGATTGCCAGCGGAAGAAAAGTCGCCTTCATCGGCGAAGTAGGGCCCTTTGCGGATTTCGAGCGCATTGACCGTTTCGGGCAGGAGCCAGTTCAGATCGGCATAGCCCTGGCCATGTGCATGGGTGCGCATGTTGACCGGCACGTCGTCGACATAGATAGCGAGATCGGTGCCGTGGTCGAGATTGTAGCCGCGCAGAAAATACTGGTTGGCTTTGCCTTCACCCGAATGCTGGGTCACGATCAGCCCGGGAGTTGCTTCCAGCACTTCGCCCGGCCGCGTCACCGGGCGCGCGTTGAGGTCTTCGCCCGAGACCGTCATCTGGCTCGCCATGTTGGGCGTGCCTTTGGGACCGGAGCCCACATTCGGTGCGCCCGATCCACCGACCGTGACCTGTGGCGAAGGATTCGGCGCCACCGTGCGTGTCACCGGTGACGGCGGTTTGCGCGCCTGGCGCTTTGGCAATGGATGCGGTTTTGCCGAGGGCGTTGGCGCTTGCACCGTCACCGGCGGCAGCGTGTGGGCATTATCCTGCGATTGGGCGCGAGACGTCCCGGCATGGAGCATCGACAGGGCCGCCAGCCCAAGTCCCCATTCACGCCACACCAACGCAACTCCTTGCCCCCCCGGCGCAAGTGTCGACGCGTCAGCAGGCCCCATTGCCCGCGTATGGGGGATTGCGTCGCTCGCCCGCTCGTCGAATGGTAGAGATCGTAACGATGGTATTAGTATGATGTCAATCTTGATTCATCATACTCGAACGCGCGCGGGAGACCACGCATGCAGCGCCTGACGATCACGATCGACGACGACCTCGTCGCCGAGGTGGACAACTTCATCGCGAAACAAGGCTACGCCAACCGCTCGGAGGCGTTCCGCGATCTCCTGCGCAGCGGCCTCGAACATGCCGGCGGTGACGCGGCCAGCAACCGCCACTGCATCGCGACGTTGAGCTATGTCTACGACCACGCCGCGCGCCAATTGCCCAAGCGGCTGACAAAGGATTTCCACGACCACCACGATCTCGCGCAGGCGACACTTCACGTGCATATCGATCATGACTCCTGCCTCGAAGTGACGGTGCTGAAGGGTCGCGGCAGTGAGGTGAAAGCCTTCGCCGACCATGTCATTGCGGAACGCGGCGTGCGTCACGGCCACGTAGTCATGATGCCGATCGAAGCCGATCACGCGCATGGTCATGTTCACGGCATCCGCGACAATCGGAAAAAACGCTGAACTGCTTGCGCAGGTCGCCTACCGGCACGTCGCATCCTTTTGTTGCGATGCGGAATTTGGTCGCTATCGGAGCATGGCGGACATCGGTCAAGCCACACCAACCAAGGCTCAATTTATGAGTACGCGGTCTAATTTCCTGGCGGATGAAGCCGCGGGCGGGAGGGGTAAAGGACGGCCGCCCGCGCGTGAAGCCCCATGCGCAAGCATTGCAATCGCGTTGCAATCGACCCGAAACGGCCACTTGGAATTAAAGACCATTTGGTCTATATATCAGCAATGCGCCACCAAACCCCAGTGCAGTTGCCCCGTGGCCGCCCCCGAAGTTTCGACGTGGAAGCCGCTGTCGAACGCGCGATGGGTGTGTTCTGGTCGCGCGGCTATCACGCCACGGCGCTCCCGGATCTTCTTCGTGCGACGAAGCTCTCGCGTGGCAGCCTTTACGCCGCTTTCGGTGACAAGCACTCGCTCTTCTTGCGTGCGCTTGATCGCTACATTGCCGATGCCCTGACACGGATGGATATCGAGCTCGACCCCCGCAGAGAGCCGGTCGACGGCCTGCGGGCCTACCTTGCCGGCTACGTGGACCGCACGAGCGGTGCCAATGGTCGGCGCGGATGCCTGCTGGTGGCCACAGCCATGGAACTGGCTGGCCAGGATGCTGAAGCTGGTCGTCGCATCGCAAGCTTTTTCAAAGCCATGGAAGCCAGGGTGGCGGATGCACTTTCCGGTGCGAAGGCGGCGGGCAAGCTAGCAGACGGTGTTGAGCCTTCAAGTGCCGCCCGAATTCTCGTCTGTTTCCTTTGGGGGCTACGAGTGGTCGCCAAAACGGCACCGACACGGATCACGTCGCAAGCCACCGTTGACGCTCTTCTCGACCGCTTCATTAGGTAAACAACCCATGGACGCCTCCGCCATTGGCGCGTCGATATCTAGACTGATCGGTCTTGAAAGGAAAGATGCCATGTCTGCCATCCAGATCGTCTGCGCGGTGGCCGTTCCCTTGCTCTGGGGTTATCAGTTCGTGGCCATCAAGGTGGGCGTTACGGAGTTTCCGCCTCTCTTCTTCCTCGCACTGCGGTTCATGGCCATCGCGCTGCTGCTTGTTCCGTTCGTCAGAAAGCCCACGCGTCAACAGTTCGGCCCTATCGCAGCTATTTCGCTTTTCCTTGGTGGACTGAACTTCGGGCTCTTCTATGTTGGCCTTGGGCTCGGCTCGGGAAGCATATCGGCCGTCGCATATCAACTCGCGCCGCCTTTCACCGTCCTGGTAGCCTGGCCGCTGCTCGCGGAGAGGCCGTCTCTCACCACGTCCGCAGGAGTGGTGATTGCATTCGTCGGCGTGGTCGTGTTGGCAGCAGGGCCTGGCCTGTCGGCAAACGCACTTCCGCTGCTGCTTGTGGTCGGGGCAGCCTTCGCATTCGCGGTGTCCAACGTCTTGACGAAGCGCTACGGCCCTTTTGATCCCCTGATGTTGATGGGGTGGGCGTCGCTGCTCACGGTGCCGCAAGTCATGTTGATGTCATTGCTCCTTGAACATGGACAACTGGCGAGCCTTATCACGGCGGATGAACGTGGTTGGCTGGCACTCGCCTACACAATTTTCATCGGAGGAATTGCTGGGTTTGGCCTTTGGTTCTGGCTGATCGCCCGTTGCTCGATGGGCCGCGTCGCACCCTTCGGCCTGCTGCTTCCGGTGTTCGCCTTTATTTCGAGCGTGTTGTTCCTCGGCGACCGCGTGACCCCAAAGTTGATTGTCGGTGGGTTGCTCGCGATCTCCGGCGTCGCCATTACACAAGTAAGACCGAACGCTCGACCAATTTGAACTTAGAAGTCGCGTCGTGGCAACTTCTGAGTTTGGCACGTCGCTCCTTTCGTTGCGATGCGGAATTTGGTCGCTGTCGGAGCATGGCGGACATCGGTCAAGCCGCACCAATCAAGCTCAATTCATGAGTACGCGCTTCTAATTTCCTGGCGGATGAAGCTGCCGGCGGGATGGGTAAAGGACGGCCGCCCGCGCTTGAAGCCCCAGAATGCCGATCTCGCCAGCGGGTCCATCAGCGGCTTGAATCAGCCGATGAGACGGTTGACAGCGCGCGGCCGTTCGGACGCAATGGGCTGCAAGCCTGAGGTTGCGTATGGACATCCAGACCCGTCCGGACCCGGTCGCCCGCGCCCGCGAGCTGGGGGCGGAGATTGCCGCTAGCGCCGACGAGATCGAGCGCACGCGGCGCATCCCGGAGGCGTTGCTGGGGCGGCTTCATGACTCACGGCTGTTCCGCATGCTGCTGCCGCGCTCGGCGGGTGGCGACGAGACCGAGCCTGCGCTCTACATGGCGGCGATCGAGGAACTCGCCCGGCACGACGCCTCGATTGCGTGGAACGCATTCGTCGCCAACAGTTCCTCCCTGATCGCCGCCTATCTGGAGCCTGCGGCTAATCACGCTATCTTCGCCGATCCGCGCAGCATCGTGGCCTGGGGACCTCCAAACGCTTCGCGCGCGCGAGCGGTCGACGCCGGCTATCGCCTGACCGGCAAGTGGGATTTCGCCAGCGGCTGCCGGCAGGCCCGCTGGATGGGCGCGCACTGCCATGTGCTCGAAGCGGATGGCGCGCTCCGGCTCAACCGCTTCGGGCGGCCCACGGTCCGCACATTGCTGTTTCCGGCGAGCGACGCCACCCTGCTCGACACCTGGCGCACGATCGGGCTGTGCGGCACGGCGTCGGATTCCTATTGCGTCAACGACGTTTTCGTGTCCGAGGCGTTCAGCACCACACGCGAGGACCCCACGCTGCGCCGCGAGCGCGGCCCGCTCTATGCTTTTACCATGCAGGGCCTCTACGCGACCGGTGTCGCCGCTGTGGCATTCGGCATCGCGCGCGCGATGCTGTCCGAGTTCATCACGCTCGCGTCCCGCAAGGCGCCGCGCAACCTGGCCCGGCTCGCCGACAACGCCGTGGTGCAGTCCGACGTGGCACGCGCGGAGGCGCGGCTCGGCGCGGCGCGCGCCTACCTCATCGAGACGCTCACTACGATCCATGCCCAAGCCGACGACGTCGCGCCGATCGAGCTAACCGATCGGGCCCGCGTGCGGCTCGCCTGCACCAACGCGATCCAAGGTGCGGCCGAGGTGGCAGACTTCGCCTACAAGGCGGCGGGCGTCGACGCCATCTTCCCGGGCAGCCCGTTCGAGCGCCGCTTCCGCGACATACACACGCTCTCTCAGCAGATCCAGGCACGCGGCGCCCATTTCGAATCGGTTGGTCAGATCCTGCTCGGCGTGCCGCCCGAGGAGTTTCTATAGGGTGGCGAAGCTGCTGACTTAGCGTGATGACTTTAAGCTGAAGCACACCGGACCACTTCTCCCTCGCCCCGCTCTTCGCGGGGAGAGGGTTGGGGTGAGGGGCTGCTTCCACGAACTCGGTGCGTGGAGAGCCCCCCTCACCCGAAGCCTTCGGCTTCGACCTCTCCCCGCAAGCGGGGCGAGGTGACCGAGTTTGCAGGCCGACTCGACTCAAAGTCATCCTGCTCTATTGCTTCCTCGATTACTGCACCGGCCCGGCCGGGCAATGGCCGCGATGACGCGGCTGGCGAGGATCGATCAACTTCTGTGCAAAGCGCCAGCCGTGCTTGACGCCAGCGGTACGCCGGATGGTTTCAATAATCTCGGAGATTTAATATCATGGATAAAATCCCTTAGCGCCTCGGTGTCGAACGGCTTACGCAGTATTCTTAAATTTGAGGGAGCCGTTTTTTCCGCGTCGCTGTAGCCGGTCGTAAGGACCACCGCCAGATTGGGATAGCGCGAACGGATTTCCCTTGCGAGCCCGACGCCGTCGATGGTCCCTGGCATGACGATATCGCTGAAGACCAGATCGATCTTCGTACCGGCTTCAAGCAGTTTTAATGCCGCTTCGGCCGAATCCCGATAGATGGTTTCATAACCGAGATGCTCGAACAGCGAGGATGTCACCTCCGCCACCTCAGCGCTGTCGTCGACAACGAGGACCGTCTGCCGCTGCGAATGCTGTGTTTTCGCTTTAGCAGCGGAGGCCTCATTGCTGGTCATTTGCTCGTCCGCACAAGACGGTAGATAGACTGTAATCGTTGTTCCCTGTCCGACCTTGCTGTCCGCCATAACCGTTCCGCCAGCCTGGTGCGCAAAACCATAAACCTGCGACAAACCGAGCCCGGTTCCTTTGCCGACCTCTTTGGTCGTGAAAAATGGATCGAACATCTTGGACAGGAGATTTGGCGGAATACCAGTGCCCGTATCGTCGAACGCTATCGCAAGGAAGGCACCTTTAAGGCGGTTATCGCCGATTTCCTGATCCAGCGTCACGTCGTTGACGGATAACGTGAACGTGCCGCCGTTTGGCATTGCATCGCGGGCATTAACGGCGATGTTGACGATCGCAAGTTCTAGTTCGGCGATGTCCACTTTGACCGGCCAAACACCGTCACCAATATTTTCGTTGTACACAATGTTCCCGCGCAGCGAACTTTCAATCATCGTCCGCATGTTCTTTATGGAAGCATTCAGATCGACGACCGTCGGGCTGAGATGCTGATGACGAGAGAATGTCAACAATTGGCGCGTGAGAGTTTCGCCGCGTTTGGCCGCGGTCTGTATGGCTTCGATTGCTCTTGGCAGTTTCGGATCAAGTAGGCGCGCAAAGATCTGAGCGCTACCTCCAATGATCATCAATAGATTGTTGAAGTCGTGCGCAATCCCGCCGGTCAATTTGCCGATTGCCTCCATCTTCTGCGACATCGCGAGTTGTTCGCGTGCCTGGACCAGTTTCTCCTCCGCGTCGCGTCGCTCGGTTGCGTCCCGGAGTATATTGATAAAACCGATCAGATTTCCCGTGTCATCATGGTTCGAAGAGACCGACCCGGTGATGAAAAACGGCGTGCCATTTTTTCTGATGCGCCAACCCTCAACTTCGTGCTTGCCTCTTTCGACAGCCAATTCCAATGCGCGGTTTGGCGCGCCCGCGCGGCGCTCATCCGGTCGATAAATTATCCCAAAATGCTTGCCGATAATTTCTTCCGTGGTGTAGCCTATGATTTTTTGTGCGGCGCTATTCCAACTTGCAACGTGACCTTCTTTATCGAGCGCAAAAATTGCATAGTCGACGACGCCTTCGATTAGAATCAGGAAGTGGCGTTTAGCGCTGTTGAGCGCCAAGTTTTTCCGTTCAATCTGACGGTTCAATTGGTCCTGCACAGAAAGCAAATGGGCTTCGGTGTTTTGGCGTGTCGCAATTGCCGCAGCTAAAGCGAGAGGCGGTACCGACACGCTGATCGAAAGCGCGAGCAACGATAATAGGGCTCCATTCAGATCGGCTTTCGGAAATGGATCGCTCCCTACCGAGAAACCCCACACGGCGATTCCGAAGAAAAAGAGCGCGGCCGTGGCGACATTGAGTTGATTACCGCGCAGACCAGCCCACATCAACGGCAATAAAACCAGAAAGCCAAGAAGGCTCCGATACGGCAGCAATACGTTGAGGTCGTGGCCGATGAGGTTACCGCCGATGAGCGGACTGTAAGCAACGATCCCGATGACGATCACGAGAATAGAGACTGCGACGGATTCCAACAGGTCCCATTTGGAAAAACTGCCTAAAGGCACCATCGCCCAGAGCACGACGACCGGCGCAATGACCAAGGTCCCGGCCGCATCTGCAAGCCACCAGGTTATCCAGGTGACGACAGAGTCGGAAAAACTTAGCTTGTTGGCGAGAATGAATCCCGCCGCGGCGATGGTTGAACTAATCATCGCGGTCGGCGCAAAGGAAATGATTGCACACTTTGCGATGCCGGAGGGGGTACCAAACGTCTGGCGACCGTTGGACCAGCGACTAATCAGCCACGTCCCGGCAAACGCAGCGAGGAGAGTGCTGATCCCCAGGGAGCCCAACTCTAACAGCGATCGGCCGGCCGTGAGGTAAGGAGAAAGAGACCCCACTAAAATCGCGGGCCAAATCCGGTAGCCGCGCAGCAGGACCAGCGCGAGCACGAACCCGGTTGGCGGCCACAACGGTGTCGCGGCCGGATTAATTGCGGGTAGCAATAGCGCGGATTCGGCAAGGCCAATGTAGCCGGCTGCGACTATTGAAAGTTCGATCAAATAGATTGCAGCACTCCGAGCGCTGCCAAAAGCCGAAATCTCAGCTTTACCAAACCATGCCCTTTCCATCACAAGCCTTTGCGGTGGGGCACCTCAAAAATGCGGCGGGGACGTCGCCCCAAGGCGACAGTCTATAATCCTTGGATTGGCTTGCGGAAGAAATCAGCGACAGGGCCAGCGCGCAATCGCGATTATCTTTCTCATGCGGGTTCCCTCAGTCCAATGCCCGCGGTAACCCAGAAATGCGGCGAGAAGAGTACAATTCCATGTAAATCCACGGTCCGATGGCTTCATCGCTATTCCCAGCGCCCCGCTGAAATGCGCGCGTTAGCGGTGAGCGCCGAAGGCAAATGGAGAAGCG
>Ga0209473_1001328_pt1 | contig 13849 bp, 14 predicted proteins | sample GraSoiAngelo_133_FD_185890 | JGI IMG/M metagenome (GOLD analysis project Ga0209473, IMG submission 185890) | Grasslands soil microbial communities from the Angelo Coastal Reserve, California, USA - 14_0929_05_20cm (SPAdes) (version 2) | ecosystem: Environmental > Terrestrial > Soil > Grasslands ...
AATGGTTTCGCCATAGACGCGCCGCGCCTCCTCGGCAAAGAATTCGACATAGGCGCCGCTGATGTCGATTTCACCGAGCGACTCGGTGAGCGGCTTGCCCTGCTCCGAGGTCAGGATCAGCGCCAGGTCCTCGCGGTTGGCGATGATCAGGTCGAACCATTTGCGCAAAATGTTGGAGCGCTGTTTGGCGGTGAATTTGGCCCAAGCCGGAAACGCGCGCTCGGCGGCTTCCACCGCTTGGGTGGCTTCCGCCGTGCTCATTTTTGGCACTTTCGCAAGCTCGACGCCGTTGACCGGATTGGTCACGGGATTGGCCGGTGTGCCGATCCAGGCGCCATCGATGTAGCAGCGGTCGCGCAGCAGGGACGGATCCTTCAGGCGGTCGCGCAGCGATGATGCGGGGGGTGTTGAAGTGCGCGCAGCAGCGGTCGGGGACATGGCGTTGCTCCTCGGATTTTTTGCGGTTTGACGCCGACTATAGGCTCAAACAATCCACAATGCACCGGGCGCAGAAACGCCGTCGCTTCAAGCATTTTTGAAAGAAGACCGAACCCGGTCAGGCCGCGCCGCTCAAATAGGTTTCGCGGCGGCCGATCATGCGCTCCGCGGCGGCCTTGGCGTCGGCCTTGGACGAGGTGGCGCAGGTGCGGTATTCGAGGTCCGGCACCCTTTCGGGCTCGCGCCGGGCGAACCACGATTTGGAACCGACCGACAACTGCGACAGGGCTTGCGCCACGTTGTCGACCGCGCCGAAGGAGTGCAGCGCACCGGTGCCGGCAAAGCGGACTTCGTAGATGCCGGGCGTAATCGGCGCTTCGATATTTTCCCCGCGGCCGGCCCGCGGATAACGCTTCCATTCGCTCCAGGTCGAGATCATTGCCTACCCCTCGCGGCGTCATTGGCCGCCAAAAAATTGCATCAAACTATCGATCGGCAGCGCCGATTCGACCGCGTTCTGAACGCTTTACTGAAAAAATGTTTAACGCCCTCGGGCGGAACAACCATATCGTTCCGATACCGGAGGGTCTACCGGCATGGCGGCCAATTCACCGTAAAGTGTGGCGGATTGTGGCGGTTTGGTTACTGCTTCACTCGCCAGCCCATCACGAGATCGCGACCGCAACATTCCCGCCAACACATCCTTGCGAGGCGGAACTGTCGGGAGGAAGATCGCGCCACTGCCATAAAATAAACGGGAGGAGACCTATGCAAAGCCAAGCTCAGATCGACCAGATTCTGCGTCAGAAAAGCGACGCCCGGGAGATACCTGGCGTGGTTGCGATCGCCGCAAGCAGCAACGAGGTGATTTATCAGGGCGCATTCGGCAAACGCGACCTATCCAAGCCAGATGCCATGACGGCCGACAGCGTGTTCTGGATCGCCTCGATGAGCAAGGCAATCACGGCCGCGGGCGCGATGCAGCTCGTCGAAGAGGGTAAGCTCTCGCTCGATGCGCCGATCGGCAAGGTGCTGCCCGATCTCGCCGCGCCCCAGGTGCTCGAAGGTTTCGATGCCAACGGCGAACCAAAATTGCGGCCGGCGAAAACGGAGATCACGCTGCGCCATCTGATGACCCACACCGCCGGCTTCTGCTACAATATGTGGAACGGCGACATGGTGAAGTATCTCGACAAGACCGGGCTTCCCGCCGTCACCACTTGCAAGAATGACGCGTTGAAGACGCCGATCATGTCCGATCCCGGCACGCGCTGGGAATACGGCACCAATATCGATTTCGTCGGCAAGGCCGTCGAAGCCGTGAGCGGCAAGCGGCTGGATGCGTACTTGCGCGATCACCTGTTCACGCCGCTCGGCATGAGCGATACCGGCTTCAAGCTCGGCGATTCCCAGCGTCAGCGGCTGGTCGGCATGCATGCGCGCGGCGAGGACGGATCGCTGGCGCCGATCCCGTTCGAGCTCGAGCAGGATCCGGAATTCCACATGGGCGGCGGCGGGCTATACGGTACCGCCGGCGATTACATCAAGTTCACCCAGATGATCCTCAACGCCGGCCGCGGCAACGGCAACCAGGTGCTCACGCCCGAGACGGTGGCGATGATGGGACAGAACCATATCGGCGAGCTCAACATGACCAAGATGATTTCCGCGGTCCCAAGCGCGACCAACGATGTCGATCTTTATCCGGACATGGTGAAAAAATGGGGGCTCTCCTTCCTCATCACCACCGCGAAAACGCCGGAGGGCCGCAGTCCCGGCAGCCTCGCCTGGGCAGGGCTTGCCAATACCTATTACTGGATCGATCCGTCGCGCGACGTCACCGGCGTGATCCTGATGCAGCTGTTGCCGTTCGCGGACCGCAAGTGCCTGGAAGCTTTCGTGGGCTTCGAGACCGGAATCTATGCCGGGCTCGACGTGACCGGTGGCCAGAAGGCGGCGTGACTTCCGTTTCCGTCTCCCTGCGAAGCATCCCTTCTCCCTCGCCCCGCTCTTCGCGGGGCGAGGTGAAGAAAGCCCTACACCGGCAATCCGTTCTGCTGCGCCAATTGCTTCAGCGACACTTGTGGCCGCGCGCCGATGTGCTGGATCACTTCGGCCGCCGCGAGCGCGCCAAGGCGCCCGGCGTTCTCATACCCGGCGTTGCGCACCAGGCCGAACAGGAACCCGGCGGCAAAGAGATCGCCGGCGCCGGTGGTATCGACCATCCTCTCGATTGGAAACGCCGGCACCGCAACAACGCCGTCCTTTGATGCGACCACGCAACCTTTCTCGCTGCGCGTGACGACGCCGAGCTTGGTGTCCTGGCGCAACTGCTTCAGCGCGGTGTCGAAATCGGCAGTCTGGTACAGCGAATGCAGTTCCGCTTCATTGGCAAACACCAGGTCGACCGTGCCTTTGCGCATCAACTCAAGAAACTCGTCGCGATAGCGATCGACGCAGAATGAATCCGACAGCGTCAGCGCCACCTCGCGGCTGGCGTCATGCGCAATCGTCGCCGCCTTGACAAAGGCCTCCTTGGCGGTCTTCGGGTCCCAGAGATAGCCCTCGAGATAGACGATTTTCGATGCCGCGATCTGCGCCGCATCGATATCATCGGGCATCAGCTGCTGCGCGGCACCGAGATAGGTGTTCATGGTGCGCTCGCCGTCATCCGTCACCAGGATGTAGGAGCAGCCGGTCGCGGGGCCGTCTGAAGCCGCCTTCGTTTCGAACGCGACCCCGGCGGCGCGGATGTCATGGGTGTAGAGCCGCCCGATCTGATCGTCCTTGACCTTGCCGACATAGGCCGCGCGGGCGCCAAGATTGGCAATCCCGACAATGGTGTTCGCGGCCGAGCCACCGGACATCTCGGTCGCCGGACCCATGTCGCGGTAGATCGAGGCGGCGCGCGTCTCGTCGATCAAGGCCATGCCCCCCTTGGTCATGCCGTGGCGGCTGAGAAACTTCTCGTCGGTCCGCACCAGCACGTCGAAAATCGCGTTGCCGATCGCCAGAACGTCGTATTTTGCCTCGCTCATTCGTCAAAATCCTGCGTCGGGTCCGTTTACGGCGATTTCCGAAACGCTGCGGCCTAACACAGCCAACGCTGCTATAGAAGCCCGATGATACGCTCCTTCCTGACGGTATCCACGGGTACGCTGACCTCGCGGCTGCTTGGATTTGCGCGCGATGCCATGATCGCTGCGCTGCTTGGCGCCGGGCCCGTCGCCGATGCGTTTCTGGCCGCCTTCCAGCTCGTCAACGTGATTAGACGGTTGTTGAGCGAAGGCGCGCTGAACGCGTCGCTGGTGCCGGCCTGGCTGCGCGAGCGCGAGACCGCCGGCGCGGCAGCCGCGGCAGCCCTCGCCGGGCGGGTGCTCGGCACCCTCAGCGCGGCGCTCATCGTCGTCGCGGCATTGATCGGGGTATTGATGCCGCTTGTCATGACCGCGCTCGCGCCGGGATTTGCCGGACTGACGACGCTGCAACTCGCGGTCGACGATGCCAGACTGATGCTGCCTTATCTCGCTTTCGCAGGCCCCGCCACGGTGCTGCTGGCGCTATCGAGCGCGCGAGGGCACTTCGCGCTGACGGCGTTCTCGCCGCTATTGTTCAACGTCGCGCTGATTTCGGTCATGGCCGCGCTGTTCGTCTGGCGACAGGATGCAAGTCGGGCGGCGCTTGCGATGGCTTCTACCGTGGGCATTGCCGGCTTGTTGCAATTATCGATCCTGGCGATAGGCCACGGCACTGGCATTGCGACCCCTTTGCGCGTTGCATTCGATGCCTCCATGCGCGGCTTTATCGCCAAGGCGATCCCCGGCATGGCCGCAAGCGCGGGACCGCAATTGCTGATCGTCGCCGGCGCGATCATCGCCTCGGGCTCGCCTTCGGCAGTGTCGTGGCTTTATTTCGCCAACCGCCTGGTCGAATTGCCGCTCGGCATTGTCGGTGTCGCGATGGGCACCGTCCTCGTGCCGGAAATGACGCGGGCGCTCCGCGGCAGCGATGTCCGCGCCGTCGCCAACGCGGAATCACGGGCGCTTGAACTGGCCACGGGCCTGGCGCTGCCGGCGACGCTGGGACTGATGGTGCTGAGCGCGCCGATCGTGCGGCTGTTGTTCGAACACGGCGCCTTCACTGCTTTGGACACCACGGCCACCGCGCAGGCGCTGATGTGGCTTGCGCTCGCTCTCCCCGCCCATGTGCTGGTGAAATCGCTGTCGCCGGCCTTCTTTGCGCGCGAGGACACGCTCGCCCCGCTGGCGGCGATGCTGACAGGTCTTGCTGTCGCGCTCGCGCTGGCGGTGGTGCTCGGTCATTTCTTTGGCGCCACCGGCATTGCCGCCAGTATCGCGGCGGGGGCATGGAGCAACGCGGCGAGCCTGATCCGGCGCGGAGCGGCAAGCTTTGGATTTGCAATCGATGACGCGGCGCGCCGGCGGTTGCCGCGCATCGCCGCGGCGGCGCTGGTGATGGGCGCGCTGTTGTGGCTGGCGGTAAACTTTATTCCGGCACCGATGCATGGCATCGCGCAGACCGTCGTGCTGGCGCTGCTGATCGCGGGCGCCATGGCTTGTTACGGCCTGCTATTGAGCCTGTTTGGCGTGACGGGCTGGCGCGAGACGGTTAACGCCCTCAGGCCGGCCAAGCCGGGCGACTTGCGCGCGTGAGGCGCGCGTGGCAAACGACGGCGCGAAATCTGCAAGCAAGCAAATCTGGAACACTGACCATGGCGATGGTTGAACGGGTTTTTTCGGGCGTCCAGCCGACCGGCAATCTGCATCTCGGCAATTACCTCGGCGCGATCGTCAATTTCGTCAAGCTGCAGGAGAACTACAGCTGCCTCTATTGCGTCGTCGACCTGCACGCGATCACGCAAGGCGTGGACGTATGGGGCGGCCCGGCAGAGCTTGCGCGCAATACCCGCGAGGTCACCGCGGCGTTCATTGCGAGCGGCATCGATCCGAAGAAGCACATCGTCTTCAACCAGAGCCAGGTCCCCGGACACGCCGAGCTGACCTGGATCTTCAACTGTGTCGCGCGCGTCGGCTGGCTGAGCCGGATGACGCAGTTCAAGGAGAAGGCCGGCAAGGACCGCGAGAACGCGTCCGTCGGACTCTACGACTATCCGGTGCTGATGGCGGCGGATATCCTGCTCTATCGCGCCACGCATGTGCCAGTCGGCGAGGACCAGAAGCAGCATCTTGAGCTGTCGCGCGACATCGCGCAAAAATTCAACAACGATTTCGGCGACTCGATCCGCGGCCACGGTTTTGGAGATGGCCTGTTCTTTCCACAGCCGGAGCCGCTGATCACGGGGCCGGCGACGCGGGTGATGAGCTTGCGCGACGGCACCAAGAAGATGTCGAAGTCGGACTCTTCGGATAATTCGCGGATCAACCTCACCGACGACGCCGACACCATCGCGCAGAAGATCCGCAAGGCAAAGACCGATCCGGAGCCGTTGCCGACGGAGGAGAAGGGGCTCGAGACTCGCCCGGAGGCCGACAATCTCGTCGGCATCTATGCCGCATTGTCGGGCCGGCCCAAGTCCGACGTGCTGCGCGACTTCGGCGGCGGGCAATTCTCCAGTTTCAAGAATGCGCTGGTCGAGCTTTGCGTCGCCAAGCTGTCGCCGATCGCCGCGGAGATGAAGCGGCTGGCGGCAGATCCCGGCCATGTCGATCAGATCCTGATCGACGGCGCGGAACGCGCAAACGTCATCGCCGAACAGACGCTGAAGACGGCAAAGGACATCGTCGGCTTCGTCCGCAAGCGCTGATTTTTGCGATGCGAAGCAAGGTCCGACGCCGTGCGGACGATGCTTGTTACCCTCTCCCAAAGACGCGGCGAGTGTGGCAGCATGTGTCCGATTGTTTGACGCGTTTTCTTCATGCGAACCGGTACCACTTCGCCCGAAAACGCTTTGGCTGCAGCATCCAGGACGTGCATGACCACCCAGCGACGAAGCTACGAGACGGGTCACAAGCCGAAATGTCTGGTTATCGTTGACGACACCGCGGAATGGGACCGCGCGGTCTATTACGCGAGCCGCTGGGCGCTCCGGGCCGGCGGCGGCGTGGTGATGCTGCGCATCATCGAACTGGAAGATCAGAACCAGCAATGGCTGGGCGTTGCCGACATCATGCGCGCCGAGGCGGAGGAAGCCGCCAATGAGGCCCTCGACCGCGCGTCCGGCCGTGCCAATGGCATCGCTGCGATCACACCGGAGCGCGTGATCCGCGAGGGCAACCCGACCGAGCAGATCCTCGACGTCATCGACAAGGATAGCGATATTGCGATGCTGGTGCTGGCGGCCAATCCGGGGCCGGAAGGCCCCGGCCCGCTCATCACCACGATGGCCCAGGCGGTAGGCTCGTTCCCGATCCCGATCACCATCGTCTCCGGCGACCTCAGCGACGCCGAAATTGATGCGCTTTCCTGAGGTTGCGCACGGGAACAGCTCGTGCGCGCCTCTTGATCGTGCCTTAGCCGTCGCCATCTGATAAGGAGAGCTCACGCGCCGGCCTTGAACCGGCGACGCCGGAGAAAACCATGTTTATTCAGACCGAAACGACCCCCAATCCCGCGACGCTGAAGTTCATCCCTGGCCGCCTCGTGCTCGAGGGCGGCACCATGGAATTCGCCAACCGCGAAGCCGCCACACGCTCGCCCCTCGCCGAGAGGCTTTTTGGCGTGCCCGGCGTCACCGGCGTGTTTTACGGGTCGGACTTCATCACCGTGACCAAGGACGCCAGCGACTGGCAACATTTAAAGCCCGCGATCCTCGGTGCCATCATGGAGCATTACATGTCCGGCGCGCCGCTGCTCTCCGACGGCAGCGCCACCAGCGACGAGGCGAGCGATGAAGCAGGCGAATTCTTCAACGAGGCAGACGCCGAGACCGTCGAAATGATCAAGGACTTGATCGAAACCCGGGTCCGGCCTGCGGTCGCCAACGACGGCGGCGACATCACCTTCCGCGGCTTCAAGGATGGCATCGTCTATCTCAACATGAAGGGCGCCTGCTCGGGCTGCCCGTCATCGACCGCGACGTTGCGGCACGGCATCCAGAACCTGCTGCGACATTTCGTGCCTGAGGTGGTCGAAGTCCAGCCAGTGTGATTTCGCACCGACAAATCGCCCCTATCCGCGTCATGCCCGGCCTTGTGCCGGGCATCCACGTTCTTGGGCCACAGCAAAGGCGTGGATGGCCGGGACAAGCCCGGCCATGACGGCGTAATTAGTGATACCATTCCGCCATGCTGATCCTCGCCATCGATACCGCGCTCGATGCCTGCGCCGCAGGCGTTCTCGACACCGACGCCGGCAAGCTGATTGCGCAGGAATCGCTTCCGATGAAGCGCGGCCATGCCGAAGCCTTGATGCCGCTGATCGCGCGGGTCACGCAGCAATCGCGACTGCCGTTTTCGGCGTTCGACCGTATCGCGGTGACCACCGGCCCAGGCAGCTTTACAGGCTTAAGGGTGGGACTTTCCGCCGCGCGCGGCATTGCACTGGCCGCCGCAAAGCCGGTCGTGGGAGTGACCACGCTGACGGCCTATGCCGCACCCGTGGTCAGCGATCACGGCGAACATCCGGTCATCGCGGCGATCGATGCGCGGCACGGCCAGGTGTACTTCCAGGTGGTCGGCGGCGACGGCACGTTGTTGATCCCGCCTCAAGTGTCGCCGATTGCCGAGGCGCTGGCGGCGACGACGAACGGGACGCGGGCGATCTTGGCGGCGGCCGAGCGCTGCGGCGAGGTCGTCCTCGGGAGTCTGCTGAACCTGGATGCCATCGCGGCGGCCGCGCGTGGCGCTGGCGGCGTGGCGATTCGGACCGCCGTATCTGGTCGGCAATGCCGCGACAATTCTCAGCCAGCACTGGCCGGCCCATGCGGCGCCCCCCTTCGAGGTCAACGCGCAAGCAGCGCCTGACATCGCCTGGGTGGCGTGGCTGGGTGCCGCGGTCAATCCGGAAAGCGCGCCCGCGCGGCCCTGCTATCTGCGCGCGCCCGATGCCAAACCTTCAAAGGACGTACCGCTGACGATCACGCAGCCGATCGCCTCATGATGAGGTGGTTCTCGGGGCTTTGGGGTGCGGGCGCCTCGCCCGCGATCGAGGCCGCCACCTTGCGCGACGCGCCAAGACTGGCCGAGCTTCATGGTGCCTCGTTTCATCGCGGTTGGGGCGAGAGCGAATTCGAGAACATGATGCGCGAGCGCAATACGCTCGTTCATCGCCTCCGACTGGGACGAAAGATCATAGGCTTTGCGGTGTCGCGGATGGCGGCCGATGAGGCCGAAATATTGTCGATTGCGATCGATGCCGCCCATCGCGGCCGGGGCCTGTCGCGTGAGCTGCTTTTGACGCATCTCGGTCACCTGGCGGGCCGCGGCGCCCGCACCATATTCCTCGAGGTCGAGGAGCAGAACGAACCGGCGCGCCGGCTCTACGAATGGGCCGGATTTGGCGTCGTTGGGCGCCGCGAGCGCTATTATCGGCAGGCGAGCGGGGAACAATTGAATGCGCTTCTGATGCGCCGCGACTTGTCGTAAACTGCGCGGACTGGCAGAAAGCGCGTTAGGCAAAGGATCCCATGACCGCATTGAAATCCACGCCGGCCGTGAAAGCCACCGGAATAGAGGCGCGTTGCGCCGCCACCGGCATGCGCATGACCGAGCAGCGCCGCGTCATCGCGCGCGTGCTGGCGGAGGCCGCGGATCATCCCGATGTCGAGGAGTTGTACCGGCGTTGTGTCGCGGTCGACGACAAGATCTCGATCTCGACAGTGTATCGCACCGTCAAGCTGTTCGAAGATGCCGGCATCATCGAGCGCCACGACTTCCGTGAAGGGCGCGCCCGCTACGAGCAGATGCGCGACAGCCACCACGATCATCTGATCAACCTGCGCGACGGCAAAGTGATCGAATTCACCTCGGAGGAAATCGAAAAGCTGCAAGCCGAAATTGCCCGCAAGCTCGGCTACAAGCTGGTCGATCACCGACTTGAGCTGTATTGCGTCCCGATGGACGACGAAAAGAAGTGACTATCAGCGTCATCGTCATTCCGGGGGCACATGTGAGCCCGGAATCTCGGGATTCTCAGGTGCGCAATTGCGCACCATCGTTCGATGCTGACGCATCGCCCCAGAATCACAGGCCCAAACGCTGGATTTTCGGCCCGTTAGCCTATATTTGAGCAGCGTCGACGCACATTCGGGTTCCATGAAGCCGCCGCGCAAGCTGCATATCAAGTCCTATGGCTGCCAGATGAATGTCTACGATGCGCAGCGCATGGTGGACACGCTGACGGGCGAAGGCTTTGTCGAGACCACCAGCGCCGATGATGCGGATCTCGTGATCCTCAACACTTGCCACATCCGGGAAAAGGCGTCCGAGAAAGTCTACTCGGAACTGGGCCGGCTGCGCGCCGCCAAGGCGGAGGCCGCACAAAATGGCCGGCAGATGAGCATCGCGGTGGCCGGATGCGTCGCGCAGGCCGAAGGCGAGGAGATCATCCGCCGCGCGCCGGTCGTCGATGTCGTGGTCGGTCCGCAGAGCTACCACCATCTGCCGCAGCTTTTGGCGCGCGCCAACAGCGATGGCCGCGCGATCGAGACCGAATTCCCGCTCCAGGATAAGTTCGGATTTTTGCCGCCGCCGCGACCCGACGCGATCCGTGCCCGCGGCATTTCGTCCTTTGTCACGGTGCAGGAAGGCTGCGACAAATTCTGCACGTTCTGCGTGGTGCCGTATACGCGCGGCGCCGAGGTATCGCGGCCGGTCAAGAGGATCATCGACGATGTGATGCGGCTCGCCGACAATGGCGTGCGCGAAATCACGCTGATCGGACAGAACGTCAACGCCTATCACGGCGAGGGGCCGGACGGACAAAGCTGGCCGCTTGGCAAATTGCTGCATCGCCTTGCCGAAATTCCCGGCATTGTCCGCCTGCGCTATTCGACGAGCCATCCGCGCGACGTCGATGATTCGCTGCTCGAGGCGCATCGCGACGTGCCAGCGCTGATGCCGTTCGTGCATCTGCCGGTGCAATCCGGCTCCGACCGGATCCTGGCGGCGATGAACCGCAAACATACCGCCGGCGATTACCGCAAGACCATCGACCGTTTTCGTGCAGTACGGCAAGATATTGCATTTTCATCGGATTTTATCGTTGGCTTCCCCGGCGAGACCGAGGAAGATTTTTCCGCCACCCTCGCGCTTGTCGCGCAAATCGGATACGCTGGCGCTTATTCGTTCAAATATTCGCCGCGGCCCGGCACGCCTGCGGCGGACATCAAGGAGACGGTGTCAGCGCAAGACATGGACAAGCGATTGGTGCGGCTCCAGGAATTGATCGACAGCCAGCAGTCGGCCTTCAACATGGCTGCGATTGGCAACACCGTCGATGTGCTGTTCGAGCGCGCCGCGCGCAATCCGGGCCAGATCGTCGGCCGCACCGCCTATCTTCAGCCCGCGCATGTGATGGCCTCGCCCGACATCATCAGCCAGGTTCTCCCGGTCAGAATCGAAAGCCTCGAACGCTACAGCCTGCTCGGCGAGCTCGCCGCCCCGGCGCATGCCGGCCGGCCGGCCTCCTCTCACATGACCCACGGAGCCTGAACCCTTGCCAAAAAGTGCATCGGATTCGCCTTCGCTCGCTCCCAGCCGCAAATTTGACCGCGACATGCAGGTTCCGCCCGAGACGCAGGTCGTCATCGACTTTGACGACAACCGCGCCGCTTCCGCGTTGGTCGGACCGTATGGACAGAATTTGGCGCTAATCGAGCGCCGGCTCGGCGTTGTCGTCGATTCCCGCGGCAACCACATCACCATCGCCGGCTCCCGCGACGGCTGCGACGCGGCGCGGCGCGTGCTGGAAGCGCTCTATGCGCAAGCCGTCCAGGGGCAGGAGCTCGCGCAGGGCGACGTCGAAGGCGCGATCCGCGCCGTGATCGCGCAGGGTTCGCTGTTCGAGTTCGATGCCAAAGCGGCAAAGTCGGCCTTCGAAATCATCAATCTACGCAAGCGTCCGGTGCGGGCGCGCACCGCCGCGCAGGATTCCTATGTCCGCGCGCTGAAGCGCCATGAGCTGGTGTTCGGCATCGGACCTGCCGGCACCGGCAAGACCTGGCTTGCGGTCGCGCATGCCGCGCAATTGTTCGAACGCAAGGAAGTCGATCGCATCATCCTGTCGCGTCCGGCGGTCGAGGCCGGCGAGCGGCTCGGTTTCCTGCCCGGCGATTTGCGCGAGAAGGTCGATCCGTACCTGCGGCCGATCTACGACGCGCTGTACGATCTGATGGATTCGCGCGTCGTCGAGCGCGCACTGCAAGCCGGCGAAATCGAGATCGCACCGCTCGCCTTCATGCGCGGCCGTACGCTGACCAACGCTGCCATCATCCTGGACGAAGCCCAGAACACCACTTCCATGCAGATGAAGATGTTCCTGACCCGGCTTGGCGAAAACAGCCGCATGATCGTCACCGGCGATCCTTCCCAGGTCGATTTGCCGAACGGCCAGACTTCGGGCCTCGCGGAAGCCGCCAAACTGCTCGATGGCGTCGAGGGCATCGCGCAGGTGAAATTCACGGCCGAGGACGTGATCCGCCACGAGCTGGTGGCGCGGATCGTCGCTGCTTACGAAGGATCGCCGCAGCGGCCGGCAGCCGCCAAGCCGTGATCCGAAACTGAACGCGCCCGCGCGCTGGAGGCGACTTCCGTCGCAAAGAAATTCTGCACGATGCCGAACTTAATCCTCCCCATCACCGAGGTTCTCGTTGTGGCCGATTGCTGGCGAGATGAACCTGACGCCGAGGCCGTGATCCAGGGCGCCATCGCGGCCGCCGCCGAGACCGTCGATCAAGACGTCGGCGAGGCCGAGCTGGCGGTCATGCTGACCGACGACGCCGGCATTCGCACGCTCAACTTGAACTGGCGCGGCGTCGACAAGGCGACCAACGTGCTGTCGTTCCCGGCGCTGCAACCGTCCCGCCCGAGCGCCGCGGATGACGACGCGCCGCGCATGCTTGGCGATATCGCGATTGCCTATCAGACGATGCGGAAGGAGGCCGATGAGGAACAAAAGCCGTTCGAGCATCACCTCAGCCATCTTGCAGTGCATGGTTTCCTGCACCTGATCGGTTACGATCACGACAAGGACGACGACGCCGAAGCGATGGAAGCCCTCGAGCAGGAGATCCTGGCGCAGCTCGGCATTCCCAATCCGTATGCGGATCGCGATCCCCATGCGGAAGGGAAGCGGATGGACTGAGATGATCGACTCCGAACCGACCCACGACAATCCGCGCAATACGCGCAATCTGCCAGCGGTGGTGCAGCCCGGCGACCCGGCGCGACGCGCAGCCGAAGGCTGGCTCAGCCGCGCCATCCGCACGCTGTTCGGATGGAAGGCGGGATCGGTCCGCCACGACCTGCAGGTCGTGCTCGATGCTTCTACCCCCGATGACGCCGGCTTCACCGCGGTCGAGCGCACGATGCTGCGCAATATCCTCGGCCTGCATGAGCGGCGTATTGCCGATGTCATGGTGCATCGCGCCGACATCGTGGCGGTAAAGCGCGACATTCCGCTCGGCGAACTGATGGACCTATTCGAGAGCGCGGCACATTCCCGGCTTGTGGTGTACCACGAGACGCTCGACGATCCCGAAGGCATCGTTCATATCCGCGATCTGCTGGCGTTCATGACCGCAAAAGCGCGCGTACCGGAGCCCGCCAAGGCAAGACGCAAAAAGCCTTTCCCCGCCGGCCTTGACCTGCGCGCCGTCGATTTGGCGCTGCCGCTTGCGGACGCCAACATCATCCGGAAATTGCTTTACGTGCCGCCGTCGATGCGCGCGATCGATCTGCTGGCGCAGATGCAGGCCTCGCGCATCCACCTTGCGCTGGTTGTGGACGAATATGGCGGCACCGACGGCCTGGTTTCGATCGAGGACATCGTCGAGCAGATCGTCGGCGAGATCGACGACGAGCACGACAGCGACGAGCCGCCCTCGATCGTGCGGCAGATGGACAATTCCTTCATCGCCGACGCCCGCGCCAGCCTCGACGACGTCCGCTCCGTGATCGGCGAGGATTTCGTGACCGGCGAGGCCGGCGAAGAGGTGGAGACGCTCGGCGGCTATCTCGTCAGCCATGTCGGCCGCCTGCCGGTGCGCGGCGAGGTCATTTCCGGTCCCGGCAATTTCGAGGTCGAGGTGCTGGATGCCGATCCGCGGCGGGTGAAGCGCCTGCGTATCGCCACGCGCAAGGAGCGTCCCACGCTGCGAACCCAGCGCGAGAACCGCCGCCGCGAGGTGCCGCCGGAAGCTGGCCAGACGCCGGGCTCCGACAGTTCGAGCCCGCCAGCCAGCGATGGAGCCGGCTCGCAGTGAAAATAGCAG
>Ga0209473_1001330_pt1 | contig 13840 bp, 7 predicted proteins | sample GraSoiAngelo_133_FD_185890 | JGI IMG/M metagenome (GOLD analysis project Ga0209473, IMG submission 185890) | Grasslands soil microbial communities from the Angelo Coastal Reserve, California, USA - 14_0929_05_20cm (SPAdes) (version 2) | ecosystem: Environmental > Terrestrial > Soil > Grasslands ...
CGTGCAGTGCTCGCCCGATCATCCCTGGCTGAAGCAACATCCGCAATGGTTCAGGCGCCGGCCGGACGGCTCGATGCGCTATGCGGAAAATCCGCCGAAAAAATACGAAGACATCGTCAATCCCGATTTCTCATCCGAAGATGCCGGCGCGCTGTGGAATGCGCTGCACGACGTCGTGCTGTTCTGGATTGATCAGGGCGTGAAGATCTTCCGGGTCGACAATCCCCACACCAAACCCTTCCGGTTTTGGGAGTGGCTGATCCGCGAAGTGCAGCTTCGGCATCCGGATGTGATCTTCCTTGCGGAAGCCTTCACGCGGCCAAAGTTGATGAAAGGCCTCGCCAAGCTCGGCTTCACCCAGTCTTACACCTACTTCACCTGGCGCACCCAGAAATGGGAGATCGAGCAATATCTCAACGAGCTCATCCGTTATCCCGAGCGGGACTTCTATCGCCCCAATTTCTTCGTCAATACGCCTGATATCCTGCCCTATCATCTGCAGGGCGGCGAACCCTGGATGTTCAAATCCCGCGTCGCGCTGGCTGCAACGCTTTCGAGCAGTTATGGCATCTATAATGGCTTCGAATTGCTCGAACACGAGCCGATTCCGGGCCGCGAGGAATATCTGGATTCCGAGAAATACCAGATCAAGGTCCGCGATTGGAACAAGCCCGGCAACATCAAGCCGTATATCGGCGACCTCAACCGCATCCGCCGTGCCAACACGGCGCTGCAGCAGACCAGCAATTTGCGATTCATCGCCGTGGAGGACGGCAATGTCACTGCATTCGTCAAGGAGTCCGTCGACCAGACCAATACCGTGGTGGTGGCTATCGCGCTATCGCGTGACACGCACGAATTCTGGCTGCATCTTGGCGACGTCCAGGTCGGCACGGACGGCGAACGGCGCCCAGTGGCGGCCGTGGAAAACCTGATCACCGGCGAGCGATCGCCGGTGGAATGGGGCGGCATCCGCCTGCGCATCGATCCGATGCACGATCCCGCCTTGCTCTTCCGCTGCCTGGCGTAACAGAGTAGCCCCATGAACGTGATGTCATCGATCGATGCCAAGGAATTGCCGGTCACCCAGATCGGCGATGAGCTGTGGTACAAGGACGCCATCATCTATCAGCTCCACGTCAAGGCCTTTGCCGACAGCAATAATGACGGTATCGGCGATTTCGCCGGGCTCACGGAAAAGCTCGGCTATCTGCAGGACCTCGGCGTCACCGCGCTGTGGCTATTGCCGTTCTATCCCTCGCCCGGCCGTGACGACGGCTACGACATCGCCGATTACGGCGATATCAATCCGGATTTCGGGACGCTGAAGGATTTCAAGCGCTTCATCCAGGAAGCCAAGAAGCGCGGCCTGAAGGTCATCACCGAGCTCGTCATCAACCATACGTCCGATCAGCACGACTGGTTCAAGCGCGCCCGCCGCAGCGACCCGAAGTCGAGTGCGCGCAACTGGTACGTCTGGAGTGACACCGACCAGAAATATCTGGGCACCCGGATCATCTTCACCGACACCGAAAAATCGAACTGGACCTGGGATCCGGAGGCCGGCCAGTTCTACTGGCACCGTTTCTTCTCGCACCAGCCGGACCTGAATTTCGACAATCCGCGCGTGGTCAGGGCGATCGTCCAGGTCATGAAGCGCTGGCTCGACGCCGGCGTCGACGGTTTCCGTCTCGACGCCATCCCCTATCTGTGCGAGCGCGATGGCACCAACAACGAAAATCTCCCCGAGACCCACGCCGTCATCAAGAAGCTGCGCAGCGAGCTCGATGCCTATGCCAAGGGCAAGGTACTATTGGCCGAGGCCAACCAATGGCCGGAGGACGTTCAGGAATATTTCGGCCAGGGCGACGAATGCCACATGGCGTACCATTTCCCGCTGATGCCACGCATCTACATGGCGATCGCGCAGGAAGACCGCTTTCCGATCACCGACATCCTGCGCCAGACGCCCGACATTCCCGCCAATTGCCAGTGGGCGCTGTTCCTGCGCAACCATGACGAACTGACGCTGGAAATGGTCACAGACGTCGAACGCGATTATCTGTGGTCGACCTACGCCAATGACCCACGCGCCCGCATCAATGTCGGCATTCGTCGCCGCCTCGCGCCATTGATGGACAACGACCGGCGCAAGATCGAATTGATGAATTCGCTGCTGCTGTCGTTTCCGGGCACGCCGATCATCTATTACGGCGACGAGATCGGCATGGGCGACAACATCTATCTCGGCGACCGCAACGGCGTGCGCACGCCGATGCAGTGGACGCCGGACCGCAACGGCGGCTTCTCCCGCTCCGATCCGGCACGGCTGTATGCACCGACCATCATGGACCCCGTCTATGGCTATGAGGCGGTCAATGTCGAGGCGCAGTCGCGCAGCCTCTCGTCGCTGTTAAGCGCGACCAAGCGGCTGATCTCGGTGCGCAAATCAACGCTGGCGTTCGGCCGCGGCACCATGTCGTTCATCCGCCCGGCCAATCGGGCGGTGCTTGCCCATATCAGGCAAACTCAGGACGAGGTCATTCTCTGCGTCGCCAATCTGTCGCGCTCCGCGCAGGCGACCGAACTCGACCTCTCCCCCTTCAAGGGGCGCATTCCCTTGGAGATGCTTGGCCGCACACGTTTTCCCACGATCGGCGAACTGCCCTACATGATCACGCTCGCGCCCTACGGCTTCTACTGGTTCCAGCTCCAGGAGCCGGACAAGTCGGAGCCGGTCGTACCGCACGCTGTGCCGGAGTTCGAGACCCTGGTGGTGCCGCTCAATTCGACCTGGGTGTCGCTCGCCCGCACCCGCGGCGTGTTCGAGCGCGACGTCTTGCCTGGGCATCTGGCGCGTACGCGCTGGTATCCGGAGCGCTCGCCGGCCAATATCCATCCGACGCTGACCTCCGCGATCCCGTTTTGCGATATCGGCGACAACCGGCCCTACCTCACGTTTTTCGAAGCGACGCAGCGGGGCGTCACCCAGCGTTATGTGTTGCCGATGCAGATCGAGTGGGTGCGCTTCGATCGCGAGCGCTATAACCCGCGCGCGTTCGCCGCGGTGCGTCAGGGCGCGCGCGAAGGAACGCTGCTGGACGTCGCAACCGATCACATCTTCATCGCGCTTTTATTGCGCAATCTGCGCGAGGTCCTGACCGTCGAAGAAAACGGCTTGCGCCTCGAATTCAGGCCTACCAGCAAATTTTCCGACCGACCGATCCGGCAGCCCGAGCGTATCCGTGCGGTCGAAACCGAACAGTCCAACAGCACGGCGCTGGTGGATAACGACTACGTGGTCAAGATTTACCGCAAGCTTGAAAGTGGCACCAATCCCGAGATCGAAATGGGCTGGTTCCTCACCGAGGTTGCAGGCTTTGCCAATACGCCGGCGCTGCTCGGCAGCGTCGAGTTCGTCGAGGGCAACCAACGTAGCGCGATCGGGATCGTGCACGCTTTTGTCGAAAACCAGGGCGACGGCTGGACGGTGACCGCGGCCTATCTGGATCGCTTTTCCGACGAGCAGCGGTTGTTGCCGGCGTCCGAGCATCCCGGCAAGAGCGAAGAACTGAACCCTTATTTGCGTTACATGTCGCAAACCGGACGGCGGGTCGGCGAGATGCATGCCGCACTCGCCTCAAACTCCGCACTCCCCGACTTTGCGCCCGAACCGACCCGGCCTGAAGACGTCCAGCGCTGGATCGCCGAGGTCATGGTCCGGGCGGAGCGGGTTTTCGAGGCGCTGAAGCAGCGCCGCGACGGCATCAGGGAAGCCGATCGCGCACTGGTCGACGAGATGCTGGCGCAACGCGCAGGCCTGGAAGCTCGCCTGAGTGCGCTATTGCCACGTAACATCGAGAGCCTGAACATCCGCCATCATGGCGACTTCCATCTCGGGCAGATGTTGATCGTCAAAGACGACATCTGCATCATCGATTTCGAGGGCGAGCCTCGCCGCCCGCTTGCCGAGCGGCGGCGCAAGGCGCCGGCGGCGCGCGATGTCGCGGGCCTGATCCGGTCGATCGACTATTCGGTGACCGCCGCGCTGGAACGCGCGCTGAAAGTCTCGCCTGACGAGCACGGCAAGCTCGCCAGGGCGCTGGCGCATTGGCGCGATGGTTCTGCCGACGCCTTCCTCGCCGGCTATCACGAGGCGATGACAAATCAACGGCTCTGGCCGGCAGATCCGCGTGCTGCCACCGACCTCTTGAATTTCTTCCTGCTGGAAAAGGCCTTCTACGAGATCGAATATGAGCTGGCCCATCGGCCCGATTGGCTGCGCGTGCCATTGATGGGCATGCTTCGAATTCTCTCCGAACCAGTGAATGAGGCCTCATGACCAAACTGCCTGCCGAGGCCTACGCGATCATCGAGGGCCGCCACTCCGACCCCTTCCGCTATCTCGGCCTTCACACCGAAGGCGATAAAAGCGTGGTGCGCGCCTTTCTGCCGCAAGCCTCCAATGTGGAAGCGATCGGCGAACATGGCGAGACCGCGAAGCTCGCGCGCATTCACGACGCCGGGCTGTTCGCAGGCTCCCTGCCGAACGGCTCGAAGCGCTATCAATTGCGGGCCCGCTTCGGCGACAAGGTCGTCGATCTCGATGATCCCTACCGCTTCCCCCCGGTTTTGAGCGATTTCGATCTCTATCTCCTGGGTGAGGGCACCCACCAGCGTCTTTACGACAAGCTTGGTGCGCACCCGATGACGCTCGATGGCGTCGACGGTGTCGCCTTCGTCGTGCTCGCGCCGAACGCGCGGCGGGTCAGCGTGGTCGGCGATTTCAATTTCTGGGACGCGCGGCGCCATCCGATGCGCGTGCGCGGCGTCGGCTACTGGGAATTGTTCATCCCGCACGCCCGGCCGGGCGACCACTATAAATTCGATATCATCGGCCCCAACGGCCAGCATTTGCCGCTGAAGTCCGATCCGATGGCGTTTGCCACGGAAATGCGCCCCAAGACCGCGTCGATCGTGCTCGACGAGACGACGATCCCGCATCCGCAGCCGGCGCCTTCGGGCGTCAACGCGCTGAGCGCGCCGGTTTCGATCTACGAGGTTCATCTCGGCTCGTGGCGGCGCAAGGACCACAACGAATGGTTGACCTATCGCGATCTTGCCGAGCAGCTTCCGGCCTACGCGCGCGATCTCGGCTTTACCCATCTTGAGTTTCTCCCGGTCAGTGAGCATCCTTTCGACGGCTCGTGGGGCTATCAGCCGACCGGCTTGTATGCACCGACCAGCCGGTTCGGCTCGCCTGCCGATTTTGCGGCGCTGATCGACGCCTGCCACCGCGAGGGCCTCGGCGTGATGCTCGACTGGGTGCCGGGACATTTTCCCGACGATCCGCACGGCCTCGGCCATTTCGATGGCACCGCACTTTACGAGCACGCCAATCCCCTGCAGGGCCGCCATCTCGACTGGGGCACCCTGATCTATAATTACGGGCGCACCGAAATCGTGAATTTCCTGGTGTCGAACGCGCTGTTCTGGCTCGAGCGTTATGGCATCGACGGTTTGCGGGTCGATGCGGTCGCTTCCATGCTCTATCTCGATTACAGCCGGCCCGCGGGCGGATGGATCCCGAACAAATATGGCGGCCGGGAAAATCTTGAAGCGATCGATTTCCTGCGCCGCTTCAATACCGAAGTGTTTGCCCATTTCCCGCAGGCGACCACGGCCGCGGAAGAATCCACCGCATGGCCGCAGGTGTCGCGACCAGTCGACTTTGGCGGGCTCGGTTTCGGCTATAAATGGAACATGGGCTGGATGCATGACACGCTGAACTACATCAGCAAGGATCCGATCCACCGCAAATATCACCACGGCGATATTCTGTTCGGCCTGCACTATGCGTTCTCCGAGAATTTCATCCTGCCGCTGTCGCATGACGAGGTCGTCCACGGCAAACGCTCGATCCTCGGGCGCATGCCGGGCGACGACTGGCAGCGTTTTGCAAATTTGCGCGCCTATTACAGCTTCATGTTCGGCCATCCCGGCAAGAAGCTGATGTTCATGGGCGGCGAGTTCGGCCAGGAACGCGAATGGAACCACGATCATTCGCTGGACTGGCACCTACTAGAGCAGAAGAAATATGCCGGCGTGCACTCGCTCGTGCGCGACCTCAACCGCCTCTACCGCACCCTGCCCGCGTTGCACGAGCGGGATTGCGACCCGGCCGGTTTTGACTGGATCGTCAGCGAGGATGCCGATCGCAACGTGTTCGCCTGGATGCGCAAGGGCAACGATGCTCGCGCGCGCTGCCTGGTCGTCGTGAATTTCTCGCCCAACGTATATTACAATTACCGTGTCCGCGTGCCGTTTGCCGGCAAGTGGCACGAGGTGCTCAATTCGGACTCCGCGCATTATGGCGGCAGCAACGTCGGCAATGTCGGCGAAGTCCAGACACACGAGGGCTTGATACCCGAACTCAATTTGACCATCCCGCCGCTGGCTGCGATTTTTCTCGTACCGGAAAGCTAATGCATGCGTTTGTCTGCCGGAACCTTCGCGCGCCTCGGTGCAAGCTGGGACGGCCGGGGCACCAACTTTGCGTTGTTCTCCGCCAACGCGCAGAAGGTCGAGCTTTGCCTGTTCGACGGCCAGGGCCGGCGCGAGCTCGAGCGCATCGAACTTCCCGAGCGCAGCGAGGACATCTGGCACGGCTACCTCAATGACGTTTCGCCCGGGCAGCTCTATGGCTACCGCGTTTACGGCCCTTATGAGCCCGAGCACGGCCACCGCTTCAATGCCAACAAGCTCTTGCTCGATCCTTACGCCAAGCGGCTCGCCGGGCGGCTGGTCTGGAGCGACGCACATTTCGCTTACCGCACCGGCAGCGCGCGCGAAGATCTATCGTTCGACCGCCGCGACAATGCGCGCGGCATGCCGAAGGCGGTCGTGGTCGACGAAACCTTCAACTGGGGCCGGCGCGAGATGCGCCCCTCCATCCCCTGGGAAGACACCATCATCTACGAGGCGCATGTCAAAGGCCTGACCCAGACGCGCGAGGATGTGCCGCCGAACCTGCGCGGTACCTATGGCGGCCTGTCTTCTCCGGCGATGATCGAGCATCTCAAGCGGCTCGGCGTCACCGCCATCGAACTACTGCCGATCCATGGGCTGATCGATGATCGGGCGCTGGTCGAAAAGAAGCTCTCGAACTATTGGGGCTACAACACGCTCTCATTCTTTGCGCCCGAGCCGCGTTACGCGCAAGATAACCCGCTCGATTCCTTTCGCACCACGGTGGCGCGGCTGCACGACGCCGGCATCGAGGTGATGCTTGACGTGGTCTACAACCACACCGCCGAAGGCAATCATCTGGGCCCGACGCTGTCGTTCCGCGGCATCGACAACGCCTCGTACTACTGGCTGAACCGGGAGAACCCGCGCTATTATGACGATTTCACCGGCTGCGGCTCTTCGGTCAATCTAACCCATCCGCGCGTGCTGCAGATGGTCATGGATTCGCTGCGCTACTGGGTTGAGGTCTGCCACGTCGACGGCTTCCGCTTCGACCTCGCGACCACGTTGGCGCGCGAGCCGAACGGCTTCGATCGCAATGCCGCCTTCTTGACCGCGGTGCGACAGGACCCGGTGCTGGCGTCGGTAAAACTCGTCGCCGAGCCCTGGGACCTCGGGCTCGGCGGCTATCAAGTCGGCGCGTTTCCCTCGCAATGGTCGGAGTGGAACGATCGCTACCGTACCGCGATGCGGCGCTACTGGAGCGGCGAAGGCAGCCTGATCGGCGAAGTGTCGAGCCGCATGACCGCCTCCTCCGATCTGTTCCACCATGACGGCCGCGCGCCGCGTGCCAGTGTCAACCACATCACCGTCCATGACGGTTTTACGCTCGCCGACTTGTTCAGCTACAACGAGAAGCACAATGAGGCCAATGGCGAAGGCAATCGCGACGGCGCCAGCGACAATCACAGCAACAATTGCGGCCATGAGGGGCCGACCGACGATCCCAATGTCGTTGCGCTGCGACGTCAACTGCGAAGAAATCAGCTTGCGTGTCTGTTGCTGGCGCAGGGTACGCCGCTGATCCTGGCCGGCGACGAGGTCGGCAACAGCCAAAGAGGCAACAACAACGCCTATTGCCAGGACAACGACGTCGGCTGGATCGGCTGGGAGAATCTCGGCAAAGAGGGCGAGGACCTCGTCGCCTTTATCGGCCACTTGACCGAATTGCGCCGGCGGTTTGGGCAAATTCGCACCCATCACTGGCTCGACGGGCGCCGCACCGATGGCTCCTATGGCGTGTTGTGGCTGACGCCCGCGGCCGAGGAAATGAAGGAATCCGACTGGAATTTTCCGGAAGGCCGGTTTCTCTCTTATGTGCTGGGCCCGGTGGAACCAGGACAGCCGCCGATCTTTATCGTGCTTAATGCGGCGCCTGAGGAGATTGCGTTCAAACTGCCCGTCATGAACGACTACAAGAGCTGGCAGCTGGTTCTCTACACGGCCGACGCCAAGCAGACGACGGCGGATTTTGCCGCTGGAGCGGGCGCCAAGGCACCTCCCCGCTCGGTGCTTGCCTTTGCGGGTTCGGCATGAATAAGCGACAGTTCGGTGCGCGGCCGACGACAGACGGCACGTCGTTCCACCTTTGGGCGCCGGCAGCAAAGCGCGTGGAGCTGTTGCTGCACGAACCTCAAGCAATGCAGCGCGGCGACGAAGGCTGGTTTTCCGCCAACATCGCCGGCGTGAAGGCCGGCACGCGCTACAAATTCCGGATCGATGACGAGATCGACGTGCCCGATCCGGCCTCGGCGTTTCAGCCCGAAGATGTTTCCGGTCCGAGCGAGGTGATCGATCACGCAAGCTACCCATGGCGCGCCGGGGATTGGCGCGGACGGCCCTGGGAGGAAACCGTGCTGATCGAAACTCATGTTGGAACGTTCACGCCGGGGGGTACTTACCGTGAGATGATCGAACAGCTCGATCATCTCGTGCAAACCGGGATCACGGCGCTTGAACTGATGCCGCTTGCGGATTTCGCAGGCAAGCGCGGCTGGGGTTATGACGGCGTGTTGTGGTACGCACCCGACAGCGCCTATGGCCGCCCCGACGATCTCAAGGCCATGATCGACGAAGCGCATCTGCGCGGGCTGATGGTGTTCCTCGATGTGGTCTATAATCACTTCGGACCCGAAGGAAATTATCTCGGCCGCTACGCGCCAAAGTTCTTCACCGAAGCCCACACGCCGTGGGGCAGCGCGATCGACTACCGCGTGCCGCAGGTGCGCGCCTTCGCCATCGAGAACGCGCTTTCGTGGTTGGGCGATTATCGCTTCGACGGGCTGCGCCTCGATGCCGTCAATACCATCGTCGAAGTGGGCGAAGTTCCGATCCTGCACGACTTGAGTGCGGCGGTCGGCCGGCTTGCCGCGGAAACCGGGCGGCACATTCATCTGGTGCTCGAAAACGGCGACAACCACGCGAGCCTGCTCAATCCCGCGCAGGAACCGCCGCGCGGCAAATATCGCGGCCAATGGAACGACGACTATCACCATGTTTGGCATGTGATGCTGACCGGTGAAGCCCAGGGCTATTACGGCGACTATCAGCGTTCGCCGCGTGGCGACCTTGCACGCGCGCTTGCCTCGGGTTTTGTCTATCAAGGCGAAGTCTCGGCTTTTTGGGGCGGCAAACGGCGCGGCGAGCCCAGCGGCGGGCTGCCGCCGTCAGCCTTCGTCAATTTCCTGCAAAACCACGACCAGATTGGTAACCGCGCGTTTGGCGACCGGCTCGAGAGCATCGCCGATCCAAAACGGATCGAAGCCGCACTCGCGCTCACCTTGCTGGCGCCGATGACGCCGATGTTGTTCATGGGCGAAGAATGGGGATCGAAAGCGCCGTTTCCTTTCTTTTGTGATTTCCAGGGCGATCTCGCCAACGCCGTCCGCAACGGACGACGCCGCGAATACGGCTGGGCCTACGCCAAATATGGCGACGGAGTGCCCGATCCGCTTGCAGCAGCGACATTTAAGTCGGCCGTTCTCGATTGGCAAACCTGCAAGACAGCGGCGGGCGAGACGCGGCTGGCGCTGGTGCGGGAGCTTCTTGCGATCCGTCAACGCGAGATCGCATCGCGGTCAGCGGGCGCAGCCTTTGGCGATGCGCACGCCAACGACAACGGCTTGCTCACCGCAAGCTGGCGCATGGGCGATGGCGCGATGCTGCTCCTTACAGCCAATCTCTCGGCAAGTGAGCTTGCCAGCACATCAACGCACGCGACCGGCATGCCGATCTGGGGCGGCGAGGCCGGCGACCTGCTCCCGCCCTGGTCGGTGTTCTGGCGCATCGGAGGCTAACGATGCCTCCGGCCATCCCGATTTCGACCTATCGGCTGCAGCTGACCGCGGATTTCGATTTCGACAAGGCCGCCAAAATCGTTCCCTATCTGCAGGCGCTCGGCATCACGCATCTCTATGCCTCGCCGTTCATGAAGGCGCGCAAGGGCTCTACCCACGGCTATGACATCGTCGATCACGGCAGGCTGAATCCCGAACTCGGCGGCGACGCCGGCTTCGAACGATTGAGCCAGGCGCTCAAACAGCATGATCTCGGCCTGATCCTCGACTTCGTGCCCAATCATGTCGGCGTGCATTTCGCCGATAATCCATGGTGGCTGGACGTGCTGGAATGGGGTCTAGCCTCGCCGCATGCCGTCGCGTTCGATATCGACTGGGATCAACTCCCCTACCGGACGCGAGGCGGCGTACTGCTTCCGATCATCGGTTCGTCTTATGGTGAGGCGCTGGAGCGGGGCGAGATCGAGCTTCGCTACGATGCCGACGAAGGCAGCTTCTCCGCCTGGTATTTTGAACATCGGTTGCCGATCGCGCCGGAGCGCTACGGCGAGATATTGCGGGTGATCGTGCGGGAATCCGGAGCAGAGGCCGGCGAAGCCGGCAAACGCACGCTCGAGCTCGCGGCGCGCTACAAGGGATTGCGCCACCCCAATCGCGAGGAAGCGCCTCAGTTCAAGGCCGCGTTAAGAGCCATCGCGGGAAGCAGTGAGGTCATCGCACGCGGACTTTCCGCCTATCGCGCGGGGCCGGATCGCTTCGCGTCGACCCTCGCGCTGCACCACCTCCTGGAACGCCAGCACTACAGGCTCGGCCATTGGCGGCTCGCCTCCAGCGACATCAACTACCGCCGCTTCTTCGACATCAATACGCTCGCAGGTTTGCGGGTCGAGGACGCCGGCACGTTCGCGGCCATCCATCGGATGGTCAAGAGACTGATCGAAGAAGGCAAGCTGCAGGGGCTGCGGCTCGATCACATCGATGGCCTGCGCGACCCCGCGCAATATTTCGTCAGGCTCCGCCGGCTGATCCGCGACGCGCGGGGAGAGGATGCCGGACCGTTCTACCTGGTGATCGAGAAAATTCTGGGCGAGCACGAGAAGCTGCACGCCTTCGCCGGCATTCACGGCACCACCGGCTATGAGTGGATGAACGCGATCGTCCAGGTCTTGCTCGACGGAAGCGGTCTCGATCAACTTGACGAGGTGTGGCGGCAAATCAGCAATCGGGCGCCCCGGCTCGCGCCTGTCTTGCTGGAAGCCAAGCGCAGGGTGCTCGAGACCTTGCTAACCAGCGAGTTCACGGTGTTGTCGCGGCTGCTTGCACGCATCGCCGCCGGACAATATACCACCCGCGATTATTCAGCCGACAGCCTGCGGCAGGCACTCGAGCTCTATGTGCTGCATTTTCCGGTTTACCGTACCTACCTTACTTCGGCGGGTCCGAGCGCGCATGACCGCGCGCTGATATCAGAGACGATCGAGCGGGCGCGCGCAAACTGGTTCGCCGCTGACGATGGCATTTTCGAATTCCTGCGTGACACCCTGACCATGGATCTGATCAAGCCTGGACGGCCGCAGCACGGCAAGCCGCGCGTGCGCCGCTTTGCGCTGAAGGTGCAGCAGTTCACCGGTCCGCTGACGGCGAAGTCGCTCGAGGATACCGCGTTCTATCGCTATCACCGTCTGCTGGCCCTAAACGAGGTCGTCGGCGATCCCTCCGCCAAAGCGCTTTCCGTCGACGTGTTTCATCAGATGATGCGAGCGCGCGCCAAGGAATGGCCGCACGGCATGACGTCGACCGCGACGCATGACACCAAGCGCGGGGAAGACGCCCGCGCACGGCTGATCGCGCTCACGGAAATCCCCGGCGAATGGACCAGCGCGGTCGCGCGATGGAAACTCCTGAACGCGCCCCATCTCGTCATCGAGGGCAACATGCGCGCGCCGTCGGCAACGGCGGAATATATGCTGTATCAGGCGTTGCTTGGTGCCTGGCCGCCAGGCGAGCGCGACAATTCTTTCGTTGAACGGATGCAGGCCTATGCACTGAAGGCCGCGCGCGAGGGCAAGCAGGAGACAAGCTGGCTCAATCCTCACAAAACCTATGAGGCGGGTCTGAAAAAATTCATCGCGCGAATCCTGGATCGTGCGGCCTCCGCCGAGTTTCTGGATTCGCTTGAAACGTTTGGCCGGCGCTTGCAGCTCCTGGGTGCGCTCAATTCGCTCAGCCAAACCACGCTGAAAGCGACTGTTCCGGGCGTTCCCGATTTCTATCAAGGCACCGAGTTCTGGGACTTGTCGCTGGTCGATCCGGACAACCGCCGGCCGGTCGATTTTGCGGAACGCGCGGAAGTACTCGCCCGAATTCGCGAACGCGATTGGCAAGGCCTCGCACGAAACTGGACCAACGGTCATCTGAAGCTGGCCTGGAGCAGGCATCTCCTGAAGCTGCGGAGCGAACTTGCCGAGGTCTTTACCCATGGCGATTATCTGCCGTTGCAAGTCAGCGGGCCACATCGCGACCACATCATTGCCTTTGCGAGACGCCACGGCGGCGAGGCTGCGATCACCGTTGTTGCAAAATCGTTCGCGCCGTTCACGGAAAGCGGCCGAGCCTGGCCGCGCGCCGAACTGTTCGATGCGGCGGTCGATGCAAGGGGCTATTCCGTGAAAGGCTTTGCCGAGGCCGATGCGACGCAGCTGCGTCTATCCGATCTCTTCAGACATCTGCCGGCGGCGGTTTTGAAGGCGAGCTTCGTGGGCGCTGCGAAGCCGGCGAGAAAGCGCCTTCGCGCCTGAGACTGTCGGAAACGCGGCAGGCGGGCTCACGTCAATCACGCTTGGTCAACAGCAGCTTGCCGCGGTTCTTGATCGCAACTTGAGCCACCTCCGCAAAGCGCTGCAACAGCCATGGCAGCGTGACCTCAAGCCGGACGTGATCGTCGGCGACATCAAGATGGCCTGCGGCCGCCTGCCCGAGCGCACGCACGCGGAAATCCATGCGATTGTCTTCCCATCGTTCCTCGTCGACCTTGAGCACGGGAATGCTGGTGGCGGCACGCGTCAATCCCGCCTTGAGGCGCCGCGTTGCTTCCTCGCGGCCGAGGCTATGCGGAATGGAAACGACGAGCGGCGCAGACATCTCACGAGTCCTCTGTTCGATCTAACTGCATGTAAGCGCGCATCATTTGAAAAGAAGAAGCGACTTGGTCATCGCAATGCAACGCATGGAACTTTCGATATTCCTGCAAGTTTGCTCAGCCGGTGGCACGGCTACAAGCGCCCTCATGGACGGGCTGAGGAGGTTAAATGTCAATCGGCACGATCATCCTGATCATTCTCATCATCGCCCTGCTCGGCGGCTTCAGTGGCGTTGGAGGCGGGCCGTTCTATGGCACCGGCTACTACGGCGGCGGCGGCATCGGCCTCATTATCGTGATCATCCTGATATTGGTGTTGTTGGGAAGGATTTGAACCACACTGTTGTCCGTGGTTTCGATGGATTTGCACGTCTGC
>Ga0209473_1001331_pt1 | contig 13838 bp, 9 predicted proteins | sample GraSoiAngelo_133_FD_185890 | JGI IMG/M metagenome (GOLD analysis project Ga0209473, IMG submission 185890) | Grasslands soil microbial communities from the Angelo Coastal Reserve, California, USA - 14_0929_05_20cm (SPAdes) (version 2) | ecosystem: Environmental > Terrestrial > Soil > Grasslands ...
CGTTCATCGTCAGCGCACCCTTTTGAAAAAACCGCAAGAGGATGCGGCACCCATTTCTCAGGTACTGCAAGTCTGAAAATCAAAGGCAGCGAAGGCTGTGCCACCCGTCGTTCGCCTCTTCATTCCGGGCCTCCCGAACCGCTGGTGGCAAGATTGCTCTGCGTGCTGGTGCTCCCGCTTGGTCTCGGCGCACTCAAACCGTCGGCAAACAAGTAATTTTGCAATTGCACCGCGCTAGTCCAAAGTTCTCCCAACGTTTGAGCATAGTTTTCTTGCAATTGGAAAAAGGTGCGTTGCGAAATGATTACCTCCGGATATGCAGCCGCCATGTTCCGGTATTTCTGTAGATAGAGCTCGTACGCACGCTGCGCTCGAGGAATCAACTGGGTCCTGTAGCGTTCGGCCTGCAACTTGTCAGTCGCGTACTGCTGCAGGAGCGGTTGGGCGCTCTGAGCGAGCCTGAGTTTGACTCGCTCGATCTCGCGCTGAGAGCGTTCCAACTCGTACTTCGAGGCCTGAACATTGCCCTGATTGCGGTTGAAGACTGGAATCTGGATGCTTGCGGTGGCGAAGCCCTGGGCGCCCACCGGTCGCATGGAAGAAGAATCGATTTCGCGATTCTGTTCCACACCCGCGCGAAGCGTCAGGTCGGGAACGGCTTCGCGTTTGTCTCGCGCGAGTGCCGCTTCAGCACGCCTGACTTCCTGCTCGGCGCGTTTGACACTGGGACTCTGGTGTACTGCGGCTTCCACCCAATGCTCGATGTCGATCTCAGGAGGGTGTTCGAGGTCGCCATTGAGGAGCGTCAATGTGAGGCCGGGCTGGCTGGACACAGCCGCCAGGGTACTGAAGGCCTGGATGTACTTACGCTGGGCGCGAGCGAGATCAATCTTTGCTTGCTCGGCTTCCACTTCCGTCTGGAGCACATCGGGCGCATCTGCCTGCCCGACATTGGCGAGCTGGTGAACGGTCGCAGCCGCGTCCATCGCAAGTTGCAGAAGCTGACTACGGACTTCCACAGTCTTTTGCGCGGCCAGAGCTTCATAAAATTGCACCCGAACAGCGCCTAAGATATCGAGCTTCTGCTCTTCAATGCCGATCTCATCCGCCTTATGCTGTTGTTCGAAAACATTCCTGCGCAGTCCAAGCTTTCTGCCGAGCACAATGTTCTGCTGAACGAAGCCGCCTTGCTCGCCTCCGCGAAACGATCCTCCGCGAATCTCTTCCCCTTGATATCCAATCGACGGATTCGGCCAAAGGCCAGCTTGTCGCGCCAGCCCCGAAGATTGACCAGCGATAGCCTGCGCCTGCGCTAACGTCGGATTGCTTTTGAGCGCAAGCTGCTCAAATTCGTCAATCTTTTTTGTCGGGCTTTTGCGAGCACTCTCCAACAGGTCCGTAACGGGAAGATTCGCTCCGGTTTTCTGTTCCGGATTCTCGGGTTCCTGCAAATCGCTGACATGGGAGGGAGTTGTTTCCGGGCTCCGCATCTGCATGTGTTCCATTTTCATTTCTGGCTGCGGATTAGCTTGTTGCTGCTGTTCTATCGTGGGCAAAGCCCCCTGAGGAGTCTGCATGCCAGGCGCTCCTGAAGGCCCCGGCTGTGGCGCCTGCTGATTTTGTTTTCGTGGCTCTTTTTGCTGGGGAATCTGCGTGCCCAGCATCGGATGCTGTTGTTGTTGCGCCGGCATCTGCATGCCAGGCATCTGATGTTGGTGTTCCTGTGCGCCAGTGCCCGTTGCCAGGAGCAGCGCGAATGGTAGTGCGATAGTTCTTTTGGTTTTCATCGGCTGCTCCTATTTGGGGTGCTGCATGCCCGGCATATCATGCATTTCCATGCCCGGCATCTCAGGCTTATTCGATTTCTCTCCACGGTGAACGCGCTCCATCACCTCGGCGTACTTGTCGGGCTGAAGGACGCGCACAAGCGTCATCATGCCTTGCATGAATCCGCTCCAGCCCGGCGGCAAGCCATAGTTCTGCGGCTTGTCCACCATTTGGTCCATCGCCATCATCGGACCCTCCATATACGCATCCTGAGGAAAACCGGGAACCGAGTCGGCGTTTTGCGCGATGTCTCCGTTCGTTGTTTGCATGTCCATGCCCTGCATGTTCTGTTCAGAGTTCTTTTGGGAAATCGGTCCGTTACTCTTGGGAAAATCGTTGGTCGATCCGAAGCCCATTCCTCGGCCCAAGCTTGGTCCGTAGTCCTCGCCGGTAGGTACCCCGGGTTCTCCGGTGAGCATTCCCATTCCGTTTTCCATGTTCACGCCGGCGGGAGTGCCGCGGCCAATGCGCGACATCGGTCCGACGTTTGAGGACATCTGGTTCATCATGTGGTGGGGCAAGTGGCAGTGCAGCATCCAGTCACCCGGATTATTGGCGACGAACTCCACATCACGAGCTTGCGCCACGCCGACGAGAACCGTGTTTCCCGAAATCCAACCCGACTCTGGAATACGTCCACCCTCGGTTCCGGTGACCACGAACGTATGCCCGTGCAGATGGATAGGATGATGGTCCATTCCCAAATTGATCATGCGGATACGAACCCTATCGCCGAGGCGAACAATTAGAGGAGTATTCGCTGGTCCAGCTTTCCCGTTAATCAGCAGCCAGTTGAATTCCATGTTCATGGAATTCGGAACCACGTTGTTCGGTAGCACCGCATATTCCTGCAGAATCACCATGAAGTCTTTGTCTGCGGACGGCCGGTAAGACTGCTTCGGATGCATGATGAAGGCGCCAAGCATGCCCATCATTTCCTGCATGGCCATATGCGAGTGGTAGAAGTAAGTACCCTCTTGGTGCAGCGTGAACTCGTAAATGAAGCGTCCGCCAGGCTTGATCGGCATCTGGCTGATGCCGGGACCACCGTCCATGTTGTGGGGAATTTCGAAGCCATGCCAGTGCATCGAGGTAGGCTCGGGCAAGTGATTGTCCACGATGATGCGAATACGGTCTCCTTGATTGATCTGAATGGTCGGTCCGGGAGCGCTGCCGTTGAAGCCCCACAAAATCAATGTCTTATTGGGAGCGATTTGTTGCTTCACTGGCTCGGCAATCAGATGAAACACTTTGACGCCGTTATCCATGGTGAATGGCAAATCAGGTACATCCGGAGTTTGCACCGGCACGTTGAAACCCTGGTGGACGCCTGCTTTATGCTCCTTGCGAATTTGCCCTGTACTGCTCGATTCCTGGTGGGCAAACAATCGCGGAAGACTCAGCGCGCTTGCGCCAATCGTGAAAAAACCGCGCAGGAAATTACGACGGTCGCTCATAACGTGAACTCTCTCTTTCCAAAAATGGGGCGGGAATTTCGTGTCGTATATGCCAGAACCGCTCGTCTGAAAGACGAGTGAACAAGCTCCATCGCAACGACGGATGGAACTGTTGGGGAGCTAGTGGCTAAATCCGGAGAGGCTGCGCGTCGGAAGGCGGTCCTGAATCGACCAGCAAAGGACGATGCCGCTCGTACCAGCGTACGGAGTGCGATACAGAATGGAATTCAACGAAGACGCCCACCGGCAGAGACGGCGCATCCAATGCTGCTGTCAGGAGCGCATGATTATGTCCAACCAGACAGCAGGTATGATCCGGGGCATGCGGGCTTACCGGCACCGGAGTCGAATCATCCTCATGGCAGGCGGCTGGGGTAGACAGTGCCCTCGATAAACCAGCATTCGGCAGCAATAGCGCGGCGTTCCAGAAAAAAAGGGAGCCGAACAAGAAAAATGCGATCGCTTTTGAGGTGAATCGAAACACTGCTAGAAGATGATGCGCGCAAAGAGTAGTTTGAGGCAAACCGTAAGGCAATGCATATCGGGCCTAGGTCACGGATTTTGCCGGGTGCGCCACCTTTCATCTAATGCCATTTTGATTTTTTTCGTTGATGACCAAGCGGTGGGTGCCCTATCCTCCGCGCGGTTCTGAGGGTGGGTGAGAATGCACCCGGCATATGCCATACGCCGTTCAAAACAACTGTGTCTGCTTTCATCGCGACGAAGTGAGGCTTGCGTGGCTTCCAAGACCTTTTCTTGGGACGCTGTTTTGAAGTCTTTGCAAACAACCTCTTCGAAGAAAGTGCATTCTCCTTGAGCATCTGTTCCAAAGCGAATCTTACCGCTGCAATCAGATCATCAGTTCCCTGGCTATTTCGTCGCCTCCGCTCTTGCCAATATCACTGCTGCGCCGGAAGAGAGCGAATCGTAATAGTTCACCAGGCGTCGATCTGCTCGTCGGTGAGCAACTTGCCAAATGCGGGCATAATTTCCGAAAAGCCGCGCGCCAGCCCACCATTGATGATCACGTCTTTCCAGGCTGAGTTGGGCTCTGGCGTAGTCTGATCGCAACGAGTGAAATCGGGAAAGGTCTCGGGACGCTTGAATTCCGTGAGCGTCTCTGGCGCGCCACTACCATTCGTTCCATGGCAAGCGATACATCCCGATTTATAAATGCGCTCGCCACCTTTTGCGTTGTGAGATCGCTGGCGGATGGTTTGGAAAAAGAGAACTGCAGAGCTCGCAAACAAAATCACCGTAGCTGCGGCGACTGCTGTTGCTCCGGAATCGCGAAGTCTCATGCAGCCGTTCTGTCCACGGGCACACTTCCGCATTGATATCTTTGATAGAGGTCGCATCGGCTCAAAGTGAGCACGATAGCATCCACAGCAATCGCCCGCCAGGGACAGGCGAGCCCGACCTCGTCGCAAAGCGCAACTCTGCAGGCAAAATCAGTGGAGAGTCGCTGTGATTGCTCCGACGAATCGCTCCATCCGCACGTTGTGCATTCAAAACCTACTGTTGAGTTACAGGCGAAGCGTCAAGAATTCGACATTCCTCTGCACCGAATGTAGTCGGGTAGTGTTAGCTCAAACGCGCCGAGATCGAAATACTATTCGTGCCGCAATGCTGCAATTGGCTCTATTCGTGATGCGCGATGCGCCGGGATAGCGCATGCTGCGGCGGCAATTGCTGTCAGGAGCAGCGACACGGCCACGAAGATTCTCGGCTCATGCACGGAAACGCCGTACAGCAGGCTAGACAGCACACGTCCTATGGCAATGCTGGCCAACAGGCCGATACCTATACCAAGCATAGCCAGCTTCATGCCTTCAACAACGATCAGGCGCAGCACGCGGCTGCGCTGTGCGCCAAGAGCCATGCGCACTCCGATGTCGCGCGTCCGTTGGTTGACTGAGTACGACAGGATTCCATAGATCCCAAGTGCAGCAATTAATAGTGCTAGTAAAGCGAACGTGGCCAGCAACATGGCATTCAATCGCGGCTGTGCTGCGCTATTTGCGATCCACTCATCCATGGTTCTGATGTTGGCCAGCGCAAGTTCCCCGTCGAGTTCGTGGACGCGCTGCCGGATCGTCGGCAGGAGCGTCTCTGGTGCCCCTTCGGTCCGCACCACCACGTCCATCAGCGGCCATACATGCCAGGCCATCGGATAGTAAACGGTCGGTGATTCCTGGTTTAGCGCGGTGTTGCGGATATCGCCGGCAACGCCAATCACTGTGAATGCCTTCTTGGGATCGGCAACACGGTAAAACGAACGCCCGACCGCGTCAGCATCCCCCCACAATTTCTTTGCAGTGGCCTCGCTCACTATGGTGACGGAGAACGACTTGTTGTCATCAGCATCAGTAAAATCGCGCCCCGCGAGCAGCGGAACTCGCATCGCTTTGAAATATCCAGGACTCACGATGCGCCAATCGATCGGAACCACCGTTCCTGGAGCCAGGACCGAAGCCCCTAGAGGTTTGATGGGAGTCTGAGTGTAATTCCCATTTCCGAACGGAATGCCGCTGCAGACCGCCGCGTTCCTGACTCCGGGCGAGGATTGGAGCGAATCGATCAGGGCGCGATAGAACAGCGGGGCCTTTCCGTCCAGTGGATACTTCGCCGCTGGCGGAGCAAGCTGAAAGGTGATGATCCCGCGCGATTCGAAGCCCAGCTGCACCCGCTGCAGGTTGAGGAGAGTCTGGATCAGCAGTCCAGCGCCAATCAGCAGCATCGTCGCCAGCGCGAGCTCACTCGCTGCGAGGCCGTTGCGCAGGCGTGCGCGCCCGCCGCTCTCCGTGCCACGAGCAGTTTCCTTGAGCGCGTCATTCAGGTTTACCTTGGACGCGTGTAACGCGGGTGCTATCCCAAAGAACACACCTGCAGCAACCGTCAGTCCCATGGCAAACAAAAGGACTGATTGGTCCACAGGCACGCGCGGCACGGGGAGCAGGTTTGGTGGAAGCAGGCGATTGATCGCCGCCATCGCGAGAAGTGACACGAAAATGCCGATTGCGCCGCCCATGATCGAGAGCGCCAGGCTCTCGGTAAGCAGTTGTCGAAATACCTGCGCGCGAGCCGCGCCCATGGCAGTACGAACGGCAATCTCCTTCTGCCGAGCCACAGCTCGCGCCAGCAACAGGTTGGCAATGTTAGCGCAAGCGATCAGCAGTACGAAGAGAACTGAGCACATCAGCACGATGAGTCCGGTCTTGAGTTGCGGACTTACGAACGTGTCGAAAAGCGTGATGAGATGAATTCCCCAGTCGCGCACCTCCGGATACTGCTGGCCGACGTGCGCTGCAATGGTGTCCATCTCGGCTTGTGCCTGATCGAGGGAAATTCCCGGTTTGAGACGCCCGACAACAATAATGACGTGGTTCAGACGGACTTCGGTACCGGGATTGATCGTCAACGGCGTGTAGATGTCGCTTCCAGAGAACAGATTCAGCGATGCCGGAGCGATGCCAACGACGGTGGTCGGCACTCCGTTCAGAGTGATTGTCCGCCCGACGATCGCAGGATCAGCCCCGAACCGTCGCCTCCAGGCTCCTTCGCCAATCATTGCTACAGGCGCTCCGGTGGGCTTCTCCTCTTCGGCTGTGAAGGCTCGTCCCAGAATGGGAGTAATGCCAACGACGTGCGTCAGCGCTGGACTGATTCGATTTCCCGTGAATTGCTCAGGCTCGCCGGCACCTGTAAGAGTGAAGGTACTGAAACCGATTGCGGCGAGCTCCTCGAAGGTTCGGGTCTCCTCACGCCAGGAGAGGAAATTCAGTACCGAGGCTCCGAAGTTCGGGAGCTTCAGTTTGTCATTTTTTTCTGCGACCTGTACCAATCTCTCTGGCTCATGAAAAGGCAGCGGCCGCAGCAGCACGGCGTTCAGGACGCTGAATATCGTGGTGTTCGCAGCAATCGCCAGCGCCATGGTCAGAATGACCGCAGCCGTGAACACCGGAGTGCTGCGCATCATCCGGAAACCATAGCGAAGATTCTTGATCAGCAAGCGATGCCCCTCTACGCAGACAAAAACTTTCGGGTTGCTGCCCAGAAGCTTAGACGGCTCCCCATCCGCCTGGTTAGGGAAATTGCTTCACCCGAGCCGCGACTGTATCACGACAACGGGAGTGTTAAACGACTATTCAGCCTGTCCTGATTCTTCTCTGCACCGCGTTTTGCATTGATCAGCTGAGTGGTTGTTGAATGAAATCTTCGTAACGACGCAATTCGGCGAGTGATGCTTGCGCGAGCAGAGGGAAAAGCCTTTGTCCCGAGCATCGCGAATCAGGAGGCCGTCGGAGTCGAATCCCGCTGCGACCAGCATGGTGCGCGCCCGTTTCAGGAAGTCAGGCCAGCCAGACACGATTGCAACCGGGGCCTGTCTTTGCGCCGGCATCCAGGACGCAAGCGATTCGGTCACGGACCGCACCCGCAAGCCAATGCACTCCATTCCCTGCGGAAGCCTGGCGCGAACGCGCTCCACTTTGCTGGGCATGGCCAGGGGAATTGCACTCTCGAGCAGCTCAGGCGAAGTGCATGCCTTGAAATCCGATGCCACTACGGGAAAAGTGACAGCTTGCCGGATCTCGGCTGTCACAATGGTTGCCAACTCTGCATCGGGCTCAATCAGCAGAAAATGATCGGGCGGCTGGAGATCGAGCCAGTGCCGCAGCCGCCTGCGAACCACGGTAAAGGCGATACCTGATTGCCGTGCGAAGCTGAACAAGCCGGCAATCTGGCGGTCGAGTACCAGTTCGGGCGACAGCGATTCCTGCTGATACTGCCGGCGAATGTAAACGCCGCTACCGTGACGTAACTCCAGCCATCCGGCTCTCTCCAGGTCTTTGTAAGCAGCGCTGACCGTATTGGCATGAATGCGGAATCGTCGCGCCAATTCCCGCGTACTCGGCAGGCGGACTCCGGTCTGGAGATCTTCGCTGAGTATCGCGAGGACAATCTGCGTCACCAGTTGCTCGCGGATCGGCACATCGCTGGCGTGCGAAATCCAAAAGCGCATGCGGTTGCCTAGTGTGGACTCACGACGATGCTTCGAGAGTGAACCACGATATCACCGATTGATATCATGCAATGCACATGGGCTCTTTGCGGTTGCAGTGTGGCACTCCGCAAAGTGTCACAAAAGCATCGAAGCATTGGCAAAGGCGCTTGTACTTTGCTCTTTATGCGATGGCATTCAGGAATCTGTGCTCACGGCGCCGGCTTGCGTCATTCCTGAACTGAGATTACGGTCACCGACTTGGGCTCCAGCTTCAGCGTCACTTTGCCGGCTTGAACGTGTGCAGAAATGGGCTTTGCTACAACACCGTTGGGGGACTCGAAGGTATTGACGCTATCAACTTTGACCGCAGTCAGCGATTCTCCAGCCGCTGATTTAGCGTTAATGCCTGAGAAGCTCGCTTCCACTTCTATCGGCTCATTGGGATCCAGATTGGTGATTTCCAGCCACAGCTTGCCTTCGCTGTTTTTAGCGGCAATGGCATCTACGCGCGGCAAACTGATATTGCCATACGTGTATTTACCGGCATCGAATGTGACCGGCACAAAGCTAGCGTCCTGAAATGGAAGATACATTTTGTAGACGTGATAGGTAGGAGTCAGGACCATCTTCTCTTTGTCTGTCATGATCATCGCCTGCAGAACATTGATCATCTGCGCGATGTTGGCCATGCGCACACGATCTGCATGTCGAGCAAAGATGTTCAGGTTCAGCGCAGCCAGAATGGCATCACGCAGACTGCCTTGCTGGACGAGAAAGCCAGGATTGCTGCCAGGTAATGGCGCATACCATGCACCCCATTCGTCCACGACCAGCGCGACCTTCTTCTGCGGATCGTACTTATCCATGATGGCCGCATGCTTATTTATTAAATCCTCCATGTCGAAAGTAGACTTGAGGACCTGAGCGTACTCAGCCTCGCCGAATCCCACGGACTTAAACGAAGGTGGCCACCTCACTACTGTGTATGAGTGCATGGAAAGGCCATTGATATCCCAACTCCACTGGTGGTGCTGGTAGGCCTTCATGATCGCCTCAGTCCAGTCGGTCCACCGCAGTTCGCCACCGCCAGGGCCGACGGCGATTTTCAACATTTTCTCTTTGTCCTGCTGCGCGGGATTGAAATTTCTCACGAACCGGCTGTAGATCTTAAGCTGGCTGAGGTAGTAATCCGGCGTCATATTGCCGCCGCAATCCCAACTCTCGTTCCCGATACCGAGATAGCCGATCTTGTAGGGAGCAAGATGACCGTTCGCGGCGCGCTCTTTTGCCAATGTAGTCGTCTGCGCTGTGGTCAGATACTCCAGCCACTCGGCAGCTTCGCGAGGAGTCCCTGACCCGACGTTGACCGAGATGTATGCCTCGGCGCCAATCTGGTCAACGAAGTCCATGAATTCATGAGTACCGAAAGTGTTCGGCTCGATAACACCTCCCCAATTGGGATTGAGCGTCACTGCTCGTTGCGGTCCGATACCATTGCGCCAATGGTATTCGTCGGCGAAGCATCCCCCTGGCCAGCGAATGTTCGGTACCCTTATTGCTTTTAGTGCAGCGACGACATCGTTGCGAATGCCGCGCGTATTCGGAATCGGAGAATCTGGACCGACCCAGATGCCGTCGTAAATGCCATGGCCCAGATGCTCGGCGAACTGGCCGAAGATATTGCGGTCGATTTTTGCGCCAGGCTTCGACGCATCAACCGACAACGCTACTTTCTTTGTCGCCGTCGCGGGCACGCTCAGAGGCACCACGAGCAGGGCGAGGAAAACAAGAAGTCGCCGCATTGTTGCTCTTCCAAAACGAAAACTCACTAGTTTGTACCTCAATGCAGTGAACTGTTAACGGCAACCTTCAAAAAACAGAGAATTCTTGCTGAAGAAGGGCATCAATTGATCCAGAAAAGCGTGGGCGACTCTGCTTGTCTCCCTCCGCTGAAGCGGTTCAATGCCGCTTGTCATCTGTCCTGCGCGCGCATGATAGCATTCGCCAACAAGTTTTCTGCAACAGTGGTTCAGGCAGCTAAGAATTCTGAGCTGCACTATTTCCTCGTTCACTTAAATTGCCGAGAGGAAATCCAGTTGATGATTGACCTCAAACAGTTTGAAGCCTGGTTGGTGACGGGAAGCCAGCACCTTTATGGACAGCAAACGCTGGATCAGGTCGCAACGCATTCGCGAGAAATCGCGAGCGCTCTGAATGACTCGCCTAACGTGCCGGTGCAAATCGTTTTCAAACCGGTGCTCACTACGCCGGAGTCGATATACCAGCTTTGCCTCGAAGCAAACAGCTCAGCAAACTGCGTCGGCCTCATCATGTGGATGCACACATTCTCTCCGGCACGAATGTGGATTCCCGGATTGAGAGCGCTGCGCAAGCCGTTTGTGCATCTCCACACGCAATTCAACCGCGAGCTGCCATGGGCAACGATCGACATGGAGTTCATGAATCTGAACCAGTCGGCGCACGGGGATCGCGAATTTGGCTTTCTCACAAGCCGCGGACGCATGCGGCGAAAAGTAATTGTAGGATTCTGGCAGGACGAAGATGTCACGGGCGAGCTGGCTAGCTGGTTGCGTGCGGCGTGTGCCTGGCAAGATGCGCAGCACCTGAAGATCGCACGATTCGGTGACAACATGCGCAAGGTCGCGGTCACCGAAGGTGACAAAGTTGAAGCCGAGATGCGGCTTGGATACTCGGTAAACGGATACGGCGTTGGTGAACTCGCCGACCACTTTAAACAAGTCAGCGACTCCGACGTAGACAAACTGATTTTCCAATATCAGGAATCGTATGCGGTTGCCGAACCGCTACAGGCGGACGGGGAGAAGCGGTCATCTTTGCGAGATGCAGCGCGAATCGAATTGGGACTGCGAAGTTTCCTTCAAGATGGCAACTTTGAAGCCTTCACGGATACGTTTGAAGACTTGCATGGCTTGCCGCAGTTGCCCGGAGTTGCAGTGCAGCGCCTCATGTCGGATGGGTACGGCTTCGGAGCCGAGGGCGACTGGAAGACGGCGGCGCTCGTGCGCGCGATGAAGGTGATGAGCTCCGGACTCAAAGGTGGAACGTCATTCATGGAGGACTACACCTACGATCTGAGGAACGGCGGCATGGTCTTGGGCGCTCACATGCTGGAGATCTGTCCTTCTATTGCGGATGCACGACCGTCGCTGGAAATTCATCCTCTGAGCATCGGCGGAAAGTCAGATCCAGTGCGCCTGGTCTTCAGCGGTAGAACCGGTCCCGCAATCAATGCGTCGATCGTCGATCTGGGGGATCGCTTCCGCATGATCGTCAATCAAGTCGACACTGTTGCGCCGGAGCATCCTCTGCCCAAGTTGCCGGTGGCCAGAGCCGTCTGGATTCCCAAGCCGAATCTAAAGGTGGCTGCAGCTGCATGGATTCTAGCCGGCGGAGCACACCACACCGGGTTCAGTCAGGCCTTGACCGCGCAGCATTTGGAAGATTTCGCTTTGATCGCCAATCTGGAATGTCTCTTAATCGACGCCAACACTTCCATTTCGGAATTCAATAAAGAGCTGCGGTGGAATGACGTGTACTACGGGTTGAAAGCGCTCGGAAACCAATTTCCCCTGTAGCTCCAAATCGCTTTCATTTAGAAGGAAGCTCTCGCAGATAAAATCTCAGCTGACCGTTTACCGGCTGCAACGTCAATGCGCCACAGTTTTCGATGATCCAATCTGGTCCTGCTTTCTGCAGCTCGGGCATGGTCACGGTGGTGGGAAACGCGATCACGCGGGATCCGGCGCCTTTTCCCGCTTTGATACCCGCCGGAGCATCTTCGATAACAATGCAATTCGCGCTTGAGAACCCCAGGCACTCGGCCGCTTTCCTGTAAGGCTCCGGATCGGGCTTGCCACGGGTAACGTCGCTGGAAGTTATAAAGAGTCTCGGTCGCGGTAAACCGGCGACGCGGATGCGAACCTCGGCGAGCGACCGCGTGGAGGAGGTAACGATCGCCCAACGTTTGGACGGAAGTCCATTTAGCAGCTCGAGTGTTCCAGGAAGTGGAACCACACCTTCCAGATCCTCTATCTCGCTGCGCTCGATTTTGCCGTTTTCGGCGCGATGGTCCGAATCGGGAAGAAGCTCGCGAATGGTCGCGATGCTTGGACGACCCTGTGCTCGCCGTACCACTTCCTCGGGATCGAAGCCGTGATCAAGCGCCCATTTTGTCCAAACTCGCGCGACGGCCGGCGTGGAATCGATAAGAACACCGTCCATATCGAAGAGCAGTGCATCTGCTTGTATCGGTACTGTCTGAGGCATTCCTTGCCGAATCGTAGCATGCATATACCGGTTCACGTGCAGAGTTCCAGTGATCTGTAATCCGATACTGTGCCATGCGCGGCAACTGAGATCGCGCTGGTTTGACAAAACAATTTCGCTGTTCTACTTTTGGCTGGCCTTAGCGCAACAAGCACGATATCCCTTACTAAAACATTTTAGATCAGGGGAATATCGGAATTGGCAACGACACGATCGGCTGGCAACGCATAGAAATGACGCTGGCAAAACTTCGCGAACAGGTGCTGGAGGCGAATCTTGACCTCGTACGCAAAGGTTTGGTTCTATACACGTTCGGCAACGTGAGCGGAATCTCGCGGCGCGACAAGATAGTCATCATCAAGCCCAGCGGTGTTCCCTACGACGATCTACGGCCCGAAGACCTGGTCGCAACAGATCTCGATGGGCACATGGTTGAGGGCGATTTGAGGCCCTCGTCGGATCTGCCGACCCATCTCGTCCTCTACAAGGCATTCCCTAACATCGGCGGCGTGGCGCATTCGCACTCGGAGTATGCAACTTCATGGGCGCAGGCGCGCAAGCCGATCCCGTGTCTCGGCACTACTCACGCCGACTATTTTCATGGGCCTGTGCCCGTAACTGACTCGATGCGCGACACTGAAATCACTGACGCTTACGAAGAAAATACTGGACACGTGATCGTCAAGACTTTCCAGGATATGAATTATGAGGCCGTGCCGGCGGTTCTGGTGGCGAATCATGGTCCGTTTGCATGGGGACCAGACGCGAAAACCGCGGCGCACAACGCCGTCATTGTCGAAGCCGTCGCGCGTATGGCGTACTTCACGATGACGATCAACCATGAGGCGCAAGCCGTGGATCGCGCGCTGCACGACAGACATTACTTCAGGAAGCATGGGCGCAACGCTTACTACGGCCAGGAACGAGAACTCAATTCGAGAAAAGGACGATAAATGACTCCACTACCAGCGATGTTCGTCGCAACGCGACTGGTGCGTCTCTCAGCAGTGGATTTAGCCATTATTGTGATTTATTTCGTGTTAGTTCTGGCGATCGGTTTTTACCTCAAACGCTTCGCCACTACCGGCGAGGACTTCTTCCTCGCCGGCCGCGAGATGACGGCCTGGGTCGCCGGGCTTGCCTTCGTCTCAGCGAACCTGGGCTCGCTGGAGCTCCTCGGATGGGCCGGGAACGCTTACCAATATGGGATTATGGCTGCTCACTGGTATTGGATAGGAGCC
>Ga0209473_1001333_pt1 | contig 13828 bp, 10 predicted proteins | sample GraSoiAngelo_133_FD_185890 | JGI IMG/M metagenome (GOLD analysis project Ga0209473, IMG submission 185890) | Grasslands soil microbial communities from the Angelo Coastal Reserve, California, USA - 14_0929_05_20cm (SPAdes) (version 2) | ecosystem: Environmental > Terrestrial > Soil > Grasslands ...
TGGCAGTGGCAAGCCAAGGGGGTCGAGCCGACAATTCCGGACCCCTTCGACAAGTCGGAGAAGCGTGTCCCGACCATGCTGACCACCGATCTCTCGCTGCGCCTTGACCCGGCCTACGAGAAGATCTCGCGGCGCTTCTACGAGCACCCCGACCAGTTCGCCGACGCGTTTGCCCGCGCCTGGTTCAAGCTCACGCATCGCGACATGGGGCCGATCGCGCGCTACCTCGGCCCGCTCGTGCCGAAGGAAACGCTGATCTGGCAGGACCCGATCCCGCCGGTCAATCATGAACTGGTCAGCGAGCAGGACATCGCGGCGCTGAAGCCGAAGATCCTGGCGTCCGGCCTGCCGGTGTCCCAGCTGGTCTCCACGGCCTGGGCGTCGGCCTCCACGTTCCGCGGCTCGGACAAGCGCGGCGGCGCCAACGGCGCACGCATTCGCCTCAGCCCGCAAAAGGACTGGGAGGTCAACGAGCCGGCGCAGCTCAAGACCGTGCTGGGCAAGCTGGAAGCGATCCAGAAGGAGTTCAACGCGTCCCAGCACGGAGGCAAGAAGATCTCGCTGGCCGATTTGATCGTTCTCGCCGGCTGTGCCGCGGTCGAGAAGGCCGCAAAGGATGGCGGCACCAACGTCAAGGTTCCCTTCACGCCGGGGCGGATGGATGCTTCGGAGGAGCAGACCGACGTCGCCTCTTTCGCGCCGCTCGAACCGCGAGCCGACGGCTTCCGCAACTATATTGGCGGAAAGCGGCAGTACATGATGCCCGAGGAGGCCTTGGTGGACCGGGCGCAACTGCTGAGGCTCACCGCGCCGGAGATGACGGCTCTCGTCGGCGGACTGCGCGTGCTCGGCGCCAATGTCGGCCGGTCCAAGCACGGCGTCTTTACCGACAAGCCCGAGACGCTGACGAATGACTTCTTTCTGAACCTGCTCGACATGGCTACGCAATGGCACCAAGCGGGTGACGACGCCTACGAGGGTCGCGACCGCAAGACCAATGAGCTCAAGTGGACCGGCACCCGGGTCGACCTGATCTTCGGTTCGCACTCGCAGCTACGTGCATTTGCGGAAGTCTATGCGTGCTCGGATGCGAAAGAGAAGTTTGTCAACGACTTCGTGGCGGCGTGGACCAAGGTGATGAACGCCGATCGCTTCGATCTGAGAGCATGATCCGGAAAAGTGGACACCGGTTTTCCGAAAAGATCATGCTCAATCAAAAACCTAAAGCGCGATGACGATCTAACTTAATCTCATCGCGCTTTAGCTCTTCGCACGGATAGGCCGGCAAAAACAAAAAAAGGGCGGCCGACGGGCCGCCCTTTGCATTTGCTGGTGAGAGATCCTACTCGCCGGCGGCTTCGCGCGGCGCCGGAGCGTCGGTCTTCTGCTTCGCCTCGAGGTCCTCGCCGGTCGTCTGGTCGACCGCCTTCATCGACAGCCGGGTCTTGCCGCGATCGTCGAAGCCGAGCAGCTTGACCTTGACCTTGTCGCCTTCCTTGACGACGTCGGAGGTCTTCTGCACGCGGCTCGACGCGAGCTGGCTGATATGAACAAGGCCGTCCTTGGCGCCGAAGAAGTTCACGAATGCGCCGAACTCCATCACCTTGACCACGGTGCCGTCATAGATCTGGCCGACTTCCGGATCGGAAGCGATCGACTTGATCCACTTGATCGCGGCCTTCATCGCCTCGCCGTCGTTGGAGGCAACCTTCACGGTGCCGTCATCCTCGATGTTGACCTTGGCGCCGGTCTTCTCGACGATCTCGCGGATCACCTTGCCGCCGGTGCCGATCACCTCGCGAATCTTGTCGGTCGCGATCTTGAAGGTCTCGATGCGCGGCGCGTATTCGCCGAGCTCGGCGCGTGCGGCGGTGAGCGCCTTCGACATCTCGCCGAGGATGTGGATGCGCCCTTCCTTGGCCTGGCCGAGCGCGACCTTCATGATCTCTTCGGTGATGCCCTCGATCTTGATGTCCATCTGCAGCGAGGTGATGCCCTGATCGGTGCCGGCGACCTTGAAGTCCATGTCGCCCAGATGATCCTCATCGCCCAGAATGTCGGACAGCACCGCGAAGCGCGAACCCTCCAGGATCAGGCCCATGGCGATGCCTGCGGTCGGCCGCTTCAGCGGCACGCCGGCGTCCATCAGCGCCAGCGAGGCGCCGCAGACCGAGGCCATCGACGATGACCCGTTCGATTCGGTGATCTCCGAGACCACGCGCACCGTGTAGGGGAATTCGTGATGCGGCGGCAGCACCGGATGGATCGCGCGCCAGGCGAGCTTGCCGTGGCCGATTTCGCGGCGCTTGGTGCCGCCGAGACGGCCGGTTTCGCCGACCGAATAGGGTGGGAAGTTGTAGTGCAGCAGGAACGTCTCTTTATACGTTCCCGACAGCGCGTCGATATATTGCTCGTCCTCGCCAGTGCCGAGCGTGGTCACGACCATCGCCTGGGTCTCGCCGCGGGTGAACAGCGCCGAGCCGTGGGCGCGCGGCAGCACGCCGACTTCCGCGATGATGTTGCGCACGGTCTTGACATCGCGGCCGTCGATGCGCTTGCCGGTGTCAAGAATGTTCCAGCGGACGATCTTGGCTTCCAGCTCCTTGAACACGCCGGCGATCCGTAGCTTGTCGTATTTCGGCTCCTGCCCTTCCGGGAAGTAGTGCGCCATCACCTTCTCTTTGGCGGCGCCGACCGCGGCGTAGCGGTCCTGTTTCACGGGGATCGCATAGGCCTTGCGCAGGTCTTGCTCGATCAGGCCGAGTATTTCCTTTTCCAGCGCGCTTTCGTCCGCGATCTTGACGTCGCGCGGCTCCTTTGCGGCCTTTTCGGCGAGCTCGATGATCGCGTTGATGACCGGCTGGAAGTGGCGGTGACCGAACATCACGGCGCCCAGCATGATCTCTTCATTGAGCTCCTTGGCTTCCGATTCCACCATCAACACGGCGTCGGCGGTGCCGGCGACGACGAGGTCGAGCCGGGTCTCGATCATTTCATCGAGGGTCGGGTTCAGGACATATTCGTCGTTGATGAAGCCGACGCGCGCGGCTCCAATCGGACCCTTGAACGGCACGCCCGACAGTGTCAGCGCGGCGGAGGAAGCCACCATTGCGAGCACGTCAGGATCGTTCTCCATGTCGTGCGACAGGGTGGTGATGATCACCTGGGTTTCATTGCGCCAGCCGTCGACGAAGAGCGGGCGGACCGGGCGGTCGATCAGGCGGGAAACCAGCGTTTCCTTCTCGGTGGGCCGGCCCTCGCGCTTGAAATAGCCGCCGGGAATGCGGCCCGCGGCGTAGGTCTTCTCCTGGTAGTCGACGGTCAGCGGCAGGAAATCGACGCCCTCGCGGGGCGCCTTGGCGGCCACGACGGTGGCAAGCACGACGGTTTCCCCATAGGTCGCCAGCACGGCGCCGTCGGCCTGACGGGCGATCTTTCCGGTTTCAAGCTTGAGGGGACGTCCGCCCCAGTCGATCTCGACTGAATGGATGTTGAACATAGTGGTCTTCTTTCATGGGTTCACGAAAGACCGGACGCCCAAAAACACAAAAACCATGCGCAAGATGGCCGGACGCTGATCGCAACAGAAGATCAGCGTCCGGCGATCCTGCCATGGTCTTGGTGTTTCGGATGGCGTCCATCTTTCGTGTAGTCACGGGCACCGTGCCCGTCACGCCAGCGGCCGAATTGCTGCTGGACGCTGTACGTTTGAGCATGATCTTTCAGGAAAAACCGATCTCGACTTCTCCGCAATCATGCCCCTCGCGCAGGATCGTCTTTTCGAAAATCGCAAAAAAGCGATTGTCAACGATCATGCAAAAGGCGCGCTAGAGCGCGATGACTTTCCTTCGAATCGTCATCCCACTCTATCTTTTTGTTTGAGCATGATCTTTTTCGGAAAACCGGTATCCACTTTTCCGGATCATGCTCTAGGGGGCGCGCGCACTCGAACAAGCTCAACGACGAATGTTGTGCTTCTCGATCAGCGCCTTGTAACGCGCCTCGTCCGTCTTCTTGAGATAGTCGAGAAGCGAACGGCGCGTCGACACGAGCTTCAGGAGACCGCGGCGCGAATGGTTGTCCTTGACGTGGCTCTTGAAGTGCCCGGTGAGATTGTTGATGCGTTCCGACAGGATCGCGACCTGAACCTCGGGCGAGCCGGTGTCGCCGGCCTTGGTGGCATTTGTCTTGATGACTTCCGCTTTGCGTTCGGCGGTAATCGACATCGTCAAATTCTCTCGTTGCGACCGGAACTGGCAGTCAGTCCGGTCAGGTTGAACACGCGCTTGGGGATGAGTTCGCCATTGCCAATCTCGGCGAGCGCCAGAAGACGGCCTGCCACCGTGACATAGACTGTGCCGCTACTATTTGGCGCATCCCGTCCGCGCAACAAAACGGCCTGGCCCCTGTGGAGCCTTGCCGCGTCAGCCCGAGTGACGGCCAGTGCCGGGATGTCGTCCAGCGCGGTCTCAACGGGCAAAAGCGCGTCGGCGAGGCTGCCCTCGCCAGACGCGGCTCTATCGCACAAAGCCTCCAGCTGTTCCAGCGGAATCATGTCTTTCTCGCCAAACGGTCCGGCCAGGGTCCGGCGCAGTCCGCAGATATGGCCATAGCAGTTAAGGATGCGGCCGATATCGCGGGCCAGCGCCCGGACATAGGTTCCCTTGCCGCATTCGGCTTCGAACATGGCCAGGTTCTTATCTGGTTGATTTACAAGGGATAAATGGTGAATCTCGACCGGGCGCGGTGCCAGTTCGACGTGCTCGCCGTCGCGCGCCAGATCGTAGGCGCGCTCGCCCTGGACCTTGATCGCGGAGTATCTTGGCGGGACCTGTTCGATCAGCCCGGTGAAGCGCGGCAGCAGCTCGCGGATGGCTTCCGGCGTCGGCCTCGCGGCGCTCGCATGGGTGACGCGGCCTTCGGTGTCGTCGGTGTCGCGCTCTTCGCCCCAGGCGACCATGAAGCGATAGCGCTTGCGGCCGTCCATCACATACGGGACCGTCTTGGTGGCCTCGCCGAGCGCGATCGGCAAGCCACCGGAGGCGAGCGGATCTAGCGTGCCGGCATGACCTGCGCGCTTGGCCTGGAACAGACGTTTGACGATCGCGACCGCATGCGTCGACGTCATGCCGATCGGCTTGTCGAGCACGACCCAGCCATGGACGTCGCGCTTGTCGCGACGCGGCTGGTTGTTTTGCCGCGCCGGCCTGGTCTCGCGCGGATCGTTGGCGCGCGGCGAATCGCCACGTTGTGCATCCGGAAAAATATTTTTTTGCGCACCGTGCTGTTCGGCAGTTTGCGAGCCGATCGCGCCGTTTGCGGGGGTCACGCTCATTACTTTTTGTCCTGATCTGATGCGAGGTCTCTTTGCACCGCAGGTGTTCGCAGTAATTTCTCTATTCGTTCCGCCTCATCGAATCGTTCATCAACACGGAAGCGAACATCAGGCGCAAATTTCAGGTTAACGCGGCGCGCGATTTCGCCGCGCAGGAATTTCTTGTTGCGCTCGAGCGCCGCGAGCACGATGTCGGTGTCGCGTCCGCCGAGCGGCATTACATAGATGGTCGCAAGCTTGAGGTCTGGCGACATCCGCACCTCCGGCACCGTAATGATGTGGCCTTCGAGATCGGGGTCGTGCACGTGACCCTGCGCGAGAATGTCGGCAATCGCATGGCGCACGGCTTCACCGACGCGCAATTGTCGTTGCGAGCCGCCTGGCGCGGCGCCCTTCTTCTGGTTGTGGCGGGGCATTATCAATCCTAATTGTCGGCATCACTCGCGCAAAGCGGGTGACCCCATATTTCGCGTCCAAAATTTATCTCCAAATTTGCTTCCGTGGCTGCCGCATGCCCCGCCTTTCGCGGGGCATGCGGTCCAATTGAGAAATCCACACGCTTTGTAAGGTTCGGACTTACAGCGAGCGCTGGATCGTCTCCACGCGATAACACTCGATAACGTCGCCGACACGCATGTCGCCGTAATTCTCGAACGCCATGCCGCATTCCTGGCCGGCCTGCACTTCCTTCACTTCGTCCTTGAAGCGCTTCAGTGTCGAGAGCTTGCCTTCGTGCACAACGACATTGTCGCGGATCAGCCGGACATTGGCGCCGCGTTCCACCGTGCCGTCGGTGACCCGACAGCCCGCAACCTTGCCGACCTTGGAAATGTTGAAGACTTCCAGGATCTGGGCGTTGCCCAGCATGGTCTCGCGCAAAGTGGGCGCGAGAAGGCCCGACATCGCCTTTTTCACATCATCCACAAGGTCGTAGATGATATTGTAGTAGCGGATTTCGATACCGTTGCGCTTGGCGGCGGCGGCAGCCTCCTTGTTGGCGCGGACCGAAAAGCCGATGATCGCGGCGTTAAAGCCTTCCGCCAGCGTGACGTCGGATTCCGAGATGCCGCCGACACCGGCATGCAGGATGCGGGCGGCGACTTCCTCGGTGCCGAGCTTCTCCAGCGATCCCAAAATCGCTTCGAGCGAACCCTGCACGTCGGCTTTGACGATCAGCGGGAATTCCTTGCGACCCGACGTCTTGAGCTGCGACATCATCTGCTCGAGCGAGCCGCGCATGCCGGAAATCGAGGCGGCGGCGTTCTCGCGCTTTTGATGGGCGCGATAGCTCGTCACCTGGCGGGCGCGGGCTTCGTTGTCGACGACAGCCAGACGATCGCCGGCCTCCGGCGGTCCGTTGAAGCCGAGGACCTCGACCGGCACCGAGGGACCTGCTTCGTCGAGGGTCTCGCCCTGATCGGAAATCAGCGCGCGGACGCGGCCCATTTCGGCGCCGGCCACGACGATATCGCCGACGCGCAGCGTGCCACGCTGCACCAGCACGGTTGCCACCGGACCACGGCCGCGATCCAGCTTGGCTTCGATCACGGTGCCTTCGGCGGGACGCTCTGCATTGGTCTTGAGGTCGAGCAGGTCGGCTTGCAGCGCGATCATTTCGAGCAGCCGGTCGAGATTGGTTTTGTTCTTGGCCGAGACCTCGACGTCGACGACGTCGCCGCCGAGCGATTCGACCTGCACCTCGTGCTGCAACAGCTCGGTGCGGACGCGTTCCGGCTTGGCGTCGGGCTTGTCGATCTTGTTGATCGCCACGATCATCGGGACCTTGGCCGCCTTGGCGTGGTTGATCGCTTCCACCGTCTGCGGCATCACGCCGTCGTCGGCCGCGACCACCAGCACGACGATATCGGTCACCTTGGCGCCGCGCGCGCGCATCGCGGTGAACGCGGCATGGCCCGGCGTGTCGATGAAAGTGATCTTCTTGCCGCTTTCCGGCGAGGTCACCTGATAGGCGCCGATATGCTGGGTGATGCCGCCCGCTTCGCCGGAGACCACGTTGGCGTGGCGCAATGCGTCGAGCAGCGAGGTCTTGCCGTGATCGACGTGGCCCATCACGGTCACGACAGGCGAGCGGGGCTCGGTGTCGGTGGAATCGTCGACAACGTCGAACAGACCTTCCTCGACGTCGGATGCGGCCACGCGCTTGACGGTATGGCCCATTTCCTCGGCGATCAGCTGCGCGGTGTCGGCGTCGATCACGTCGGTGATCTTGTGCATCGCGCCCTGCTTCATCAAAAGGCGGATGACGTCGACCGCGCGCTCCGTCATGCGGTTGGCGAGCTCCTGGATGGTGATGGCTTCCGGGATCGTCACCTCGCGGATCAGCTTTTCCTTTGGCTCGTTCGCAGCATGCCCCTTCAGGCGCTGGGTGCGGCGGCGGAACGAGGCGATCGAGCGCTCGCGCACCTCGTCCGCATTGAGCGCGGTGACAACGGTCAGGCGGCCGCGCTGCTTCTGCGGCGCCGGCTTGTGGGTGGTTTTCGGTGCTGCCGCCGGACGCAGGGCGCCGCCGGGGCCACGCCGAACCTGGCGCGGCCCTTCGTCCTCCTCGACCTCGGCGGCGATGCCTGGCGCACGGCCGACGGTGACGACCGCCGGGCGGGCTGCCGCTGTTGTCGCCGCTGGGCGGGAGGTCTCGGCTTCGCCAAAGCGCTTCTTGGCTTCGAGTTCGGCCTTGCGCTTGGCTTCTTCATCGTGCCGATGGCGATCTTCTTCAGCCTTGCGGCGGGCTTCGGCCGCTTCGCGCTCGGCCTGCTCGATGCCTTCGCGGCTGGCGCGGCGCCTGGCTTCTTCTTCCGCGATCTTGCGCTCTTCGATGTCACGCACTTTGGCGTCGGCAAGCGCGCTGGCGCGGGCCGAACGCTCGTCTTCGGTGAGTGTGCGCAACACCACGCCGGATGCACTGCGAGGCTGAGCCGGCGGACTCGCTGCCGGACGCGCGAGCGGCGCCTTGGCCGGTGCGGCCTTGGCGGCGACCGGTTCGGGCGCATGCGTTTCCGGCGCGGGCGCTTCGCCTGGCAGGCGGCGCTTGCCGCGCTTTTCGACCACCACCTGCTTGGTGCGGCCGTGGCTGAAGCTCTGGCGCACGGTGCCCGTCTCGACGCGCGGCTTGAGCGTCAAGGTCTTGCTCGGGACACTCAGTGGCTTGTCGCCAGAAGTTTTCCTATCCACCATTCAGCAGTCCTAATCTTGGTTAGCGCCGTGCGTCGCCGCACCGTCGTTGGATTTCGTCAGTTAGAATTCGTGCCCGCTGCGCCGGCAGTCTTGTCGTCGTCCGCCATCCGGTATCGGACCAGGGTCTGGCTGCGCGACAGGAATGTCCTGCTCGCCGGGCCCGCGAGCAGCGCAGCATGTATCACATTTGACCGGCCCAGTGCCAAATCCAATTGTGCTGATGTCAGTGCGGTGACGATCGGAAATCCCCCGGATTTACCAATATTTCCAGGATTTTGCCGCGCCAACGCATCCAATTTGCGGATTCCGTCGCCAGCCCCGTCGCAAGCATGGATCAGGGCCGCGACCGCAGCCTGCGGGCGCGGTCCCGTCAGGGTGGCCTCGACCTTGCCGAATCCGGAAACCACCTGGCCGGCTTTGGCGGCGATCGCAAGCGCGTCGATTGTGCTCTGCACCAGCAGGGCTTCCGTATCGTCGGCAAGCGTGGCCGCCGCGCGGACGTCACGTTTGAAACCCCTACTGAAATGGTTACGCCGGACCGCTTCTGCAACCGCGCGGTGCGAAGCGGAGACCCAAAGACCGCGGCCGGGAAGCTTGCGCTTGAGGTCCGGAACCACCTCGCCCGACGGCGAGACGACGAACCGGATCAGTTCGTCGATCGGCCGGACCTTGCGGCTGACCGCGCACATCCGCACCGTCGCGGACTTCTCGGTCCGCGGTCCGTTGTCGAGATCGGGGTCAGCAATGGCAAGCATACGGGCGACATGGCTCCTTAAACCGGTTGATCTTCGGTGGCCTCGGCCGGCTCGGTCTCCTTGGCGAGGTCGGCCTCGGTGATCCAGCCGGCGATGACGCGCGCCTGCATGATCATGCGTTCGGCGTCGTCGCGCGAGGATTCGATGCCATCGAGGATGCCGGCATGCTTGGTCGGCTCGCTTCCTTCCTTGCGCTCGGTCCAGCCCACTAGATCGTCGGTGGCGCAGCCGGCCAGATCCTCGACGCTCTTGATGTCGTTCTCGCCGAACTTCACCAGCATCTTCGAGGTCACGCCAGGGACCGCCTTGAGGGCGTCCTCGACGCCAAGTTCCTTGCGCTTGGTTTCGAGCTCACCTTCAAGCTGCTCAAGGTATTCGCGGGCCCGGTTCTGCAGTTCGGTGGCGGTTTCATCATCGAAACCTTCGATCCCGGCCAGCTCCTTGGCGTCGACCAGCGCGAGTTCCTCGACCGACGTAAAGCCTTCCGACGCCAGCAACTGTCCGACGACTTCGTCGACATTGAGCGCTTCCATGAACACCCGGGTCGAGTTTTCGAAATCGGCCTGACGGCGCTCGGATTCCTCCTGTTCGGTGAGAATGTCGATGTCCCAGCCGGTCAATTGCGAGGCAAGGCGTACATTCTGGCCGCGACGGCCGATCGCCAGCGAGAGCTGGTTATTGGTGTCGGGAACGACGACTTCGATCCGTTCGCGGTCTTCGTCGATCACGACCTTGGCGACTTCGGCCGGCGCCAGCGCGTTGACGACGAAGGTGGCGATGTCGGGGGACCACGGAATGATGTCGATCTTTTCGCCCTGCAGCTCGTTCACCACGGCCTGCACGCGCGAGCCGCGCATGCCGACGCACGCGCCGACCGGATCGACCGACGAATCCCGGGAAATCACGCCGATTTTCGCGCGCGAGCCGGGATCGCGGGCCACGGCCTTGATCTCGACGATCCCGTCATAGATTTCCGGCACTTCCTGCGCGAACAGTTTCGCCATGAATTGCGGGTGGGTGCGCGAGAGGAAGATCTGCGGGCCGCGGGTCTCGCGTCGTACGTCGAAGATATAGGCGCGGACGCGGTCGCCGTTGCGGAACACCTCGCGCGGCAGCATTTCGTCGCGGCGCACGATGGCTTCGCCGCGGCCAAGATCGACAATGACGCTGCCATATTCGACGCGCTTGACGATGCCGTTGACGATGTCGCCGATCCGGTCCTTGAATTCCTGGTATTGCCGATCGCGCTCGGCCTCGCGCACCTTCTGCACGATCACCTGCTTGGCCGACTGCGCGGCGATGCGGCCATATTCCAGCGGCGGCAGCGTGTCGGCGATGGTGTCCCCGATCTGCGCGCCCGGATTTGCCCTGCGCGCATCTTCCAGCGAAATCTGGTTCGCCGAGTTCTCGACATGCTCGACCACCAGCATGTGGCGCGACAGTCGCAGTTCGCCCTTCTTGGCGTCGATTTCAGCGTGCACGTCGGTTTCGCTGCCGTAGCGGGCCCGCGCTGCCTTGGCGATGGCGTCTTCCATCGCCGCGATGACGATGCCGCGGTCGATCGACTTCTCGCGCGCCACCGCGTCCGCGATCTGCAGCAGTTCGAGTTTGTTGGCGCTGACTGCCATGACCTAGTCTCCTTTGGTAGGATCGAATGCGCCTCTGCGCGTTTTCTCTGCGGCGAGGCGGTGTTGTTTGGTGTTTTTCGGAGCCGGCTTTTTCTGCGGCTTCGGCTTTGCGTGCGGCGGGGGCGGCGGCTCGAGCCCGAGATTGCGCTTGAGCTCACGTTCCGCGGTCTTGCCGCGCCGCATCGATTCCGCAATCAGATCGTCGGTCAAAACCAGCCTAGCCTCCGCGATATCCTCCATCGCCAGCAGCGTGTCGGCATCTTGGCCCGGGCGTGTGTCATCGCGATGTAACCGCACCGCCTGACCTTCGACGCCGGCGAGTGTGCCGCGGAACCGCTTGCGGCCTTGATGGGCGAGCGCCATCTCGATTTTCACGAGGTAGCCGGCGTAGCGTTCGAAGTCGGAGCGGCGTACCAGCGGCCGGTCGATGCCCGGTGAGGAGATTTCCAGCCGGTAGGCGCGCTCGATCGGATCGGCAATGTCGAGCACGGGAGAAAGCGCGCGCGAAATCGCCTCGCAATCCTCGATCTGCATCGATCCGTCAGGCCGCTCCGCCATGATCTGGACGGTGCAGCCGGCCTCGCCCGAAATCCTGATCCGGACCAGCCGGTAGCCCATGCCCTGCAGCACCGGCGTTGCGACCGCCGACACCCGCGCGGCCATGCCGGGTTCCACCACCAGGCGTGGTTCGGCCAGCAGATCATTGTCCACGGAACCCAGAATCGGATCGGTCATGTCCAGCGTCAAAATCGGTCTATCTTGCATTGGGTTGGCCGGGCCAAACGGTCCGGCTGCGCTAGCCAGAACGAACTTGGGCTGCGCCGGGTCCGCTCAGGTAACAAAAAAGAGCGGGTCCCGGGGGGCCCACTCTCAATACGCGATCGTATGAGAACCTTAAGTTGCCGTCGATATAGCGGTTTTGGCGCAATCCGGCAAGGCCCGGCGAGGCCAAACGATGCGATTTTGCCGCCCTCGCGCTCCGCTTTCGAACCTAACGCTTCCTTCACGAACCCCGCCTAAATTGCGCACAATCTGGTGTCCCGAACGTCTTGAGCACCGCTAGGCGACGCGCCGGTTTTGAGTGTGTTGATGACAGCCGCCACGTCGCTGATCCCCGGGCTCGATGAGATCGTCAGGCATGGCGATCCCCAGCGCCGCACTGAGGCCGCGCGGGCGATCGCGGAGCTGTTCTTCCAGGACGCTGCGAGGCTCAGGCTCAAATCCGATCACGTCGATCTGATCGACAGCTTGCTGATCGATCTCGTTCCGTACGCCGAGCTCGCCGCGCGAGTCGAGCTTGCCGAGCGAATGTCGCTGATCGCCAACGCGCCGCGCGCGCTGGTCGGGCAACTCGCGCGCGACAACGAAATCACGATTGCCGGGCCGCTGTTGCGCCGCTCGTCCGTCATCGACGAGCAAGCACTGATCGAGATCGCGCGCATCAAGGGCCAGGGTCATCTGCTGGCGATGTCGGAGCGGCCGACGCTCTCGACCGGCCTCACCGACGTGCTGGTGTGCCGCGGCGACCGCGACGTGGTCAGGCGCGCCGCCGGCAATTCGGGGGCGCATTTTTCCCAAAGATGGGGTAATCGGCCGGCCGCAGGTTGTGGATATCTGAAGATTTTGGGTGCCGCGCTTCAGGCTGATGGTGAAACGAGGTCCGTTGTTACGGCCTCAAGCATCAGAAGGAGAAGCGCAGCATGGACCATTTTGCTGGATTGGACGTATCGGTCAAGGAGACCAGCATCTGCATTGTGGATGACACGGGTAGGATTGTTCGGGAATTGAAGGTAGCAAGCGAGCCAGAATCTCTGCTGGAGGTTCTGGGGGACCCGATCTACCGCTTCAAGCGGATCGGACTGGAAGCTGGGCCTCTATCGCAATGGCTTTTCAGCGCGCTTGCCGAAGCAGGCTTGCCAGTGATCTGTGTCGAGACGCGGCACATGCGGGCGGTGTTGCAGGCGCAGATCAACAAGACCGACCGGAACGATGCGCGCGGCATGGCGCAGATGATGCGGGCGGGACTTTATCGCCCGGTGCATGTGAAGACGCTCCGCAGCCAGAAACTGCGAATGCTGCTGACCCATCGCAAGCTGCTGCAGTCCAAGGCCATCGCCATCGATAATGACTTGCGCGGCACCTTGCGTAACTTCGGCCTCAAGGTGGGCGTGGTGGGAACGGTGAAGTTCGAGGCGCGCATCAAGGAGCTGGTCGAGAACCTGCCGGATCTAGCCGTTCTGGTCGAACCGCTGCTCATGGTACGGCGGGTACTGCGCGAGCAGTTCGCCATCCTGCACCGCCGTTTGCTGGCCATCGTGCGCGACGATGAGGTGTGCCGGCGCCTGATGAGCACCCCGGGTGTTGGTCCCGTAGTAGCGCTGACCTATCGCGCCACCGTCGACGTGCCGGCCCGATTCCGGAACTCCAAGGCGGTCGGGGCGGTGTTTGGACTGACTCCGTCCAAGTATCAATCAGGCCAGATCAACCGAACCGGCGCCATCTCAAAGTGTGGGGACGAGATGATGCGGGTGATGCTCTACGAAGCAGCCCAGATCATGCTGGTGCGTTCGGCGAAGTGGTCCTGGCTCAAGGCCTGGGCGATGAAGATCGCCAGACACCGCGGAATGAAGAAGGCGATCGTGGCGCTGGCGCGCCGCTTGGCGGTGATCATGCACCGCATCTGGGTTGACGGCACCGAATTCCGGTGGACCAGGGAAGTCGCGGCGGCGTAAGGGGGCCGTGCAGGATTAACGCCATAGGAGGACACTCGAGCTCCGCCGAGCGGTGGAATGATGTCCCTCGCGGGACGATGGATGAGGTGAGTTCGTATGTCCGCTTGGACCTACTGTCTGCAAGACGGCAAGGCCGCCCCAAAGATTGTTCCACCTCGCCTTCGAATCCAATGATGGAAGGGCCTT